>Ga0116210_1000953_pt1 | contig 24188 bp, 22 predicted proteins | sample TshhotsprinmetaG_FD_94483 | JGI IMG/M metagenome (GOLD analysis project Ga0116210, IMG submission 94483) | Hot spring microbial communities from South Africa to study Microbial Dark Matter (Phase II) - Tshipise hot spring metaG | ecosystem: Environmental > Aquatic > Thermal springs > Hot... | reverse complement strand
GTACCATATGCATGAGACCTCGCCTCCTTTGGTGGTTGAGTTTTTCAAATTGTATAACAAACACTGGATGGCGAGGTCTCTTCATTTCTTTATCCTGGAACCCCTACGATAAGTTTACACTAAAATATGTTCACAAATTCTTCACCGATTGTTTACAAAAATAGGGAAAAATGAAATTGACAGGTTTCCCCATTCTGCTACTATGTCTATACGATATATCGATTTCGATATATAGGGAGAGCGATGAAAAGATTTTCGATCATCCGAGCCATGATTTTTGAGTATTTGCAAGAGAAACAAGCCATTAGTGGCTATGCCTTTATGAAATACTGCCGAGATATGGGAATTCCTGCTTCGAGCGGAACAATTTATCCGTACCTTCGGGAACTTAAAGAACAGGAAGTGATAAAAGAAATACAGGAAGGGAAACGAAAAATATATACCCTTACCCCGAAGGGAAGCGAAATACTCCAAAAAGTGGAGAGAAAAAAATTGAATCCCGACTTTAAAAAGCTGTTCCTCAAATTCATGTATCATCTCGAAAACACCAATTGGAGGGACAAAAGTGATCTGGGGCAGTTACTGCAAGACCTTCACGCCATGGAAGATCATCTCCAAAATTTTCTACTCAAGGAGGATCGTCATGAATAGGGAAAAATTACTGGTGACTTTGGGTTGGGTGTTTCTTCTCGTTTTTTGCTCCGGACTCCTCGCGGAAGCGGAGGAAACATTGAACATAGAGAAAGTCATCGAATACGCATTGACCAATAACGCGGAGGTCAAAAAGGCGGAATACCAGGTAGAAATTGCTCGTTCTGCCCTGAAACTGACGCAAAATAACACCTTCTCTCCAGCCGTGGCCGTGAGTCAAAACGTTTCCTTGGGAGGAGATTTTGCACCCGGCCTGACCATCAACATTAAAGATTCCCTCTCTTTCCGCGCTTCAGACGAAGAGGAAAAGGCGCGCTTGAACCTTGCGCAAGCGGAAAGGAACCTCGCAAGCGTCAAAGAAACGGTGAAAAAAGCATGCATTACCACCTACCTTGCGCTCCTTGAGAACCAACAATCTCTTACCTTAGCGCAAAAAACCTACCAATTGATGCAGAAAAAATATGAAAAAACCAAAGTACAAGCCGAGGAGGGAAACGCTTCACTCATTTCTCTCCTCGAAGCGGAGAAAAATTTACGCGAGGCCGAATACACGGTGGAAAACCTCACCCAAAACTCGATCCTCCTCAAGAAACAGTTGAACGGAATCATGGGAAGGAGCTTAGACACCCCCTTTGCGGTGGAACCGCTCCCGGAAATTTCTTTCCCCCCCGTGCACCTTGAAGAACTCAAGGCGAAAGCACTGACCACCCACCGAGAGGTGGAGGAGGTAAAAAGCGAGAGGGCCTCGTTAGAAATTGACTTAAAGAGCCTCCGGAAAGAGAAACAACCCGTAGTCAAGCTTCTTGCCGAATACCAAAAGGAAGATTGGTCGCTCAGCGCCGCTTTTAACGCTTCCCAAGGAGCTTTGGAATGGGAAATCGCCAAGAATCTTTCCTCCACTTACAATAATAGCTCTTTCCTCACCGGAACGAGTGAAGAAGACTGGGGTATAGGAATGGTCATCAGTTGGAACTTGAGCTCTGGAGGTACTTTGGAAGAGCAGGAAAAGCAGCTGAAACTCCAAATCGCCCAAAACGATGAAACCTTACGTGCACTCCAAGCGGATTTAGAAAATACCATCGAGAGTAAATACCTCGAGTTTCGGCAAGCACAGAATGAAGGGAAACTTCGCGCAACGACTCTACGCATTGCCGAGGAAGAATATCGAGTGAAAAAAACGCAGTGGGAACAAGGTGCCATTGATTCAATCGCCCTCCTTGAAAGTGAGCTTGCCTTCCTCCAAGCACAAAACGATTACCAAAAGAATATCTTCACCTCCCTCACCTCTTGGTTAGACCTCGAGGAGACAATGGGTGAACCAATATCCTTCCAAAACCTGGTGAAATCTGATCCAAAGGGGGTAAATCAGTGAAGAAACCAATGAAGAAGATTCTCCTATTCCTCTCTTCTCTTTGCATCCTTACCGCTCTTCTGAGCGGTTGTTTCGTAGGTCCGCAATCACAATCGGCTTCCAACAACAAAACCAAGTCTATACCGCCATTGTCGTACCTGGTGAAACGAGGAAACATTGTTGAAGCTGTTTCAGAACAAGGACGGTTAGAACCTCTGCGTTACGCCGAAGTAGTCACCGAAAACAACGGGAAAATCAAAGAAGTCTTAGTACAGGAAGGCGATACCGTGAGCGAAGGGCAACCCCTTTTCATCCTAGACACCGAAGATTTAGAAATCTCTCGTCTCCGAGCCGAGGCTAATCTGCGCGCCAAACAAGCTGAACTCGCCAAAGTTCTCCATCAACCCACCGAAACCGAGTTACGACAACAGGAGCTCCAATACCAAGAAGCCCTCACCGCATATCAAAATGCTCGGAAAAATTGGGAGCGTAATCAGAAATTGTTCCAATCAGGCGCCATTTCTCAGGAAGACTTGAATAACAGTGAACAGGAAGTGGTCGTGAAGGAGGCGAGCCTCCGTTTCGCCGAAGCTCAACTCAAAGAAATAAAATCCCTCCCTAAGGAAGAAGACGTAGAAATTGCGAAAAGTGCGGTCACCCAAGCCGAAGCAGATCTGAAATCCATAGAAAAAGATATTCGTTCCGCTACCATCACTGCACCTTTTAGTGGGACGGTACTCAAAATCGATGTAGAGCAAGGAGAAACCATTCTCGCCGAAGAGACCTTGGCCGTAGTCGCCGATCTCTCTACCATGAAGGTAATCGTTCCGGTCAACGAGGCAGATATCGTCAAGGTACGTCCCGGCCAAAAAGCCCAGGTGAGCTTAGACGCTTTTCCAGGGCAAATCTTTGAAGGAACCGTAGTGTCTACCTCTCAATACGGCAAAACCGAAGAGAATGTGGTCACCTACGACACCATCATCCATCTTGATAATTCCCAGGGACTCTTGCGTTCCAACATGACCGCCGATGCCACCATTATTATTCAAGAGAGAGAGAACACTCTCCTTGTTCCCCTCAATGCTCTCCAGGAAGAAGAAGGTAAGACTTTTGTCTTGGTCAAGAGAGGAGAAAAAGAGAATCCCGAGAAACGTCAAGTGAAAGTGGGTATCCGGAGCGATACTTTTGCCGAAATCGAAGAAGGTGTCAAAAAAGGAGAGGAAATCTTGATCACCTTAGGGAGTGGAGAATCGTCAAAGACCTCGACCTCCCAACAACCGGTCGGCCCTCCTCCAGGTGGTCCAGGACCAGGAGGACCGCAATGAGAGAGGAGAAGAAAACATGGTGAGCCACAATCACCACATCATCAGTGTGCGTGAGCTTCAAAAAATATATCGCATCGATCGAATAGAAGTCCGAGCGCTGAACGGGGTGAGCTTCGATATTGTTCCGGGAGAATTTGTGGCCATCATGGGTCCCTCGGGTTCAGGGAAAACTACCCTGACCAATCTCCTGGGGTGCCTCGATACCCCTACGAGCGGTCAATACTTTTTAGACGGCGAAGAGGTATCCAAACTGAAAGAGAACCAATTAGCTGACATACGCAATCGGAAGATCGGCTTTGTTTTTCAAAACTTTCATCTTCTCCCTCGTCTTTCGGCATTGCAAAACGTAGAGCTTCCCATGATCTATGCCGGCATTCCTCGCCACAAGCGGCATCACCGTGCTGTGGAACTTCTCAAAATGGTAGGATTAGGGTCGCGCATCCATCACCGCCCCAATCAACTCTCCGGAGGCCAAAATCAGCGCGTTGCCATTGCCCGTGCCTTAGTCAATGACCCCGCGATTATTTTGGCCGACGAGCCTACCGGAAATCTCGATTCCCTCACCGGGGAAGAAATCATGGGTATCTTCCAGCAGTTGAATCGTATGGGGAAAACCATCCTCCTCATCACTCACGAGCGAGATATTGCCTTACACGCCAAATGTATTTTCCATCTCCGTGACGGCAAGCTCGTCCGCATTGAAGAAGTACCTAATCCCCTGAATGCTGAAACCATCATCGCCGAAATCCAAGCTCAAAAAAAGAAGGAGAAAGAAGACCATGAACCTCAATGAGAGTTTTCGTACCGCATTTTTCAATCTCACGGCCAATAAACTGCGTTCCTTTCTCACTATGCTTGGGATCATCATCGGAGTTGCTGCCGTGGTGACCATGACCGGTTTAGGACAGGGAATGCGCAGTCAAGTGGTCGGAGAAATCAGTAGTTTGGGGTCGAATCTCCTCACCGTTATTCCCGGAAGAGCACGCCAAGGGGTAGGAAGTTTCATCCGTGCCCGGGGTTCGGCCAGCATTTTGAAATATCGATACTTCCAAGAGTTGCAGGAAATGTATCTCCCGGGCATTCAAGCTATGACCGCCGAGGTAAACCTGTTTAAAACTATTACCGCTTCGGGAGAAAACACTTCCACCCAGGTCGTGGGTACCACTCCAGATTACTTAGAGATTCGTAATTTCACCCTGCAAAGCGGGCGATTTTTCAACAACTACGACATGCTCCATACCCGCAAAGTCGCCGTCCTCGGCAACACGGTTGCGCAAGACCTCTTCGGTGAACCTTCTCAAGCGGTGGGGAAAATCATACGCATTGGGAAGACCAATTTTACCGTCATCGGGGTCTTAGAACCGAAAACTACCATGGGACAAGATTTGGGAAACCAAGTGATCGTCCCCCTTTCCACCCACCAACAATACCTTGGAGGTTCTCACTACTTGGGGAGTATCACCATAAAAACCGTGAGTCAGGAAGACCTCGACACCGTGGCTGCCATGGTAGAGGATTTCATGGTAAGAAAGGTCGGTGACCCAGACGCGATATCGATTCTCAACCAAAACGACCTCATCGAAACCGTGGAGAACATCACCGGAACGATCACCCTCTTTCTCGCCGCCATCACCGGTATTTCTCTCCTCGTAGGAGGTATCGGAATCATGAATATCATGCTCGTCTCAGTAGTGGAGAGAACCAGAGAAATCGGTCTTCGTAAGGCAATCGGTGCTAAGCCTCGCGATATTCTCTTTCAATTCGTCATTGAATCCTCGCTCTTGAGTATCGGGGGAGGAAGTATCGGAGTGGTCTTAGGTACCCTCCTTGGAAAGGTCATGGTCCGCTTCTCTCAGGGGACTTTCTCCCTTTCTCCCGGAGCAGTAGCTTTAGCACTCTCCATTTCCTTAGCAGTGGGGTTATTCTTTGGTATCTACCCTGCACGACGAGCCAGTAAACTCGACCCCATTACCGCCTTGCGGTATGAATAGAAGAGAACCAAAATTTAAAGAAGCGGAGGGGTGATTAGGGGATGAAAAGAAAAAAGAGTCTTTTCCTCGTGGTCGGTAGTATGGTGGTGTTAGGGTTCCTCGTAACCTGTGCTTATGCACAGGGGAGGAAAACCATTTCCCTTACCGAAGCGGTAGAATTGGGATTGAAGGAGGGGAATGCCTTCAAAATCGCTACCCTCTCTCTCCAAGAAGAAGAAGTAGCCTACAAACAGAGTAAGGCTAACCTCCTTCTCCAACCGTCGGTGCTCTCCGAGCTTGAGTTAGAAAATTCCTGGCGGAGTGCGCAGCGAGACTTTGAAGTGACGAAGAGCGAAATTGCCCTCCAAATCGAAGAACTGTACTACAATCAGCTCAAAGCGGAACGATCCTTAAAATTGGCCCAAGAAAACCTGGTGCGAGCACAGAAACAACTGGAAACCATTCAAACCAAATTCACCTTGGGGACGGTGGCAAAAATCGATGTATTGCAGAGTGAACTCGAGGTCGAAAACGCTCAACTCGCCGTCAAAGAAGCGGAAGCCAACCTCTCCGTCGCCCAAACACAACTCAGCACCTACCTTACGGGAAACCCCAATCAAACCTTCAACCTCTCTACTCAGCTCGTTTTCCAACCGGTTGATTTTGACTTAGAACGTTGTCTCAACCACGCTCTACAGAACCGCCCGGAAATCAAAGACCGAGAAGATACGTTCGGACTCCGGCAAAAACAAGTGGAAGTGACCAAAACCCCATACTACCCTCCACTTGAGGTAGAAAAAGCCAAAGCCTTGCTCGCCTTAGCCCGTGTGCAACTCGAAGACACGAAAAATAGCATCATCTTAGAAGTGAAACAAAAGTTTGCTCAATTCATCACCGCCTTAGAGAGTGTTCCCGTTGCCGAAAAGAGCCGTGAGATTGCCCGAGAAAACCTGAATGTGGCCCAAGCCCGCTTTGACGCAGGTGTTCTCACCGCGGTCGACCTCCTAGACGCCCAAAACAATCTCTACGAAGCAGAGAACAATTACCTGCAAGCCATTTTCAACTACAATATGAGCAAGGCACAATTCTATCAAGCTTTGGGCATCAACGTTACCGAGCGGGAGAAATACTCTGCTCAACTTACGAAACCTAAAGAAACTCCCCAACCGGAAGAAGGAAAGAAGGAAGAGTAAGAGCGAAAAAGTGGCTGAGAGGGGTGGATTCGAACCACCACTACGTGATCCAGAGTCACGCGTCCTACCCTTAGACGACCTCTCAGCGCTTTTCCATCATACCATGACGGTAAAGTTTTTTCAACCAGATGAACGCTCTTCAAGCATACGGAGGGCGCGTTCGATGCGGAAGAGTACTCTCCCTTTCCCCAAAACGGCCAATAACTCGAAAAGCCCGGGACCTACTCTCTTCCCCGATACTGCTACCCGCAAAGGATGGATCAGCCGGGCTGCCTTCACCCCTAATCGATTCGCCTCTTCGCGGATCGCCTCTTCCAAGAGAGGAACGGTAAAATCGTCTACCTTCTGCAACCTCACCAAAGAAGCGCGCAGAATCTCACCCGTTCCTTCCTCAAAGAGTACCCCTCGCACGGCTTCTTCATCAAAGGGAAAATCCTCGCTAAAGAAGTACTCTCCTTCCTCCACGAGTTGGGCTACATAGCGTAAACGGTCTTTCATGATGGCAACGACTTGTTCACAATAGGCCCGAAAAGAGGGAGTGAGGTCTTCTCGGCGAACTTTTCCGTTACGGACCAAAATCTCTTCAAGGAGAGAAGCCAAAGAGGCATTACTCGCCTGGCGAAGATAGACACCGTTCATCCAGTTGAGCTTGTCCAAATCAAAGACCGCCGCGTGCTTGGTCACCTGGTCAAGAGAAAAGCGTGCGATGATTTCTTCCCGAGTGAAGATTTCTTTTTCTTCTTCTCCCGTAGCCCAACTCAAGCGAGCCAAGTAATTGAGCATGGCCTCTGGAAGATATCCTTGATCACGGTAGTAAGTCACCGAAGGAGAACCATGCCTCTTACTCAAACGGGTACGGTCTTTGCCCAAGATCATAGGAATGTGGGCAAATTGTGGGCAAGGAAACCCCAAAGCTTTATAGAGCAAAACTTGACGAGGGGTGTTGGAAATATGATCGTCACCCCGGATAACATGGGTAATCTGCATCAGAGCATCGTCAACCACACAAGCGAAGTTATAGGTGGGTATCCCATCCGATTTCATGATCACGAAATCGTCGAGCTCTTGGTTTTCAAAAGAAACCTCTCCGCGGAGCATATCCTGAAAAGTGGTGTGTCCGGGGGGGATGGCAAAGCGGATCACCGGTTTACGTCCGGCGTTCTCGAGCTTTTCCCTCTCGCGCGGAGTCAAGAGGTAACACTTGCGATCGTAACGCCAACTTTTCCCTGCAGCAAGGGTAGCTTGTCTCCGCTCCTCTAACTCCTGAGGAGTACAGTAACAAAAGTATGCCAACCCTTCTTGCACCAGCTTCTCAGCATATTGTCGATAGAGATGGAGTCGCTCACTCTGGAAATATGGCCCATACTCTCCACCAACCTTGGGTCCTTCATCCCAAAATAAACCGAGCCACTCTAAGCTCTCCAAAATCACGTCCACCGATTCCTCGGTGGAACGAACCACATCGGTATCCTCAATACGTAAAACAAAAACCCCCTCATGTTTGCGGGCAAAAGCCCAATTGAAAAGAGCGGTCCTTGCCCCTCCCAAATGGAGAAAACCGGTCGGACTGGGAGCAAACCGCACTCTGACCTTAGACACTCTTTTTCACTCCTTCCCTGGGGATGACGAAAATTCCCTTCCCCTGAGCAACGATCTTCTCTTCCTGGATGATTTCTCCTTGGGCTTCCATAATCCTTCCATTGTGATGTACCACTCTCCCCCGTAATAACACCGGTTGTTCGGTACGACACGGGGCGACATACTTGACGGTGAGTGTCCCCGTTACCGCAATTTGCCCAGTACTTTTGACCGCATAGGACATGATTTCATCAAGGAGAGAAGCTACGATCCCTCCATGAACCACTCCGTCAAATCCTTGATAATACCAAGGGATAGTCGTCTCGGTGACCGTATGTTCTCCTTCTTGGCGGAAACGGAGCTGAAAACCATGAGGATTCAAATTCCCACATAGAAAACACCGGCCATTATCGATAAAAGCCATGGTTGCATCTACTCCTTTTCTTCAGTCTCTATCTCCGAGAGGAATAAGAATTCTACCTCGGGATCGGAAAAATTCTTCACGAAACGTTCTAAAGCCTGATAGGTAGCTTCTCGTGCGTGCCCAATGGCAATTGCATACCCCTGATTCTTGGCCAAGCGCACAGCTCTATACAATTGGTGAGTCACGTATTCGGAAGAAGAATAGGTATCGAGGAAAATATCCCGCCGGAAAGCCTTAACACCTACCCTCTTTGCCACTTGATATGCCACCGAAGATGGTGCGGTGAGACTGTCCAAGAAATAGAGTTCCTTACCGCTTACATACTCCAAAAAGGCTTCCATGAGCTTCTCATCCGAGGTAGCCCGTGACCCTTTGTGATTACTGATCCCTTTGGCATGAGGGACCGCGGCGATGGCCGTTTCCAATAATTTTCTCACCTCTTCTTGTGAGGCTCCCCGACGGAGCAAGAACTGCTCCCGAAGGTTTTCCTGTCCGTTCAAAGCCTCCATGGGCAAATGAATCAGTACCTCTTTTCCCCGTTCATGGGCCAAAAGAGCAACTCTCTCGCTCCAGGGGAGCTTGGGAATGACCGCCGCATTCAACTTGATGGGGAGATCGACAAATTTCCTTGCCATCTCGAGACTATATCCGAGATCATCGATCACCAAGGCCACCTGAAACGGAGCCCGGAGTTTTCCGCGGAGCAAAAACCACGGTTGTCCGTGGAAAAAGAGCCGGTACTCGTCCTCACGTCCATCTCGTTCCCGCTCTCCGTAGAACCCTATGTAGGGGAGGAAGCGGAAAAACACCTCCATCTTGTGGGCGAAAGCTTCCCGAGCTTTTTCCTGCGCAAAAGTCGCCTCAACGTACCACTGTTTTTCCTCTCCTTGGGGAGGGGAAACGTGGATGTGATGAGCATTTGCCCGAAGTTCTGCCATGACGAATTCTACACACAGGCGGTCTAAGCCAAAGGAAAATACCTCGGCGAAGGCGAGACGCGGAGCATGGTAAAACTCTTCTTGTACTCCCCGAAGGAAAAAATAAACCCCGATACCGATGAGTACCATCACAACCCACAAGACTACCCTACGAGGCCATGGCATTGCTCCCCAAAAGCTCCTTTATTTTTTTAAGCGCTGTCGCTAATTGCTCTTCTTCTCCCGCTACTTCCGTATCCGGTTGTAAGCCAACCCGGTCTACATTGGTACCGTCAGCGAGTAAATAGCGAGAAACGGTAAAAATAACTCCCCCACCATGGGAGAGAGGAAAAATTTCTTGTACTACCCCTTTTCCGAAGGTCTTCTCGCCGATGAGCTCGGTTCTCAAGATCATGCGCAGGATTCCGGCCATGATTTCTGCTCCACTCGCGGTTCCTTTATTCACGAGAACCACAAGCGGGCGATCCCAGAGCGGACTCATGAAGTTTTTCACCACTTCCCGGGCACCATTTCGGTCTTCAATCCACAAAAGTTCTCTTCCCTGGGGTACGAAAATTCCCGAACATAAAATCGCCGAAGGTAACAATCCCCCCGGATTGTCTCGTAGATCAATGACAAGACCAGCTACTCCGGCATCTTGCAAGGCAAAGAGAGCATTGCGCAGCTCATCAAAGGTCTTCCCGTGAAATTCGGAAATGCGGATAATCCCAATATCCCCTTCTCGAATTTCGTATTCCACGCTCTGAATAGAAACGATATCGCGAATAATCTCTACCTCAAACTCTTCACTCACTCCTTCACGTTGCAGGGTGAGAACGACTTTGGTCCCCTTTGCGCCCCGCATTTTTTTCACTGCCCGATCGAGGGCAATACCTGCGGTTGATTCACCATCAATGGCTACAATGACATCCCCTGCTTTCACACCGGCTTTCTCCGCCGGCGCACCTTTGATGGGGGAAATAACCGTCAACTTATCATCCTTGATGGCAATAACAATACCCAAGCCAGAAAATTCTCCCTCTATACGGTCATCGGTTTCAATGGCAAAATCTTCCTTGTCGAGATAACGGGCATAGGGGTCGTCCAAGGCTCTCAACACCCCACGAATGGCTTCTTCCATCATCATGGTTTCGTCAAACGAGGTACCACCGATGAATTTTTCTCTTAAGAAATCAATGGTCTCGAAAAACGGTTTCCACGTTTCTTCGTCAAGGGAACTACTCTTGAGACCATATGCACCGTTGTCCCCTCTTACCCATAGAAGACTCAAACCCACAAATACTCCCACTAACACCAGCCATCCCAAAATCTTATTCTTGCTCACTGTGTTCACCTCGATCACCAATCATTCTAACCACTGTAAAGGATTCTCTGCGCGAGCCGTATCTCCCACCCTCACCTCAAAATGGAGTATCGGTCCATCGGTAAGACCGGTGTTCCCCAACAGTCCAATGACCTCTCCCCCTTTCACTTCTTGTCCTGCGGCAACTTTCATTTCCTGTAGGTGAGCATACACGGTTACTACGTCTTGACCGTGTTCTAAAACAATAGTTTTCCCGTACCCACGAATATCCTGTGCCAAAAGAACCACTCCCGAAGAAGCGGCAAAAACCGGCGTACCCAAGGGAGCAGCGATGTCAATACCGGGGTTATAAAAGTTGATCCCGTATCGCGGGTCTTTGCTCTCCCCAAAACTCCGCACCACCTTTCCCCCCTGTACCGGCCAGTAGAGTCGTCCCTTTTTCGCCGGGGTCACCGAGGCAGGAAGGGTAGTTTTCTTCGCGGCAAGTTTTTTCTGCAAAGTGACGATCATGTTCTCTACCTCTTTTTGTGCTTGAGCTAACTTCTCGCGAGTCTTCCGAAATTCTTCTCGATCGGCTTTGGTTTTTTGGAGCATTGCTTCCCGAGTCTCTTTCAATTGTGCCAACCGCTTATTTTCTAAAGCCAACTTTTCCTTCAGAGTGTTTTCCAGTTGAATACGGGTTTGAATTTCTTTGAGAGTATTACTGAGTTCCTTGCGCTGCGCAAAATATTGATTGATAGTGGTCGATTCAAAGTCGGTGTAACGACGGAGGAGGTACCACTTCTCTTCCCATTCCGCCGGAGAACCACTCTCGAGGAAAAATTCCCAAAAGCTCACTCCAAAATCATAGCGATACACCCGGACAAGAGCCATCTTCACCTTTTCTTGGTTCGTAGTAATACTCTGGGATAAGAGAGCAACCTCTCTCTCCAAGGCTTTGCGCTGCTTTTCTAAATCATTCAACTTTCGAGTTGAAAAGGTAATATCCTTCTCTAACTGGGCAATTTGCCGATCCAACTTTTCAATCTCCTGCACGAGGTTCTTCTCGCTCTTTAAGAGTTTATTCAATTCTTGCTCGATCTTGGCCTGCTGACTGTGCAGTTCCTCCAACTTCTTGCGTTGCGTAGCAATTTCTTTCTCTAAGTCATCTCCCTGTGCCCAGACCAAAGGAACACATAGCATCACCATAAAAAGGGCGATAATCACTCTCTTCTTCATGCCTTGTCCCTCAAGAGACTCCTCGTCGCCACCACAGTTCCTACTAAACTCAAGATACTACTCATCATGACGTTAATGATAAAGAGGGGGAGAAAAAAATCCTCCAGTTTCACCCAGAAAAAGGTAGGGAAAGAAGTGTGCAAAAAATCTAAGAGCACCCTGAAAGCAAGGCTACTCACCACCAAGGCGCTCATTCCTCCTAATAATCCTTCGATCAATCCCTCACCCAAAAAGGAAAAGCGAATTTGACGGTTGGTCGCACCCATGAGACGGAGAACCTGGATTTCTTCAGCATGGAAACGAACCCGAAATCCGGTAATACTCACAATGACGAGGAGAACAAAAATAAACACGCCTAGGAGAATTATACTACCGACACGAATAAAGAAATGGTAAAATCGCAGCAAATTTTCCGTATTTTTCCCTCCATAGACTACTTCATCGAAAACCTCAATTTTTTTAATTTCCCGCGCTAAAGCGGGCAGGTCTTCCAATCGATGCGGAAGTATCTCTAAGGAAGCGGGAAAGGGATTCTCCTCAACCGGCAAATCTTCCTCGCTCAAGCCAAAGTAGAGCAAAAACCGCTGGTGAGCTTCTTCTTGTTCCACGATCGTCACCTCTTGCACCGAAGACCAATTCTCGATTTTATCCCGCATGCTCTCCACCACCTGGCTTGACACGTCCGGTTTGAAAAAGGCCCGCAGGGTGAAACTGCTCCGCCACATCTCTTTCATTTTTTCCATTTCGAAGTAGCCCAATAAAAATACGTTGAGAATAGATTGAGCAAAGAAGATACTGAGACACCCGATGATGAAAAAGGACGGTCGTCGAGCGAATCGACGAAAAAAGAATCTCACGACTGAATCACTTTTCCCTTCTCTAAAACAATAACTCGAGCAGGAAAAACCTCAATGAGGGTTCGATCATGAGTGGCTACAATGACCGTAGCTTTTTCGCCCATCGCAAATTCATAGAGTAAGCCCACCATTTCCTGGGCAGCATGTTCGTCCAGGTTACCGGTCGGTTCATCGGCGAGCACCAGACTCGGTCGATGAATCAAGGCTCGTCCCAGGCTCAATTTCTGTTTCTCTCCCCCCGACAACCACGATACAAGGTGGGAACGCTTTTTCTCCAGTCCCAAGAAATGGAGCATTTCTCGAGCTACTTTCAACGCTTTTCCCCGCTTCACTTTGAGCACCTCAAGAGGCGAGAGAAGGTTCTCAAGCACCGTCCACTCGGAGACGAGCTTCAAATCTTGAAACACCACTCCTAAGTTCTGGCGCAAAAAGGGGAGATACCGATCCTCAAGGTGGCTAATGCGACACTCCTCAAGCCATATTTCTCCTTTGGTAGGACGTTCCTCTCGAGTCACTAACCTCACCAGGGTGGTTTTTCCCGCCCCGGTAGGACCCCAAAGAAAGACAAATTCCCCTCTCTCGATAGCCAGATTGACTCCATCCAGCGCCTTAACACCGGTAGGATATATCTTGGAAACTCTTTGAAACTCAAGAAAGGCCATGGTATCTCCTAAAATTACCAAAATATATTATATCATTCGCTTCTTGCGAAATTTCTCCCGTAAAAGGAGCCAGGCAAAACGGAGGAAGGAAGGAACAATTCTCCGTATCCGCCACGGTTCACAGAGTAACCGGTATCCCCACTCTAAGCGCATGGTTTGCCACAGTCGAGGTGCCCTCTTCTTCTTTCCACTCCAGACATCCAAGCTTCCTCCCACCCCGATCATAACCCAAGAGGGGAGTACATCTTTATACCGATGAACCCACTTCTCTTGACGGGGAGAACCCATTCCTACCAAAAGAACATCCGGTACCTTACCGCAGATATCCTCTACCACTTCCCCATCCTCTCCGAAATACCCATGATGGAACCCCACCACCCGAAGGCGTGGGTAACGCCGGCAAAGGTTGCGGGCTGCTTGCTCGGCAATTCCCGGTTCACCACCCAGGAAGTAGAAACTCCACCCCTTTTTTTCTCCTTGAACAACGATCTCCTCAGCAAGCTCGATCCCAGCAAGACGCTCTAAGACCCGCCTTTCGAGGAATCGAATTCCCCAAACGATTCCCACACCGTCTGGTATCAGTACCTCTGCCTCTTGTAACACCTGCCGAAAGGAGAGATCGAAGGTTTGCCGGGCAACCATCTCCGGATTGAGAGTAACGATGTGCAGTTTCTTCCCCTCTCGGATAGCCTCTTCAACGGTATGGAGGAGTTCCTGGACACCCTCTTCCCAAAGCTCAAAACCGAGGAAATTCATCTTCTCTTCTCTGCTAATCGAGATAAAAATTCCGCTAAGACCATTCTCCCCTGTAAAGAGAGACGCTCGAATTCGCTCCGGAGAGCTTGCGTTTTCTCGCGCACCGTATCTCTTATAGCGTATTTCTCAAGAAGGCTTTGTGGGGAAAGTTCGTCCAGGGAGAGGAGGTTTTCTTCTCCAAAAAAACGGGAGAAAGCGACCATCTTGGGGTCAAAATCGAAAGCAAACCAGGGAAGGCCGAAAATGGTAGCGAGAATCAAAGGATGGAGACGCATGCTGAAGACCACTCCTACCGTTTGAAAGTACCGGACCATCTCCTCAAGGCTCGCAAAGGAAATCCATGGGATCCCCAAGGTGTGGGCATACCGAGACACAACCTCCCCATCCCATTCCCGGTGAAAGGCCACAAGCTCTACCGCCTTCCCCCGGGCAATCAAAGCTCGAATGGCCTCTAAAAGCACCGTTTCTTTTCCCTCATCTCCGGGAAAAAAGGGACGTAAGAAAAAGGCGATCTTTTCTGGTGGAAAGGGTGATAACCCTTCTCTCTTGAGCCAATCGGCGAGGGAAAAAACCACATCAATACCTCGGTAAAGCCGTTTTGGTTTGGCACCAAGGGCAAGAGCAAGTTCTTCGCTTTCCGAATCACGACACACGATGGAGCTCGAACCACGGAGGATGGACGAAACCAGGGAACGACTCAACCTTCGCTGCAAGGGACCAAATCCACAACCGTAAAAACAGAGGGGTTTGCCGAAGACAAGCGCCAAACGCAAAATGAGAGTGTAGTAACAGAGAGAACGAAAGCTGGTCCGGTCTTGGAGCAAACTTCCCCCACCCACAATGACCGCATCACTCCGACGCAAGGCATAAAAAAGCTGAGGAATTTCCTTGCGAGAGATGATTTCTACCGGGATAGGGAAGGGAAGAGAAAGCTCCCCATCCTTAGCGATGATTTGACAGAGGTAAGGAAGTCTCCGTTGATTGGAGATGGCTGCAATATCGTGAACGGTCGCAAGGAGACTCAACTCATCTCCCCAATTGCCGAAACCATAATATCCAAGGATGACAAGACGCATCGGCCGACGAACGAATCAGTCCCCCCAGGCGGAAAGCCATCCCCAAATCCACAACGCCAATTTCACCACCACCCAATACACGACGAAGACCCCCACGCTTAAAAAGAGAGCGTTCACGAAACGAAGGAATATATAGAGAAGAGGAGTGTGTACATGACAGAAGGAGTTAAAGAAGGTGACAAAACCCACCGTCACCCCCAACCACAAAATCACCCGGTAAGAGGGACGTAGTGAAGGAGAAGAAAAACTCATGAGGAGCCACAGCGCAGGATATCCAATGAGAAATTCTTTCGTCCGCGGACGCATGAAAAGAAGACGTTCTAAGAGGATCCGCATTTGCGCTTCCAACGAAGAGGCGGGAAGAAGAGGAAAATTTCCCGAACGGGTGAGATACAATAACGCACTCACTCCTAAGAGTGAAGCAAAGAGGAGTTCAAAACGCCGCAAGTCTTCTAAGAGGAAGCAACCAATACTCACTCCCAAAGAGCGAGAACGGAAGAGATAGAGGATGACAAGGATCGGAGGGATAAGAAGCGATGGTTTCACCCCCCAATACTGGTAAATACGCAGTACAAAAAGCCAATGGTAGAGAGCATGGGAAACGAGAATCCCTCCGGCAAAAAGAAGGCAAAAGGCAAGACCCACGCCGGACCACATTTTCTTCTCTTGCCAACGGTCAATCAACACGATGACCGCAAGAGTAGGGATAACCACACCGGCACCGAAGCTAATGAAGCACATTCCCCAAAGGGTATCACGGAAAATTACCCCTACCAGGACCACCAAAACGAGAAAGAAAACCCACCTGCGCCAACCGAAGAATCGCTCTACAAGGAGCAGGGTAAAAATCGCCAATCCCACTGCGAACAAAAGAAGCACCCCGCGCGGAACACCAAAGGAGGGATGAGGCACGGCAACTTTCCCTAACTCGAATCCCTCCCCAAGCAAAGCCTCTTTCACTAACCGCAGGTAAGCAAGGTTTCGCGCAAGATCGGTCGCAGAGGGAGAATCGGTGAATATACGGAGGTATAAAAGCGGGACGGACCTCTCTTTCACCGCCCGCACGAAACGTTCTCGCGCCGTCTCTGGGGTGTAATTCTTGAGCTCATCCGGGGGAATACTGTGTACGCGAACGGTGTACTCCGGCACCATTTGCGCAAGGAGATATTCGCTTTTCTGTCCTACAAACTCTAAGTACCCCCAAAAGAGGCCTTTTTCCCGCAAAAAGGAAGCAAAAAGTCGCAGGGAATCCCCATTACCATGCCCTAAGACTGCATCACCTTGGAAAATTACCCCCTCGGCTTGTTCCCAAACCGGTTCTTTCAACATCTCGGTGAGCACTGCCGGTGGAAGCGCGTACCAGTTGATGGGGCGAAGGATAACTCGAAAGCCGGCTTCCTCCAAAGTGCGCACTAGCTTCTCATTCCACCCCAATCCCATTTTATCCTCTTCTTCAAAGAAAACATTGGTACCGATAATCCCTGCTTCTTTTTCTTCAGCTTTTTTGCCCATGAGGGTGAGTCTCTGCACCAAAGTTTGACGCAAATCAGGGTCGACAATCTGAAAGTAACGGTAAGGCTCTTTCCCCTGCGGATACGCCACGGGAACAACTTTACCAGCGTCTTTGAGACGTCTCAGGGAATATTCGTTCACACCGACAGTCTCAAACCCCGCAGCGCGTAAATCTTGGAGGAGAGAGAAAGGGTCCACTCCTTGAGTTTTACCCAGCCATTCTATATCATCCCAATCGATCACCATCTCGACTCTATTACTCTCTCTTTCCCGCTTCACGCGCTCGGTAAACACCGGAAGGGCGGCACAAAACACAAGGAGACACCCAATGACTAAGAGAATGCTTACCTTCCGCTCCATTTACTCTCTGAGCTCCTCGATCTCAAGCAGTGGATCGCCAACATCTACCGTGTCGTTTTCACTCACGTAGACGTTGGTTACCGTGCCGGAATGCTCAACGGCGATCTCGTTCTCCATCTTCATGGCCTCTAAGATAATGGCAACCTGCCCCGCTGCGACGGTCTCTCCCTTTTTCACGTTAACGGTAATAACTCTCCCCGGCATCGGTGAACGAACCGTGGTGGTCACTTTGAGAGCGGTAGAACCACTCTTCCCTTCCTTCACTCGAGCAATGTTCTGAATCGCTAAACCCTGTTTACCTTCTTCAAGGATTTCTATAACTTCAACCTGATACTCTTCACCGTTCACTCTCACCAAAAATCTACGCACGGATCGCTACCTCCTCAAAAAATGAATGGTAAAACAATTCTCTTGGAGCACCACTGCTTTCCAACTCCGGTTTTTGTGGCGCACATAAGGGCGAACTTCTCTTCTCTCCGACTCGGCTCCCAACATCTCTTCCAACGCCGCTATGATGGCCGCTACGATCTTTGGCTCCACCTTCACCTCAGTATTACACCGGAAAATTCCCATGTTTCTTCCCTCTTCCGCTCTCTCGTTTTGACCAGAAAACCTCCAAAGCCCGCACGATCTTGAGGCGGGTCACTACGGGATCGATAACCTGATCAACATAACCCCGTTTGGCCGCCTGGTAAGGATGATAGAATTCCTTGCGATACTGGTCAAGGAGTTTCTCCCTCTCTTTTTCGGGATCTAAGGACTTCTCGATTTCTTGGCGGAAAATAATTCCCACCGCTCCCTCGGCACCCATGACGGCAATCTCGGCCGTGGGCCACGCCAATACTACATCTGCTCCCAAATCACGGCTGCACATGGCAAGATACGCTCCCCCGTATGCCTTGCGAACGATAACCGTAATTTTGGGAACGGTAGCCTCGGAATAGGCGTACAACATCTTGGCCCCGTGGCGAATGATTCCTCCGAACTCTTGGTTGGTTCCCGGAAGGAAACCGGGTACATCAACCAAAGTCACAAGCGGGATGTGGAAACAATCACAGAAACGGATGAAACGCGAGGCTTTATCGGCCGAGTCGATATCAAGACACCCTGCCAGGTGATACGGTTGGTTGGCAACAATACCGACTACGTGCCCTCCCATGCGGGCAAATCCTACGATAATATTGCGAGCGAAATCTTTCTGTACCTCTAAGAACTCTCCCCCGTCGACGATCTCCTGAATCACCCGCTTCATATCGTAGGGCTTATTGGGATTGGGAGAGACGATCTCGAGTAACGCCTGATTCTCTCGATCAACCGGATCTTGAGTCTCCACATAAGGGGGTTCTTCGGCGTTATTCGCGGGAAGGTACTGTAAGAGTCGGCGGAGTTCAAGGAAACAATCTTCTTCAGTATGGGCGACGAAGTGTGCTACTCCACTCCTTGTCGCATGGGTCATAGCTCCTCCCAGCTCTTCGGCAGAAACGTCCTCCCCGGTAGCCGCTTTCACTACCTGGGGACCGGTGACGAACATCTTACTCATCCCTTCGATCATAAAGATGAAATCCATGAGCGCGGGGGAATACACCGCTCCTCCGGCACACGGACCGGCGATAACCGCAATTTGCGGAATCACTCCTGAAGCCTGAGTATTGCGGTAGAAAATCTGTCCGTACCCGGAGAGAGAATCAATTCCTTCCTGAATCCGAGCCCCTCCCGAATCGTTGATCCCAATGATGGGTGCACCCACCTTTAAAGCCATGTCCATGACCTTACAAATCTTTTGCGCATGCATCTCGCCCAAGGACCCACCCATCACGGTAAAATCCTGCGAATAAACGAAAACCACCCGTCCCTCGACCGTCCCAAATCCGGTAACCACCCCATCGGCAGGGACAACCTTGTCTTTCATCCCAAATCGCTCGGCCCGATGCTCCACGAAGAGGTCTACTTCCTCAAAACTCCCCGGATCGAGGAAAAGGGCGATTCGCTCTCGAGCAGTCAACTTTCCCGCTTGATGTTGCTTTTCAATGGCTTTCTCTCCACCACCGAGAAGCAAGGCGTGCTCTTTTTCCTTGAGTTCTCGCAGTAATTCCTCGAGCAATTTATATCTCATAGATGTGCTCTCTACCTCCAGCTGAGTTTGATATTTCCTAACAAATAAATATCCTTTCGTCAAGAGGACAAAGAGACTTCCTCACGGTTTTTGAAACCAACAATACCGTTCACCGTGACATGAACGAGCTTTACCTCGACACCGGTGACGTACTCTACTCGCTCGCAAAGATACCCCTGAATGAAACGGCCGAAACGAGCCACGGAAAATCCCTCTCGGAACACACAATCGATCTCTACCTCTACTCCGCCATTCATACGATGGATGGCAATGGCGTCGACCCGCTCTATCCAGGGTAGATGAGTGAGAAAGATGAAAATGAGTGAGCGCAACGCATTCTCGCTAATCACCAATTTGCCCAAGTAACTGAACGGTGGTCTCACTACCGTTTTCTCTTGCGAAGAGTAGAACCATCGCCACACCCGCACGGGAATGACATCAACAAAATTGCTCCACAAATTACGCTTGATTTCGATCAGGGGAACGGGAATGGTATGTTTCCCTTCGTTCTCTCGAGCCTCCAAAGCCGCTTCAATTTCCTGGGGAGAGGCATATTCAAAAATCTCGAAAACCTCCTCAGGGCGGGGTATTTCCAACCGTTCACAAATCTTCTCCACCATGGGGAGAGAAATCCCCAGAATCAGGATTTTCTCAGGCTTTAACTCTTGTAAGGCTTTTTTCACCTCTTCCCGATGAGCAGGAGAATAGAACATGGCTACCTTGGCAGCCTTGATTTTCGATAATTCAGCCTTGGAAGATCGACCGGCGACAATCCGACCCCGGGAAATGAGTAATCCATCATCGATGATACAATCGATAGCGTGTTCCCGCGCTAAATGCGGTGCCCGATAGCTTTTCCCTGTTCCCGTCGGACCGATCAAAGCGTAAACTTTCATAAACTCCGTTCCTTCTTCAAAAACGCTTCGATGAAATCATCAATCTCTCCCTCCATGACCCGCTCCACATCACCAGTCTCATAACCGGTGCGATGGTCTTTCACCAAGTTATAGGGGTGAAAAACATAGGTACGAATTTGATTCCCCCAGGCAATGTCTTTGTGTTCCCCTTTGATTTCTAAAAGTTTTCTCTTCTGCTCTTCCCGGTAACGCTCATAGAGGCGCGCCCGCAAAATCTTCATCGCTACCGCTTTGTTTTGGTGTTGCGAACGCTCGTTTTGGCACTGCACGGTGATTCCCGTGGGAATATGGAGAATTCGTACCGCAGAATCGGTCACATTCACGTGCTGTCCTCCATGACCTCCGGCACGAAAGGTTTCAATTTTGAGGTCTTGAGGGTTAATTTCTACGGCTACCTCATCACCCATTTCTGGGATGACATCAACCAAGGCAAAAGTGGTGTGCCGACGCTTATTGGCATCAAAGGGAGAAATACGAATTAAACGATGTACCCCGTGCTCCGATTTCAAATATCCGTACGCATATTCACCCTGCACGAGAAAAGTGGCGTGCTTCAAGCCCGCTTCTTCCCCCTCTAAGCTATCGGTCACCTTGACCTCAAAACCCTTGCGCTCGCAGAAACGCACATACATGCGGAGCAACATGCTCACCCAGTCCTGGGACTCTACGCCACCCGCACCCGAATGAATGGTAACGATGGCGTTACCCTTATCCTCCGGTTCTCGGAAAAGCATGCGAATATCTAAATCGATGACGTTGTCAAAGAGTTGTTTCGCCTCTTCTTGTAATTCTCGATATTCAGGTTCGTTAGGTTCTAAAATGGTTCGCCATTCTTCGATCTCCTGCCATTTCTCACGGAGCGCAGTATAGGAATCGAGAATCTGGCGAAGATATTTGTACTCTCCCAAAATACGGACTTGCTCTTTTTCTCGGTCCCAGAAATCATCCCGGGACATAGCATTCTCCAAGGAATGTATCCGCTCTACAATACCTTCCTGGTCAAAGATACTCACCAATTTCTTGCAATTTTTGGCGTAAAGTTTGAAGGACATTCTCCATATCTAAGGACATCCCTATAACTCCTTTCTCAATTCTTTCCACAACAATATTTATATTTCAGACCACTCCCACAAGGACAAGGATCGTTTCTCCCAACTTTTCTGTTGGTTTTTTCCTTCTTTGGCTTTTGCCCCACCACCGAAGTGGTCGATCGCTCAGGAATCTTTTGCTCTCTCTTTTTTTCGGTAACAATCTGAACCTGCCAAAGGTATCGCACGACATCCTCGCGAATGCTCGCAATCATATCCTGAAACATGTCAAAGGCTTCCAGTTGATACTCCACAAAAGGATCCTTTTGTCCTACCGCCCGCAAACCAATCCCTTCACGTAAGTGGTCCATATTGTGGAGATGGTCTTTCCAGTGATGGTCAACCACGCGCAAAATGACGTACCGCTCGAACTCACGAAAGGTGGGTTCTCCTATCCGTTCCACTTTACCTCGATACCAAGATTCGATTCTTTCCATGAGCTCTCTTTTGAGCTTTTCCGGAGTGAATTGCGTCCTTTCTTCGAGAGGAAAATCGATGCTGATGCCGAAAAGGTGGCGTAGTTTTTGGCCCAAACCATTCCAATCCCATTCTTCGGGATAGGACTTATCACTGGCGTAGAGATGGATGGTACTCTGCAAAACCTCTTCCGCCATTCCCAAAACGAAAGAATGGAGGTCCTCCTCAAAGAGCACTTTCTTCCTTTGAGCATAGATGACTTCTCGCTGCTTATTCATGACATCGTCGTATTGCAAGAGGGTTTTGCGAATGTTGAAGTGATACCCTTCTACCTTCTTCTGCGCACCTTCGATCACTCGAGTGATAAGCGCGTGCTCAATGGGTACCCCTTCTTCCATACCCAAGCGATTCATGAGGTGGGCAATTCTCTCCGAACCGAAGAGGCGTAATAAATCATCTTCCAAGGATAGAAAGAATTGCGATGAACCAGGATCGCCCTGTCTTCCGGCGCGACCGCGAAGCTGGTTATCGATTCTCCGACTCTCGTGTCGCTCGGTACCAATCACGTGGAGCCCCCCCAAGGATTTCACTTCCTCCGCTTCCCCATCCGTCTCCCTTTTCAATTGCTCATAGAGTTCTTGATACAGAGCTTTGGCTTTCTGAATCTCAGGGTCTTGAGAGGGAAAATATTCGGCGATACGTCGGATTACTTCCTCGGAAAAGCCGCGCTTGCGGAGTTCGGTCTTCACCAAGAAATCGGGGTTCCCGCCCAAAAGAATATCGGTTCCCCGTCCTGCCATGTTGGTAGAAATGGTCACTGCACCCTTCTTCCCTGCTTGAGCGATGATCTCTGCTTCCCTCTCGTGATGTTTAGCGTTGAGCACCTGGTGGGGAATCTTTTTCCTGTGTAAGAGTTCACTCAATCGTTCTGACTTCTCGATGGATACCGTTCCTACTAATACCGGCCTTCCCATACCATGAAGCTTTTCGATCTCCCGCACTACCGCTTCAAATTTTTCCTTTTCGGTCCGGTAAATCACATCAGGGAAGGTAGTCCGGCGGAGGGGACGATTGGTAGGGATAACCACAACCGGCATGCCATAAGTATAGATGAATTCATCTTCTTCCGTCTTGGCTGTACCGGTCATGCCACACAATTTGGCATACATGCGGAAATAGTTCTGATAGGTAATAGAAGCAAGGGTTTGGTTTTCGCTCGCCACCTGTAACCCCTCTTTAGCTTCAATAGCTTGATGCAATCCTTCGCTATATCGTCTCCCGTGCATGAGACGCCCGGTAAATTCATCTACGATAATTACTTGACCCTCTTTGACCACATAATCGACATCTTTTTTGTAGAGAGAGTGAGCACGTAAGGCTTGTCGAACAAGATGTTCCAAAGTTCCCTTCCCCGACTCTCCGTAGAGATTATCCACATGGAGGAGCTGCTCCACTTTGGCAACCCCTTCTTCGGTTAACCAAATAGACCGGGTTTTTTCCTCGTAATCGAAATCTTGTTTGGGAATGAGCTTACGCACCACCCGATCGACTTTATAGTAGATTTCGGTATTCTCTTCCGAGGGGCCGGAAATAATGAGGGGGGTTCGAGCCTCGTCAATGAGAATACTATCCACCTCGTCAACAATGGCGTAATGGAGTTCCCGTTGCACTACTTCTTCTTTGCGCCACACCATGTTATCCCGAAGGTAATCAAAACCGAATTCCACGTTCGTCCCGTAGGTAATATCACACCGATAGGCATATTTGCGCTCTTCAAAGGTGGATTCGTGTTGGATCAAGCCCACCGATAAACCCAAAAATTCGTACACCGGTCCCATCCAGTAGCGGTCTCTTTTAGCCAAATAATCATTGACGGTAACGATATGCACTCCTTTCCCGGTCAGGGCATTGAGGTAAGCAGGCATGGTAGCTACCAAGGTTTTCCCTTCACCAGTTTGCATCTCGGCGATTTTTCCCTGATGCAATACTACTGCACCGATAATTTGCACATCAAAGTGACGCATGCCAATAGTCCGCCGTGCCGCCTCGCGAACTACTGCAAACGCCTCGATGAGGAGGTCATCAAGGGTTTCTCCCTGCGACAGTCGTCGACGAAATTCCTCGGTTTTCGATCGCAAAGCCTCGTCAGAGAGCTGAGTCAACTCCTCTTCTAACTGATTAATGGGCTCCACAAATCGTTGCTCGAGTTCGCGGATGTGACGATCTTGAGACCATCGGCGAAAAGTCTCTTTCAAAAGACCGAACATGTTCTCCCCCTTATGATGGGTGAAAAAATTTCACAAAGTAAAGCGAAAAAATTATACCACAGGAAGGACACGTTCCCCAAATTTCCCCCCGAGGAGGATAGTGTCAAGACACTGTTGGAGTTTCGAGAAAAAGAAGATCTCCGTCTTAGACAAGAACAAGTAATTCCCTATGAAACTATGGGATTAAGCCAAAGCCAGCGCCTTCAAAGCTT
>Ga0116210_1000943_pt1 | contig 24394 bp, 16 predicted proteins | sample TshhotsprinmetaG_FD_94483 | JGI IMG/M metagenome (GOLD analysis project Ga0116210, IMG submission 94483) | Hot spring microbial communities from South Africa to study Microbial Dark Matter (Phase II) - Tshipise hot spring metaG | ecosystem: Environmental > Aquatic > Thermal springs > Hot... | reverse complement strand
TGTGCTCCTCCGCCACCCGCTCCCGCAGCCACGCCGGCGCCACCACCTGCACCCGGCTGCCGTAATACAGCAGCCAGCTCACCATCTCCGGCGTGACCCCCACCTGGAACGTCACCTGCACCCGGCCGTCGGGCAGCGTCTCGCTCTGCTGGCTGTGGTGCCACTGCTCCTCGGCCACCCAGCGGCCGGCCTCCGGCTCGAACAGCAGCACCACCGTCTCCGGCTCACCAGCCGCGCCGCGCATGATGCCCCAGCCATCGCCCAGATAGGCGTTCAGATCAAAGCTTTGCGGGATGACGTAGGTAGCGTCCAGGATCTCGGCCGCCTGCACCCGGTCCACCTTGAACTGCAGCACCTCGCGCCGGCGGTGGTCGTGGGCGATCAGGTGCCAGGAGCGGCCGTAGGCCATGATGTGGTACGGCTCCACCACCCGTTCGGTCACCTCGCCGGCGCGCGAGCCGGTGGCGTAGGCGACCCTCACCTGCCGGCGCTCGGCCAGGGCGCGGTGCAGCAGGGTCAGCATGGCCTGCCGGTGCGCCTTGACCGCCCGCCGCGGCAGCGTGTCGGTCGCCTCGCGCGCCAGACGGCCGATCTCGGCCGGGAAGAGCGCCTCCAGCCGGGCGATGGCCGCGGCCAGCTCGGCTGAGTTGATGCCGGGGATGGCCTGCGCCGCGCGCGCGGCGGCGAGCAGTGCCAGCGCCTCGGCGAACGAGTAGGCCGTGGTGGGCAGCGAGGGCAAGCGCTCGAAGTAATAGCCGTCGCCGTCGTTGCGCAGCTCCAGTTTCAGCCCGTGCCGGATGATCTCCAGGTCCTTCTGGATCATCCTTTCGCTGATCTCGAAGCGCTTTGCCAGGTCTGCCCGGCGGTAATGCCGGGGCTTGATCGCCACCAGCTGCACGAGCTCCAGGATGCGGGAGGTGCGCTTGGTCTCTTCGAACTTGTCGCCGGATTCAGCGGCTGGGCCGTTCCACATAGTCGCTCCTGCGTTGTGATCTCGTCCCTATCTTATCAGGCGAGGGGGAACCCAGTGGTTCCCCTCACCGCCGCGTTCTGGCCGCATCGCGCGCCGCCTGCAAGTTCATAATCTCGGCCACCTCGAAGCGGGGCGGCAGCGCGTCCTTCACCGGCCGCAGGCGCACGCACGGCGGAAAGTACCCCATGCGGCCGTGCAACTCCGCGATGAGCAAGGCCGCGCTGTAGTTCAGCGATGGCGGATTAACCAGCAATGGCTCTGTCTGCCATTGCACAGGCGTCAGCCCGGCCGCGTCGGCCATGGCGACGATCTGCGGCGCCAGCGGCTGCTGGGTGTCGATCTGGCTAGGCACCTCGACGACGCGCTCGATTTTTCGCCCCGCCAGTGTTTCCACCTGGGCCAACTGGTCGGGGGTGAGGGGGTGGGAGAAGTTGAGGAGGATCATCCCCGGCCCTCCTTGCCGTCCTTCTCGATCAGCGGCAGGCCACCCCGATCATCCTTTGCGAGCAGAAGGGCGACTGGCCCGGGGAGGTCTCCTTTGACGCGCCTCTCAACCCGCCGCTTGTTGCCCACAAACCACTCGTACTGCGGATGCTCCGGGTCAAACCGCCGGGTCGGACGTGGGTAGTGAATCGGCAAGTCCGGCGGCGCTCCAAGCAGCGCGCGCAAGTCGGTCAGCACCGCGTCAAACTTGCTTCCATACAGGGTCTGCATCGCCGCGAGAAACTCCTGCTTGTATTGCGCCTTATCTATGGGCTGCCAGCCGGCCTTCGCCTCAATGGATTGCAGCCGCGCCTGCCAGTCGATCGTTTGCACGCTCTCCACCGTCACCTTGACCGAGCCAAAGCCCAGCGGCTTGGCATAGCCCAGGCGGTGGAACATCCCTTCTTCCAGTTCCAGCGCGTAGAGCAGCGCGCCCAGTTCCAATGGCGCCAGGTTCTCAAACTCTACGGTGAAGGTGAACGTGGCGCCGGGTTTGAGCGCGCCGCGCACGGTGCGATTCTGGTCACTCTTGTCGTTGCATTGATATTCATTCGAATTCGTCTCTCCCTGGTGGCGGTAAAACTTGCGCCCGCGCAACCGCGCGCCTTTGGTATCGTAGGTGACCATCGGGTCCGGCTGGCCGCCCTTGGTGAGCAAATAGAACGGCGTCGTCGTGGGCTTGGGGGTGGAGAGGATGGCCAATGTCGTCTCCGGCAATTCTCCTGCGCTGTGGGTCAACGTGCCGTGGGAAAGGCGCACCCGTCCGGCGTAGGCGGTGGGCACGTCCAGACCGATGTCTTCTGCGCCTTCCCGCACCCACCCAAAGACGCGGCAGGCGGGGCAGAGGCGGTCGTAATCTCGGCAGCGATGCAAAAACTCTGGCAATAACTCTTGTCTGGACTGTCTGTAACGCAGGCGAGGAATGCTCACTGGACGTAAGCAAGTAGCATTCCTCGCATTGTCAAGCTGCACATATACCAGATCACCTACCCGCAATTGCCGTTTGTTTTCTACAAAAGTGCTAGGATGAGGTACACCCTGGCTACTGGCAGGCCACCGATTTGCTCCCAGTTCTTTAACTGTCCGCTCAAGGCGTTTCCAATATCCTTCCAAATGATGGTTGTACTCGGCGACAACTTCGGGAGAACATCTGCTGAGATACTTATCGGGAATTTCAGACACTCGTGGCGGATCTGGTGATTGGTCATCCCAACGAAAGAAAAGACGCTCGTCGTGTTTATTCTCGATGTTGGGGCCAGTCAGGTGCAACCACCCGAAGACCTTTGCATGTTGAGTATCTTCGCGCAAGTCTTGGTGCTGACTTGCTGGAACAATCTTTGTGACGTGAAAAGCACGATAGCGGTTACTCCTGTGTGTGACCGGCTGGCGCGTAACTAACCCTGCTACGCGCATCCCATCGTAAGCATTCTTGGGCAATTGGCTGTTCTGTGGGTTGAAAGTTTGTTTTGTACTCCGATTGAACACCTGTGGAGGATAAGAGCGAAGAACAGCACCAGCCCGAACCACAGCGGGTCGTCCTGTAGTATTGACAGGGGCGTTGTATGTGCAATCTAGAGATTCCAAGAGCGCACCATTTGCACCAAGTTCCACGACCCGGGCTGGTATCATATCAGGTGCGCGGGATTCCCGATACTCTAGAGGATAAGGTTTGTCCTCTTCAAACGCCACAAAGCACGAATTGGTCACCGCCTCGAACACTGCGCGGATCATCCCGCGCAGGCTGCTGGCCGGTAAAGCCGGCTGCCCATCTAACTGAAAGAACCGGTATACCTTGTGACCGTTCGACTCTTCCACCACCGCGTGCGAATCGGAAATGAACAACGGTGTGAGGGCCTCCACTTTGCAAGTGATGCGTCCGGTAAGGCCCACGTAGCGGTCGTGGGGTGGCGGCGGGCAATCGCCGAGGACGTGGCCTTGAGGACGCGACTGTGTCAGAAGGCGGACAAAGTTATAAGGGTTAAGGAAGCGATAGCTGTCTGAGTTTGGAGGACGTTCTGACGAAGGACGAGACTCTAGCGGTCGCTTCCCTTGAGGTCTCGCAGTTGTTGTGGGCGTGTTCATCGGAGGACTGACTGCCGTTGAAGGCGCTTCCACCGCCCGCACTTCATCTAGCAAACGGATATGTGCAGCTCTGTCGCCATCCGGTTCAAACTCAACACAGCGACCTCGTTGAATTTGCTCGGGATCGCCTTCCAGGATGCGCTTTCGGTTGAATTGATATTCCTTGCCGTCGTCTCCACGGATAGTGCCCGTCAAACCCTTCTTGACTGTCACAATAGTACCTTTAGCCATTGTCGTCCTCCTTCCATTCGCTCAAGCCGGTGTACCAGACGAACTCCACCCGTCCGGCGCGGCTGAATGCCCAGTACGCTATCTGCACCCGTGACCATTCGGAGGGAGCGGGGTACTCCAGCCGGGCGGCGCCGACACGGTCGTCGTACCAGCGGCTACCGTCCCGTTTGCCCCAGAGGAGCGCGGTTTCTCCGCGTTGATAGAAGGTCGCTCCGGAATGATCGGCCCAGTAGTCCTGTGCTCCATAGTCCCCCGCTGGCGGCCGCACGCCGGCCGGGCCGATGAAACGCCAGACAAACTCCTGCCCGTCGCGGCGCACTTCCAGGTCGCCGCCCTCGCCGAAGAGCCGGCCCCGCTCCAGCAGAGCGACATTTTTCGGGAGACTCTTTCGCTCAAACGTGACCTCGCTGGCGTATTCCCATATCCGGTAAGGAATCTGATCCAGAGGCCATTGCTGGATAAAAGTTAGCAGGTCGCTTTCGGCGCAACGCCCACCCCAAATGGAGAGAGCAGCCTGCCCGATTTGGGATTGCCTCACTTCTTGAACCAACTTGTCAAAATCCACACGCGGCCAGGATGTCATTGCGCGCCTCCTTTCAGAACAGGGTAGAGCGAATCTGTGCGCCCGAAGTAACTATCGTGGGTCAGGGTGATCTTTTCAGAGCGGGAGAAGTCGTTGACCTTTTCGTGGAATTTCCCAACCCACTGCTGCACCAGCGCCTGCCAGCCAGGAGTACCGGGCGTCAACTGCACCGTGGTGTAAACGCCGCTGGATTGCTTCGCAGATTCCAATTGCGCCACTTCAGGCATATCGTCGGGAGTGAGATAGCCGAAAGTGGCCTCCCACTTCTGCAATGTTACCCGCCCAAAGCCCTTGGCCGCGCCAAAGCCCACCTGCAGCCATCCCTCGGCCAGGTCGCGCAGCACCAGCGCCAGCCAGCCCAGTTCCCACGGTTCGGGATTTTCCAGGTGCAGGCGCAAGGCAAAGGCCGGTTTCCACAGCGCCAGCGCGTCGAATTTCAACCCTTCAGCCCCACCGCCGGTGAAGCGGTCAATCGCCAGAAAGTCCATCATCTTGAGAACCGGCTTCTTCCCGGCGAAGGGCGCATCCTCCACGATCAGGCGGCTGCCGCGCCGCGTGCTGCCAAACAGACGGCGGGCCAGGCAGAGATGCTCGTCCGCCACGACTTCGTCCGAGGGGATTTTTCCCTTCAGCAACGCATCGCAACTAGCCAGTGGGGCATCCTTGCGGCTCTCTACCGGGCTACAGGCCGGACAACCGCTCAGGAAATGCTGCTTTCGATGCTCGGGATCCGGTGCACTATCCCAGGCCCAGAGCGTTGCCAGGGTGCGGGCGATGCGCTCGGCGTGGGAGCGCAACACCCCGCGCAACCCCGCGCCGGTGAGCACCGGATGCTGCCAGTCGCCCCACTGCACCAGCAGCGGCGCGTGGTCGAAGCCGCTTGTGCCGGAAGCCATTGCGTCGTTGGTGAGGAGCGGACCTTCGGCCTGCAGGATGCCCGTCAGGGTCACCCAGCCGCGGGCGACCCCATCGGATTGACGGCCACTCATAGCAACAGAGCGCAGCGTAGCCAGTTGAGTCGCAAGCCAGCCGTCCTGGGGCTGCGCCCCTTGCCAGGGCTGATCGTTTTTGAGAAAGGTCAGGAGTTGCTCCGGCCGATCCAGAGGCAACGTTTTGTACTCCAGCTTCTCCTGTTGGAACGCGCCCAGGCCGCGCGCCACATTCCCGCCCAGCCACAGCCTTCCGGCCTCCCATTCGGCCAGGGCGGCGGCTATCAGGGCCTCGTCGTTTGCATCCGTCCCGCGCAGTTCCATCCGCAGCAGGAAGGTCGCTCCGGCGGGCAACACCTCCAGGTCAAACTTGACGGCGCCGGCCCGCGCCGCCGCGCCGGTCACGCGGTCAATGCCCACGCCATCGCGGATGAGGGGACGCAGTGTATCTCCCGCCGGCGTGGCGTTAAAGACCAGCAGCCGTGAGGCGGCGGATTGGGAATCTTCCTCATCGGAGGGATTGACATCCCCGAAGAGATGACAAACAGGACAAGAGCACGAACTGCCGCTGCCGGTCAGGGCGGCGCACGGAGCGAAGCCCAAGCGCGGCGCCAGCCGGGTCAGGAGCGAGCGCAGCGCGCCGGCGATAGCCGTGCCGGGGATAAAGGGTTTCCCCTGCGCATCCCGCCGCAACAGCGCATCGGTCAAATCGTTGCCATCGCCGCTGCCGATGTGTAACGCGGTGCGGGCCCTCAACGTAGCGGTAATCACCCGATAAGTCATTGCGCGCCTCCTTTCTTCTCGGCCAGCGCCGCCAGCCAGTCAGCCAGCCGTTCAATGCCGCGCGGCCAGTTCGTGGAATCCTCTTTTTGCAGCCATTTCAACGCCTTGCCGATCGCTTCCACCGTCGGTTTGCCGTCGGTCTGGAAGAAATTGGCCTTGCTGCGGGCGCCATACTCATCCGCTCCGCCTATTGCCCCTATCAGGGCCGAGTCGGGCTGCCCAATCGCACCCAGGTGACGTAGGAGATTTTCCGGCGACTCATCGCGATGGGCGTGCAGCCAGCGCGCCAGGGCAGCGAAACGCAGGTCTAACTGCTTCCTGGGGGGCAGATACTCCTCCAGTTTTTCTTCCCACCGGTTCATAAACGAATCCCTGGCCGCTTCATCGCCTAGGCGCATCCGACCCTCCAACCCTATCGCGCTCTCCGTGAGTTCTTCGCGTCGCTCATAGATGGGATGATTGAAGGCCACCCGGCCATATCCCTCATTGCGCCGCAGGCCGATGCCAACGGATTCCAGTTGCGCCATCCGCGTTTGCCAATCCTTCTTCGGCGGCTCTGGCAACCGAATCCAGGCCATAGACCCGGCAGCGAGCGCCGTATCGCGCCTACGCGGCAGGCCCAATGTAGCGTTGAAACTATCCACCAGGCGGGTGCGGGCATACGCGTCAATAACTTCCACCGGCCCCAGCCCCAGGGCTGCCTCCAACCAATCCGCTGCAAAGCCGGTCGCGTGGCGCCCCCAGGGATCGGCAATGATGGTGTCGGTGAGCAAGGTCAAGGTGAGCGGTTGGGTTGGATCCGGCACGCGCCGGTCCAGCGGCAATTGAATCCAGGTATGGGGCCTACCATCGCATCGCTCCAGCCAGGCGGTCACCTGTCCATAGCCGCGCCGTCGCGCCTTGCCGATGCGCCAGGTCAGCGGTGTCCTTTCGGCAATGCCCGTCATATCCTGTAAGAGCGTCCACGCCTTTTCATCGGCGCAGATCAGTTCGCCGACAAAGTACTGCCCGGCATCCAGTACGGTGTAGCCGTACAATTGTCCCTTCTCCACCCGCCCGGTCTCTTCCCGGACCTTGATGTGCAATTCCGACGAACGTCCAGGTGTGTATGTGAAAGGCACTTGTCTGCGTAAGATGCAAAAACCGCTAACCGGCTCCAGTTTGCCCCTGCATTCAGGGCATTCCTTGCTATCCCTGGCAGAAAATGCGCCGTGGCCCGCGCTTTTTCCCTCGAAAGGTACGACGCTGCACGTCAGCCATCCCAGCGGCGCCGGGATGGCGGGGTAGAGGTTGGCGCTGTAATGGTATGCCGGATAGAGAGTCGGGAAGGCGACACCGCCGCGCAGAAAGAGGGCGACAAAATCGCGATATTCGCCCGGGTCGGAAAGGTCGCAGCGCTCGGCGGCGAGACTCGCCAGCGTGCCCAACAGGGCCCAGCCGGGAATAGAAGGCCGCGCGTCGAACTGGTTGCCGGCCGACGCACGCTCGGCGATGATCAGCGGCTCATCAAGGCGGAAGACAACCCGCACGCGCACCGCAGCGCCGTTCCAGGCGCCGACCGTTTCCACGTCGGCCTTGATCGCCGGTCTCGGCGCTTCCGCCGGTTTCTCCTTCAACCACTTTTGGTCAAAGCGTTCCAGGAACCAGTCTTCCCAAGGCTTATCCGGGGATCTTTCCGCATCCAGGCCGGTAGCATCGGTCAGGTGGATCACACATTCCCCCAGGCCGCGCCGCCGGGAGCGCCCCAACTGCCGGGTATACCGGGCGGCGGCGACCAGCAACGCGGCTTCATCCAGTGCGGCCTCGTCGTTTTGCGGGCAGGTGATCGTAAAGCGGAATACCTGACCGGCAAGCCCCTCCTCCTGCGAGAACAACTTGCGCGGCTCGGCGCGGCGCGTGCGGGGGTCAATGTGCACCCGGCGTACCGGCTGCGAATCCCGTGCCCGCCGCTCAACCGGATGGGCCGAAGCCACGTGCCAGCGTTTGGCCTGCCCTGGGTGGCCAAAAATCCGCTGCAGAGTCTCGTCGCGGTGGTGTCTTTGCAGAGAAGGGAATTCCAGCAACTGATAGGCACTGCCACGCAACACCCCCGCCAATGCGCTGCCGCGCAGGGCCGGCTTGCCGTCGGCCTCACGCAGCAGGGCTGAGTCCAGGCCAAAACCCTTGCCGTACCCCGCGCCGACGTGATAGTCGGACGCAAACGTGATCTCGAAAGTCAATGTGAGGCTCATTCTGCTTCCTCCTCGTACTCCCGACGGTTCTTCTCCAGGTCCAGAGCAAAATCCCAGGCGTCCAACAAGTCGGGCAGGCCGTGGCCGTGCCAGGAATCTTGTGGGTAGCGGTCAACGCCATACCAGCCGGACGCACCCCCGCCCAACTCGGCCAGAGCCGCTTCAACGGCTTCCCGATGTGCTTCGTTTCTGCCGATGCGCGCCAGCAATCGATGCAACCGGGCTTGCCAGGTATTCAGATCGTCGGGTTTTAGAGAGGCCGGCAAGTCATCATAGAGATCGCGGAGTTCAGCAAGCCGCTTGTTCGGTACACTGCGCATCGCCAGGCGGTGATCAATCAGCGCCCGGACTGGCAACCCCCATCCCTGGGGGACGTTTTCTCCTACCCAATACGGGCGCAGGATCGGGCGCACCGAGTCGTCTGGCGGCGCGACCACCAACCGGCCTCCCAGCACAACCTCAAAATTCACGCTGGAGCAGCGTCGTTCACCGTCCAACATCAGCCGCTTGCCCACGCGCTTGGCCTCCTTGAGCCGCCGTTCTCCGGCCTCGTGCGCCAACCGGTAGGGGTGCTTGCTCTTGCAAATTACCACCGCTGCCGAGACGGTCGGAGCAGGAGCATTAAGGCCGATCTCCTTGAGCAGGGTTTGCAATTCCTGCTCATACGCCTCACAGAACCGCCGGGCAAAGTCCAGTGCCCACGGCGCGGGGATGAGCGCGAATACGTCATCGCCGCCCAGGATCAGCGGCAAGACAGGGATGAAGTTAGGGCGGTCGTCCAGAGGGTTGTTCTCCCTAATTTCCTTGGTTGGCACGGCCAGCGCCTTGCGGATGGCCTGAGATAGCTCGGTGGACAGGTCGTGCATCTGCTGCGGTGTCCGACATGCGCCAAATACCTTGCCCATATCGTTGCCGTCGGCAAGCAGATAGGCCACATAGCGACGGGAGTCATAGTCGGCCACATCTTCCAGCGGGTCTATTTCCCTCCGGCCTCGCCTCTTTCCTCTGCCGGGCCAATCGGCCTGTTTCGACTCTTCTTCACCGACGACCTCCTGGTAAAACTCCTTCAGGAACTCTCCCAACGTTCCTGCTGGGCGCTCCGCACCCTTGTTCAGACAGGACTCACACAGATATTGCGGCTCTTCGTCCTCGTGGTAGGCGCGGTGCGCCACAGCCAGCCCGATGCCACAGGAAGCGCAAAACGCCACATACAGCAGGTGCGGCTGGTCCTGCCAGCCCTCTCGCCAGCGTTTGGCCCGGCGCAGGTTTTCGTCGGCCTGCTCGGCGGCTGCGCTGAAATCGCCGTTTACCCGCACCGGTTCGGCCACGGTCAGCGTTCCACCCGTGGCGCGGCGGTAGACCTCGGCCAGTTCGTCACCAAAGGCCCGAGCCTGTTCCTCTGTATCAAACAGAAGCCGGAAACTGCCGCCGTCGCTGATGAGGACGTTATCGGCCGGAATGCCAAGTTTTGCAGGAACCTCACGACAGAAACGGGTGAGCAACTGGCTGCCGCCCACCACCTCGCGCAGATGCGCGGAGCGGAAGAGCAGATCTTGAATCTTATCGGCTTCGGCGGCCAAAAGATATCGCTTCATCGCTTTGCCTCCTTCATCGCAAATTCGGGGGTAAGAAGCGGCTCAGGCCGCACAGGTCACAGAGGTCAGACCAGACCAGAGCAGAAGTACACAGCCCCAGTCGATCATATGGTTGGCCGAAAAAGTCCTCAAAGTTCAACTGGACGAACCTCAGGGCATCTTCGGCCCACTCGCGCGGTACAGAAAAGTACTTGTGGGCTAACTCGTTGCGCCGGGTGAGAAAGAGATCCCATCCGTCATCCGCATTGAATAGAGGGGTCGTTTTCCACCAAGTGTTCATCGGGCCAGGGCGAGGAATTGAAAGATTAGGGGCATTCCTGAACGGGATATCTCTTTGAACATCAATACAAGTTTTGCCCGGATCCACCAGCGCGCTGAAAACCCTTCGGGCGTCTGGGGTGCGCTCATCCAATGCAGTCAACAGCGAATTCCGCTCCGCCGTATTTGTAACCAACCTGACCACCCGCGCCAGCATCAAGATTTCGTTGAAGCCGCCGGCCCGCAGAAACGCCGAGCGGTAGTCCTCGTTGTACTCTATCAATCGCCGGATGCGGGCCAGTTCGTCGGCAGCATATACTTTCACTGCATCCAGGTCGCCATAAAAACGCGAAGGCTTGTTAGTGAAATTGCTGCCGCTGATCTCATACCATTTGTTGCCCAATTCCTTCACCGCGCTGGGTTGCTTAAAACCGGGCAGGTTCTGGGCAGCTCGACTTGCGCCGCAATAGTCACCCTCATCCCATTTTCTGTAGTATTCCAAGAACGCAATCAATGTCTGGGTTGGCTCTTTGGAACCCGGCATTACCTGCACCATCACCGACTTAATGGACTTGAGAATCTCTTGCGCTTCCCCGAACTGGTACCGCTCATACAGGCTGCGTACCCGTTCCCAGTCGCGCAGCGCAAACGTCTGATACGGGTTGGCCAATTCGCCGATCTTGCAACTGAAGCCGTAGGGCCGGCGGCTCTTAGGATCGTACTCGTCAAAGTCCACGTAGGAAATGCGCGCCCCGGCATAGGCGGCATAGAGATACGCCCCGCTGACCATGCTCTTTTTGCCACCGGTCACGTCAATCACCACGTCGGTTTCATCGTGCAGAACCTCGACCAGCTTCTGGAACACGGCAGACGGGTTGTTGTCGGTCGGGTAACCACTCTTCCCGCCCTCGCCCGGAATCTGCGGAGACTGTGCAAGCAGCCCTTTCTTGGCCAAATAGCCAATTGCCTCTGTGACATGGGCAGCGAACTCGTGCCATTCTTCCGGCGGGTAGCCTTGTTGATTCAGTGACAAGACGACCTTTTGGGGTTGGTACACACAAACCGACTGCAACAGCGGTTCCAGCGAGAAACCGACCAGGAGTACAAGGGTTTGACAGGGCTGGGCCTGGATGCGGCCATTTTGCCGGGCATACTCCAGTTCGGCCTCCAGCAGGCTTTTGCCACCCAAGTGCTTATGACCTTCGCAGACATACCGGTGCATCGCCTCGTCTATCTGTGAAGGCTCAAAATTGTCCCAGTAGTCTTTTGTGACGCGCTCGATATCAGCTTTCTTCATTTTGCACCCCCTTCCCGTCCACCACCACCGGCGTCACCGCCTCTAGCGTCACAACCAACGATTCTCGTATCATCGCCTTCCTCCTGTCGCAATTGCTGCAAGTATAAACGTATCGGGGGCAGATGTACATCAGAAAAACCTCTCAACCTGCCGGGGGGTTTCCTCTTAAACTGAACACCGCCAGCGAGGCCACGGCCCCGGCACGCGCAGAGGCCTGGAATTGATCGGCCGAGAAGCAGGAGGCAGATCGGTCACGAGGGATCCGACACAGGATGCCAGGGCCGAGGGGAGGTTCATGCGCCTGGCGACCGGATGACGGGCGACTTCGGCCCGGATCAAGCCCTCTGCATGGCCGACACCGACGGGGTTCGGCCCGCAACCATCGCAGCGCCTCTCCTTGCGCACTACACATTGGCATTATCTCCGATAAATGGTCGCCCAATGTAGCCCATTCTACCACATAAGTTGCAGAACGCCCAACAAGATGTGGATCGGCCTCCAGAGGTCGCCTCTGAGACACCGGGCATTTGACAGCCGCCCACGATTTGATTAGACTATGTGCACTTCTTGTGGCGTTGGGCGCCGCTGCCCTCCTTACCGTGAAACCCGATTTGCGCCACGCTGTTCCGATTTCGCTCCCAATGGCCCACAAGGCTCACCGGGCAGGGCGGCCCGACGACTGAAAGGAGGTGTAGCTTCGGTTCAGCAACACATGGCGTCCGATGACTCGTTTGCTCGTCCCGTGCATCTGCCTGGTTCAGTTCAATTTAGGAGGAGTCAACCATGATCGCCCGCAAGTTGTTGTCTATCCTGGCCATCTTCGTGCTGTTGGCGCTGGCCCTGGCCAGTTGCACCACCCCCACGCCGCAAACGGTGGAAGTCACGCGCATCGTCGAGGTGACGCGCATCGTCGAGAAGCCGGCTGCGCCTGCTGCCGCCACCATCGCGCCGGCCGCCACGGCCGCACCTACGCCTACCGTGGCCCCCGGCACCACCCCTCGCCCCGCCCGCCCCACGCCGCTGGCCGGCCAAAAACGCCTCGACTTCATCAAGGCACGCGGCAAGGTCGTCTGCGGCGTCCACACCAGCCTGCCCGGCTTCGGCTACCTGGATAAGGACGGCAAGAACGCCGGCTTCGACGTTGACTTCTGCCGCGCGGTGGCCGTCGCCATCTTCAACAATCGCGATGCGGTCGAGTTCGTGCCCATCAGCGCCGCCGAGCGCGGGCCGGCCCTGCAGACTGGCGAGATTGACATCCTGTCGCGCAACACCACCTGGACCACCACGCGCGACGCGCAGTGGGGCAACTTCGTCGCCACCCTGTTCTACGACGGCCAGGGCATGATGGTGCGCAAGGCCACCGGCTTCACCAAGCTGGAAGACCTCGACGGCGCCACTGTCTGCGTCACCACCGGCACCACCACCGAGCTCAACCTGGCCGACGCTTTCCGCCAGCGAAACCTCAAGTACACCGCGGTGACCTTCGAGGACACGCCGTCGGTCTTCAGCGCCTACGAGCAGGGGCGCTGCGATGCTGCCACCAGCGACAAGTCGCAACTGGCCGCCGTCCGCAGCGGCTTCAAGAACCCGGCCGATCACGTCATCATGGAGATCACCTTCTCGAAGGAGCCGCTGGGCCCGGCCGTGCCCCATGGCGACGACCAGTGGTTCGATGTGGTCAAGACAGTCGCCTTCACGCTGATCAATGCCGAGGATCTCGACGTGACATCGGCCAACGTCACCGACATGCTGAAGAGCACCGATCCTTCGATCAAACGCATGCTGGGGGTTGAGGGTTCCTTCGGGCAGACCGACCTGGGGCTGGCCAAAGACTTCGCGGTGAACGTGATCCGCACCATCGGCAACTACGGCGAGATCTACGACCGCTACATGGGGCCGAAGGGCGCCTCGTTCACCCTCGATCGCGGCCTCAACAATCTGTGGACCAAGGGCGGCCTGATCTACGCGCCGCCGCTGCGGTAAGCCTTTCCCATCACGTGCCAGGCACTCTGCAAGATGCCTGGCACGTGGCGAGACGAGCGCTTCTACGTGCCGGGCACCCTCTCAGTCCGTCCCGGCTCGGCCGGTCGGGCCGGGGGTGCCCGCGAAGTCCCGCGACAGCGGGGGCACGTTCAAGCAAAGAATTCTCTGTGTCTCCGTGTCCTGGTGTGAGGCCTTTTCATGACACCCTCCGTCCATCACGGCCCGGTCCCCTTCTGGCGCGATGATCGCGTCTTGAAGGCCGCCGCGCAGGCCATCTCCGCTGTCGCAGTGATCGGCCTGGTGTGGCTGTTCGTCTCCAACGTGCTGAACGCGGCGCGGCAGCGCGGACTCGACCTGGGCTTCGGCTTCATTGACGACGCGGCCGGGTTCGCCATCGGCGAGTCGCCGGTGCCGTTCGATCCATCGGAATCGTTCGGCCGCGCGCTGACGGTCGGGCTGCTGAACACGCTGCAGGTGGCGCTGGTCGGCATCGTGCTGGCCACCATCCTCGGCACGGCCATCGCGCTGGCCCGCCTCTCCTCCAACTGGCTGGTGAGCCGCATCGCCGGCGTCTACATTGACATCATCCGCAACGTGCCGCTGCTGGTACAGCTCTTCTTCTGGTACTTCGGCATTTTCCAGCAGTTGCCGCCGGTGCGCCAGAGCCTGACCCTGCCCGGCCCCGTCCACCTGAGCCAGCGCGGCCTCTACATGCCCTGGCCGCAGGCCACTGAGGCCACCGGGCCGTGGCTGGCCACACTGCTGGCCGGCATCGCCCTGGCGATCGTGGCCTACCGGGTGCTGCTGCGCCAGCAGATCGTCACCGGCCGGACGACGCACCCGGCGCTGATCGCGCTGGCGCTACTGATCGGCCTGCCGCTGATCGGCTGGTTCGCGGTGGGCGGTAGGCCTTTCGCGGTGAGCATCCCCGTCCTCCAGCGCTTCAACTTCGAAGGCGGGCTGCGCCTCTCCACCGAGTTCGCTGCGCTGTTGACCGGGCTGGTGGTCTACACCGCGGCCTTTACAGCGGAAGTGGTGCGTGCGGGCATCCAGTCGGTGTCGCGCGGCCAGGTGGAGGCGGCGCGAGCAGTCGGGCTGACCCAGGCGCAACTCCTGCGGCTGGTCGTGTTCCCCCAGGCGCTGCGGGTGATCATCCCGCCGCTGATCAGCCAGTACCTGAACCTGACCAAGAACTCCAGCCTGGCGGTCGCCATCGGCTACCCCGACCTCTTCTTCGTCGGCCGCACGATCATCAACCAGGCCGGCCGGGCGGTCCCGGTCTTCGCGCTGGTGATGGGCGTCTACCTGGCGCTGAGCCTGATCACGTCGGCGATCATGAACATCTACAACCGCCGCGTGCGCTTCGTGGAACGGTAAAAAACGATGACGACGGCCTATCGTCCCGACCAGAGACTCTCACCGGTCCAGTGGGCGCGCAAAAACCTGTTCAGCTCGCCGGGCAACGCCCTGTTGACCGTGGCCGCACTGGCATTCCTCTTCTTCGTCCTGCGCGGCCTGATCCACTGGATCTTCTTCACGGCCAACTGGGAGCCGGTGAGCAAGAACTTCAAGCTCTTCTTCCTGGGCCAGTATCCGGCCGACCAGGTGTGGCGGCCCGGCCTGATGGTGTTGCTGGTGGCCTTCCTGTTCGGGCTGAGCTGGGGGGCGCGCGGGGGCACGGTGCGGGCCTTCGCCATCACCCTGGCCGTGGGGATGGGCGTGCTCGGCCTGCTGCCGGTGAGCCTGGAGGCGATCAGCTTGCGGTTGCGGCTCTGGTTCCTGGCCAATCCGCTGCTGGTGGGGCTGGGCTATCTGGCCGGCCGGCGCCTGGTGCGCGGGGTGCGACCGCTGGTCATCGGCTGGTTGCTGGCCGTGCTGGCCTCCGGCCTGCTGCTGGCCGGCGTCGAGGGGATCCCGTGGCTGCCGCCGGTCTCGACCAACGTGTGGGGCGGGCTGCTGCTCACCTTCGTGCTGGCACTGGTCGGCATCGTGGCCTCCTTCCCGCTGGGCGTGCTGCTGGCGCTCGGCCGGCGCAGCTCGCTGCCGCTGGTGAAGGCGCTGTGCACCGTCTTCATCGAGGTGGTACGCGGGGTGCCGCTGGTGACGATCCTCTTCATGGCCTCGATCCTGCTGCCCCTCTTCCTGCCGGAAAACATCCGCATTGACCGCATCCTGCGGGTGGTGATCGGCATGACTCTGTTCGCCTCGGCCTACATGGCCGAGAATGTGCGCGGGGGGCTGGCCGCCATCCCGGCCGGCCAGTACGAGGCGGCGAAGGCCATCGGCCTGAACGGCTTCCAGACCATGCTGCTGATCGTGCTGCCGCAGGCACTGCGCACGGTGATCCCGGCCATCGTGGGACAGTTCATCGCGCTCTTCATGGACACCACGCTGGCGGTGATCGTGGGGCTGCTGGAGCTGCTCGCCATCGGCAGGTCCATCGTGCAGGGCAACCCGCAGTGGGTGACGCTGCAGGCCGAGGTGTACGTCTTCATCGGGCTGCTGTTCTGGGTGTTCACATTTTCGATGTCGTATGCCAGCCGCCGCGTGGAGTCGGCGCTGGGGGTGGGGAAGCGGTAGTTCGGGGAGGAGCCATGGCCGACGTTGTGCGCGACGTAAATCCAGGGAGCGACAACATCATCATCTGCCGGGACGTCCACAAGTGGTTCGACAACTTCCATGCCCTGCGCGGCATCAGCCTGACGGTGCGCCGGGGCGAGAAGGTCGTGATCTGCGGGCCGTCAGGCTCGGGCAAGTCCACTTTCATCCGCACCATCAACCGGCTGGAAGAGCACCAGCAGGGCACCATCATCGTGGACGGCATCGAGCTGACGCACGACATCCGCAACATTCACGCCATCCGCCAGGAAATCGGCATGGTGTTCCAGCAGTTCAACCTCTTCCCGCACCTGAAGGTGATTGACAACATCACCCTGGCGCCGATCTGGGTGCGCAAGTGGCCGAAGGCGAAAGCCGAAGAGATCGCCATGCAGCTGCTGGAGCGGGTGGGCATCCCCGAACAGGCTCACAAATACCCCGGCCAGCTCTCCGGCGGCCAGCAGCAGCGCGTGGCCATCGCGCGCGCCCTGGCCATGCAGCCCAAGATCATGCTCTTCGACGAGCCGACCTCGGCGCTCGACCCGGAGATGATCAAAGAGGTGCTCGACGTGATGCGCGAGCTGGCGCGTTCGGGCATGACGATGATCGTGGTGACGCACGAGATGGGCTTCGCGCGCGAGGTGGCCGACCGCATCATCTTCTTCGACCAGGGGCAATTGATCGAAGAAGCCCCGCCTGCCGAGTTCTTCAGCAACCCGAAGAGCGAACGAACCAGGCTGTTTCTTTCGCAGATCCTGCATCACTGAACGGAGCAAACCTGCCATGTGTGAACCTGGCCAACCCCTGAGCGCGCTCGACACGCCGTTCCTATGGGTAGACCTCGACCAGCTCGAGGCCAACATCGCGGCGCTGGCCGCTTATTTCCGCGAGGTCGGTGTGGCCTGGCGGCCTCACATCAAGGGGATCAAGACGCCGGAGATCGCGCACAAAGCCATCGCGGCGGGCGCTATCGGCGTCACCTGTGCCAAGCTGGGCGAGGCCGAGGTGATGGCCCGCGCCGGCATTCGCGACATCCTGATCGCCAATCAGATCGTCGGGCCGCACAAGATCGGCCGCCTGGTCGAGCTGCGCCGCAGCGCCGAGGTCAAGGTGGCGGTGGATAACCCGGCCAACGTGCGCGCCCTGGCCGCAGCCGCGGTGGCGGCCGACGTCGAGATCGGCGTGCTGGTCGAGGTGGATAACGGCATGGCGCGCGCAGGCGTGGCGCCGGGCCAGCCCGCAGTGGCGCTCTCGCAACTCATCCACACCACTCCTGGGCTGCGCTACGAAGGGATCATGGGCTGGGAAGGCCATGCGGTCGGCATCACCGATCCGGCCGCCAAGCGCGCCGAGGTCGAACGCGCGGTGGGCCTGCTGGGCGAAACGGCGCGCCAGTGTCGCGCGGCCGGGCTGCCCGTGCGCATCGTCAGCGGCGGCGGCAGCGGCGACTACCTCATCTCTGCACCGCTGGGCGTGCTCAGCGAGGTGCAGGCCGGCGGCGCGATCTTCTGCGATGCCACCTACCTGGCCTGGGGCGCGCACACAAAACCCAGCCTCTTCGTGCGCACGACCGTCACCAGCCGGCCCGCGGCCGACCGCATCATCACCGACGCCGGCTTCAAGGCCCTGCCCGCCTGGACCCATCCGCCCATCCCCGTGGGCCTGCCGCCGGCCCAGCCCTATCGCACCTCGGCCGAGCACGGCACGCTCGTCCTCGACGCGCCCGACGACCGCATCCGCGTCGGCGACACCTTCGACTGCATCGTCGGCTACGGCGATGCGACCGTCTTCCTCTACGACCGGCTGATCGCCGCCCGCCACGGAATCGTCGAGGCGGTTTGGGATGTGGCTGCGCGCAGCAAGCTGCGCTGATCCGAAACTCACCGCGCAAGACGTGCCAGGCACCTGAGAGGATGCCTGGCACGGGTATAATCTCCCATCACGAGCCTCGCACAATCGAATCACCTGTTGCAAACAAAACCGAACGGTGCTATACTGAACACAACGCGGTCGCAGGGCGATCCCGTGGGGATCGCCCGTTTTTTCTCTTGCCGATATGAGCTCAGGCCGGTCTCCGATCGTGCCTTGGGGGCGATATGGCCTACAGCTACGACGTCTTCATCAGCCACTGTGCCGCCGACCGTCCGTGGGTGGCCGAATGGTTCGTCCCACGGCTGGAAGCAGCCGGGCTGACTGTAGCCGTCGGTTACCGCGATTTTCTGCCGGGCGCGCCGCTCCTCGATGCCATAGAGCAGGCAGTTACAGCCAGCAGGCACGCGCTCGTCATCGTCACGCCTGCCTGGACCGCCGACGAATGGAACGCCTACGAGGCCCGGCTGACGCACACCTTCGACCCGGCCGCACGGCGGCGCAAGCTGATCCCGGTGCGCCTGCGGCCATGCGCCCCGCCCGATTGCCTCCTGCCGCGAGCCATCGCCGACCTGGTGATGGCCGACTTCACCGACGAACGACGCTGGGACGCCGAACTGAGCCGCCTCGTCCGTTCGCTGAGGCCGATCATCCCGCCGCCGGCTCCCGACGCGCATCGACCCGGGCTGCGCCGCCATCGCTGGCTGGCCTGGTGGCTCAGCTACCACCGCCGACGTCTCCTGGGCGGCAGCGCGGCCGCGCTCGTTCTGCTGCTGCTGATCTCTGCGCTGGTCGGCTGGCCTACCTTTCCGGGCTGGCGCAGCCTGGGCCCGCCCATCCGGCAGGCATGGCGGCTTCACCGCGCCGGCGATGTGCTGCTGGTGAGCACCGGCACCGATGCCGAAGGGTGCGCCATCGCCGGAGAAGGGCTATGGCGCAGCACCGACGATGGCCGCACGTGGCAAACCGTCAACGCGCCGCTGCGCGCGACCGCTTCCGACCAGCCATGCATCGCCGCAGCCATTACGGACTTCGCGCACGCGGCCGCGACACCGCAGACGATCTACGCTGCGACGACCAACGTCGGCCTGCTGAGAAGCGACGACGGCGGCAACCGCTGGGCACGGATCGGCCAGGCGTCGCTGCCGGCCGAACTGACGCATGTCGCAGTGTCGCCGGCCGACGGTCGGCTGATGTGGGCTGCCGCCGCGCGGGGTGGCCTGTTCCGCTCGACCGATGCCGGCGAAACCTGGGCGCGCGTGGATGAAGCCGATGCCTGCGCGCTCGGCGAGCGATCGTTGCCGCCGGGCTTCACCGTCGGCGCGCTCCTCGCGGGCGACAATGTGGTTTACGTCGGGAGCCGGCCCGACAATCCCAGACCCGGTGTCTACCCTGGCCCGGATGCCGGCCTGTATGCCAGCGCGGATGGCGGCCTCTGCTGGCGTCAAGTGGACAGCGCCGAGGGGCGCTACGGCTATGCCGACCTGGAGCCGGTCGCCGGCCGGCTCGGGCAACTCCTCGCCCTGCTTTACAACTACCAGGCGGTCCAAGACAGTTATCCCTACGAACTATGGCTGCTCGTGCCAGACCAGGGTCGGATCCGCCGCGTGTGGGCCTCGTGCAGCGCGGCGGCCGGGCTCTTCGCCGGACCAGGCGAGGCCACCTGGTCCGTGGCCACGGCCACCGGCCGCGTGATGACCGGTCGCGTGGACACATCAGCCGCAGGCAGCGCCGCGCCCTGTCGCAGCCTCCTCACCACGCTGGCCGGCCACGATACGGTCGGCGGGACATCCCTGCCGGCTGTCCGGCGCTGCGTGCTGCCGCCGCTCTGCATCTCGGACCTGGCCGCCGACGGCCAGGGAACCGCGCCGCTGCTGCTGATGGGAGATCGGGTCTACCGGCTGGATCGCGTGCCGTGGCCGCAAGCGCTGTGGCCATGAAAAACCTGCCAGGTTGAAAGAAAAACAAAAAAGGAGGAAGCTCATGAGAGAGCTTGCGCTTGCGATCATCCGCCTGGCCATGCCGCCCCCGGCTCACCAGGCCGCGTTGACCGCCGCGTACAGCCCCCCGGTCGGCCAACTGGACCTGGCTCGCAGCGCGCTCCAGGCCTACGAGCGTTGGCTCGCCGCCCAGGACGATCCGCACCTGCGGCCGATCCTGCCCGCGCGCCATGCTCGCCTCACCGGCCTGCCCCGCTTCATGAACGGCCGTCTGCCGTCGCCCCTGGCCGATCCGTACCCGGATGCGGTGCAAGAGGCAGCCACGACCTGGCTGTACGAGCGGCCGCCGGTGTCCGATGCGCCGCCCGCGCCGGCATCCTGTCTGTCCGGCCTGGACGACCCGCAGACGGTCGCCCGACAGCTCCAGTTCCTCGATGCCATCGTGATCCCCGACAGCCGCACGGAGCTGGACAACCAGGGCAATCCCGAGCGCCTGGCGACAACCGTTCACGCGCGCTTCCAACAGAAACATGGCCATTGGCCGGTGCTCGGCGGCCGCGTGATCGTCCACATGGCCACGGGCACCCGCCGTTGTTCGGTCTCCAGCGCCTATCTTCCCATCCCGGCCGACCGCTTCGCCCACTATCGGCTGCGCAGTGAAGCCGAAGCGATCGCCATCGCCCGCCTGGCGCTGATCCAACACGCCATCAACGGCCAGATGGAGCCGGGTGAGGCGCTCGGCTGCTACCTGGACGGCCTGGAGCGATGTCTGTACGATGCAGAAGCCCACGATCTCTCCACAGCAGAACCGGCTGACCGGACGGCCCTCCCGACCTGGCCCCAGGTGCTCCAGGCCATCATCGCCGCGCTGGAGGCGCATGTGGTCGGCACGGAAGAGGCCGCGCGCGTGCAAGCCGGGCTGCAACGCCTGCGCAACGTGCTGGCCGATCCCGCTCAACTCGCCGTCCAGGAGGGCCGCAACGGGCTGAGCGAGATCGCCGCTGCCCTGGCTCCCACCCGCATCTCCGCCTGGGACGAGGGTCGAGTCGTCTCCTACCTGCCGGGCATGGCCGGCGCCACCGAGCAGCCCGACAAATGCTTCGTGATGCCGTTTGCCGGCAACTACTACCTGGCCTACCGCGTCGAATTCCTGACCCGAGCACGCGACCGCGGCTGGCGTGTTTATGTCAATGCCGACGCCGACGACCCACACTGCGACGTCCTGGGCTGGCCAGAGAGCCTGCTGGCGCACGCGCTCAACATCTTCCCCACCTCCGCGGATGCCATCGCCGGCAACACGCAGGCGGTCAGCGCGGCGGGCATAGACCTGTCGTTCATGGCGCTGCGCTGGCACGAAGATGCAGCGAACGGTGTGGCCGACCTGACCATGGCCGAGATCGAAAACAATCCGCGCGGCCTGAGCCCCAATCTCATCCAGGACGCGGGAAACGTGTCCTATCACGCCGGCGAATTCCATCGCTACTTCCTGGATCTGTGCCCGGGCCAAACCCTGAGCGCCATGCTGGAGGACGCCTCACGCCAGCCGCCCTACTTCGAGGTTCAGCTGGGCGCCGGCGCAAACATCGGTGATCCACTGAGCACCGGCTTCCTGGCCGCAGCGACTGCACCGGCGATCGTCTTTCAGGATGCGGCCACATTGCGCGTGGGGCTGCGCACGGTGCAGCGACCGGCGAGCGACCCGGAGGTCATCTATCACGAGCTGACCCACGCGTTCATGTGGTTGATCAACGCCGAGCCGTTCGATCTGGCAACAAGCGTCTCGCCCTTCGGCCGCGCGCTGATCGAGGGCTACGCCAACTACTACGCGCGAGCCTGTGCGGTGAGCCGGCAAAACGATGTCGCGGCGGCGCCCTGGGCGCGTGCCTGTTATCGTGACACGCAGTTCGGCGATCGCTACGATCTCTCGCACGACAGCGTGCGCGACCCTGCCGGCAATCAGCTTCCCTTCCCGAATCTGTTTCCGCCGCCGGCCGCCCACGACCCGGACGCGACCGATATGCAGACGATCCGGTTGCTGCAATACTACTCAATCGGCATGGTGTGGGCGCGCGCGCTGTGGGAACTGCGCGAACGGTATCAGGCCGGGGGCCTCGACCCGCTGCTGGCCGACCGCCTGGCGTTGAACGCCTATTTCTACATGCCCGGCTGGCTGGCCAGCTTCGAGACCGCCGCAGAGGGTGTCCTGGATCAGATGGCGCCGGGCCAGGCCGTGCTGTCCGCCGGCCAGTTCGGCACGCGCAACATTCTCGCCGGCCGGGGCGTGCAGGCACTGGCCATGGCCGGAGCCGAGGCGCTCGTGGGCACAGACGTCGGCGTGCGTCGCTCGGCCGTGGCGGCAATCTCGTGGAGACTCTGGGAGCGCTTCCCCCCCGGCGAAGGGGTGACGGCGCTGGCGCACGACCCTGCTTCGGGCAAGACCTTTGCGGCCACCGAGCGCGACGTCTATGCCTGGGACGCGGCCGCGGCGGCCTGGACGCCACATGGGACGTGGAAGACGAGGCTGGGGCAGGAGATCCCGTTGTGCCTGGCTGCAAGCGGAGGCATGGTCTATGCAGGCACGGCGCGCGGGCTGTATGCCCTGGCGATCAACACACCCAACGGCGACTGGACGCGCTGGGAGGGCGATCAGATGCTCCAGTATCTCGTGCGCGATGTCGCTGTCGCTCAGGAGGCCGGGGCCGGCGGCGTGAACGAGACTGTGGTCTACGTCGCCACGTTGCGCGAGGCCCGCAAGCGCCGGCTGGCGGCGAACGAAATGGATCCGGCAGGGGTACAATGGGGCGACGCGGCCAGCCTGGGCCTCCAGGCCCAGATGGCCGAAACCACCGCCGTGACGATCGAGGGAGGCAGAGTCTATCTGGGCACGTTGCGGGAAGGAGTGTGGCGCCAGGACGATCTGGTGCACAACGCGGCCTGGCAGCGCATCGCCGGCCCGGCCGACATCGGCAACGCAGCCGTGTTGACGCTGCGCGCCCGGCAGGCGGCTGCCGGGCTCGAAGTGCTGGTCGGCACGTCGGCCGGCCTGTATCACGGCCGTCTGGCCGGCGGCGTCTGGAGCTGGAGCGAGGTCGTCTTCGCCAACGATCCCGCCGCGCACGAGGCGATCATCGCCGTGCTCTATCTCGAAGACACGGTCTGGCTGATCGGGACGACCAATCGGGGCCTGTGGCGTGTCGAGACGCCGGCTGCCGGGCCGCGCCTTTGGACGCCGTACTCCGATATCGGTCTGTGACGGGCCGGCCCGACCACAGCGACGCCTTTTGCGTGAGAGGCCTTGCCTGGGCGGCACATGAGTGTGGCCTCTGCCCGGCTGCGGCCAGAGCAGACAACACGAGATTGTCGCGCGCGGTGACATCATGCGCGACAGCGCGACGATTTTCCGAACAGCGTTCATGCCCCGGCAAGGGCACAAAAAGCCATGAAAACAAGCCGTGTCCACGTGCCAGGCATCTTGCAGAGTGCCTGGCACGTCCACTGGCGGTTTTCGGATTAGAGACAGAACAGGAAGGAACACGCCCCCATGAACCGACGACTGTTGCTGGCGTTCGCTTGCGGGCTGGGATGCCTGCTGAGCCTGAGCATCACCGTGGCCGCAGCCGCCGGCCAGGCGCCCCCGGCTCCCTGCCCGGCATATTACACCGTGCGCTGGGGCGACACGCTGGCGAAGATCGCGGCCGATCACCGCGTGCCGCTGGCCGAGCTGATCCGGCTCAACCTGGGACGCGTGCATGACCCGAATCGCATCTATGCCGGCCAAGCACTCTGCATACCGGCCAGCCGTCATGTGACCCTGAGCACGACGTACCATTTCAGGCCGACCGGCGGCGATGCGAGCGCCGCGTACTTGTTGGCCCATGGCGGCTTGCTGGGACGGGAGGCCTCCTATCCGGTGCAGCACACCGACCTCTTCAGCACCACCGCAGAGATCACGGCGACGTTTGCAGCGTTCCCGCCGCTGCTGCTGGGCGTACGCAATGATCCCACCGGCGCGGCCTACACCCTCTACGCGATCGGCGACGGGCGCCTGTTGTTGCCCCTCGTGCTGACCGACACGCAGACGCTCACGACCGTGCTGCCGCTGCAGACCGAGACGTGCAACACGCAGCGCTTCTTCCTGCTCGGCGGCGGCCTGAGCGATGTCGCCACCGCGACATTGCGCCTGGAAGCAGGCGACACCTACTTGCCGTTCACCCTGTCGCGCTGGCGCTCCATCCCACCCTGGAGAAGACGCTCGAATGCATAGACGAAGCGCAGATCGGCTTCGTCATCGCGGCGGCCGGATCGCGCCATCCCGGCGTCTACCGCGTGACGCTGCGGCTGGAGGGGAACATCGTCGGCCCGCCCGGCTCCATCCGAGCGCTGAACTGCGCGCGTTGGTCAGGCTGGGGCTGGTTCCTTCGATGGCTGCGCGCCTGGTATGGCTGTTGATCGGACGTGCCAGGCACCCTCTCAGGTGCCTGGCACGTGGGGCGACGCGTATGGGTCGGACGTGCCAGGCACCCTCTCAGGTGCCTGGCACGTGGGGCGACGCGTATGGG
>Ga0116210_1000942_pt1 | contig 24424 bp, 42 predicted proteins | sample TshhotsprinmetaG_FD_94483 | JGI IMG/M metagenome (GOLD analysis project Ga0116210, IMG submission 94483) | Hot spring microbial communities from South Africa to study Microbial Dark Matter (Phase II) - Tshipise hot spring metaG | ecosystem: Environmental > Aquatic > Thermal springs > Hot... | reverse complement strand
GACAATGCCAACTTAGAAGTGAAACTCATCTACCCCATTGCCATGGAGAAGGGATTACGCTTTGCTATCCGTGAAGGTGGAAGAACGGTGGGAGCAGGAGTGGTGTCGGACATTATTGAGTAGTTTTCGAATCTGGATTGAGGAGGCATAAAAGGTGGCTCAAAAGATTAGAATTAAACTGAAAGGATACGATCATCGCATCTTAGATCAATCGGCGACGAGAATCGTGCAGGCGGTAGAACGAACCGGTGCGACTGTGGCGGGGCCGATTCCTTTGCCGGTTGAGATTTCTCGCTATACCATTTTACGTTCTCCCCATGTGGATAAGAAGTCCCGTGATCAGTTTGAAATGAGAACCCATAAACGGTTGATCGACATCCTCGACCCAAATCCGAAGACTGTTGATGCCCTCATGCATCTCGATTTGCCCGCAGGCGTGGACATCGAGATTAAGCTTTGAGGGTCTTGAGTGGGAAGGAGCGACAAAGACATGAAAACGGTACGATACGGGATGATTGGTGAAAAAGTGGGCATGACCCGAGTCTTTGATCAGAGTGGATTAGCAGTACCGGTAACGGTAATAAAGTGTGGGCCATGTTATGTAGTACAAAAGAGATCAAAAGAGAAAGAAGGATATCAGGCCCTTCAATTGGGATATGGTGAAATTAAGGAACGAAAGATCAATAAACCTCGACTGGGTCATCTCAAAAAAGCAGGGGTTCCCGCATTGCGTTTTTTGGCTGAATTTCGTTGGGATCGTCTCGAGGAATATCAGGTTGGACAGGTTTTGAAGGTTGATGGGTTCCAAGTTGGAGATAGAGTTGATGTTACTGGGACCTCGAAAGGCAAGGGTTTTCAAGGCGTTGTCCGAAGATATGGATATGGTGGTGGTCCGAAAACTCATGGCTCTATGTTTTACCGTGAGCCCGGATCAATCGGTGCGACCGATCCCGAACGTGTTTTTAAAGGGAAAGGATTACCAGGCGGGATGGGAGGAGAAACCGTAACGGTGAAAAACTTAGAGGTTGTAGCCGTTCATCCAGAGAGGGATCTCCTTTTGGTAAAGGGTGCATTGCCTGGTCCTGCGGGAAGTAAGGTTCTGGTCAGGAAAAGAGCTTCGTAGGAGGAGAGTAAGATGGAACTTATGGTGAAGGATAAGAGTGGAAAAGTCGTAGAAACGATGGCTATTCCGGACGATGTTTTCCCAGAGTCCACCAATATTCATCTCTTATATCTTGCAGTAAAAAGTTTTTTGGATAATCAGCGATTGGGGACCGCGAAGACCAAAACTCGAGGGGAAGTGAAGGGTGGGGGTAAAAAACCATGGCGTCAAAAAGGAACCGGCCGAGCTCGTCATGGAAGTATTCGCTCTCCTATTTGGAAAGGTGGTGGAGTGGTCTTTGGTCCCGTACCTCGTTCTTTTTACCATAGTCTTCCCAAGAAAGAACGACGTCAATCCATGCTCTTAGCTTTAGCTGATAAGATGGCCGATCAATCTTTGAGTGTGGTGGATACACTTGATTTGACTACTCCCAAAACAAAAGAAGCTGCCTCGGTTTTAAAAACTCTCGGGGTGGGAGAAGACCAAAAGATATTGTGCGTTACGGCGGGGAAAAAGGAGTCTATTATACGGGCATTTTCTAATCTTCCTCTCATTTCGGTAAAGCCGGTGAACGAGATTACTCCCTACCTCCTGCTCAAGAACCAGGTAGTGATTTTCGAGAAGGCAGCTCTTCTTACTTTTCTGGAGGTGTATGGTGGTGAACGGTGAGCGAGAAATTATCATTCATCCCATCGTAACGGAGAAGACGGTTGGACTCCAAAAAGGGAATAAATACGTTTTCAGGGTTGCTTCCAGAGCCACGAAACAAGAGGTAAGAAAAGCAGTACAAGATATGTTTGGCGTAACAGTACTCAAGGTACATACTATTAACGTAAGAGGAAAAAGGAAGAGACTCGGTCGCTTTGAAGGAAGAACCAACTCTTGGAAAAAAGCAATTGTTTTTGTCAAACCAGGTGAGAGAATTAAAGCCTTTGACATTTCTTAAGAGATAGAAGGAGAGAAAGAGAATGGCGAGTATTAAAGAGTATAAGCCGGTTACTCCGAGTCGACGTCACATGAGTGGATATACTTTTGAAGAGATTACTCCCGGTGGACCGGAAAAATCTTTGGTAGAGAGTTTAAAAAACAGAGCAGGACGGGATAACCGAGGTCGTGTTGCTGTTCGCCATAAAGGTGGAGGACATAAGAGTAAATACCGTATTATAGATTTTAAGAGGAATAAAATCGGTGTCCCTGCGAAAGTGGTTCGCATTGAATACGATCCTAATCGTTCATCACGGATTGCTCTTTTGCAGTATGTTGACGGAGAAAAAAGGTATATTATTGCTCCCTTGGGGGTTACAGTTGGGGATATTTTGATGAGTGGACCTGATGCCGACATCCGTCCGGGTAATGCCTTGCCCCTCCGGTCAATTCCAGTTGGAACTTTTATCCACAATATAGAATTGAAAAAAGGTAAGGGAGGGCAACTGGTTCGCTCAGCCGGTGGGTACGCACAGCTCATGGCTAAGGAAGGCGATTATGCTCAAGTGCGTCTTCCGTCAGGAGAAGTGCGTCTTGTTCATCTTGATTGTATGGCCACGGTGGGGCAAGTCGGAAATGTAGACCACGAAAATGTGACCATTGGTAAGGCAGGAAGGAGTCGTTGGTTGGGCATCCGACCCACGGTGAGGGGCGTGGCAATGAATCCTGTTGATCATCCTCACGGTGGAGGTGAAGGAAGAGCTCATGGTGGTCGACATCCGGTGAGTCCTTGGGGTGTGCTCACCAAGGGATTCAAAACCAGAAAGAGAAAAGATACTGACAAGTGGATTGTAAAACGGAGAAAGTAGGCGGAAGGAGGTATTATTTTGGGTCGTTCATCGAAAAAGGGTCCTTATGTTGATGTAAAATTACGGAAGCGAATTGAAGAAATGAATAGAAGAGGCGAGAAAAGAGTTGTTAAGACTTGGTGTCGGGCATGTGTCATTATTCCGGAAATGGTTGGACACACCATTGCGGTACACAACGGGAAGAAGCATGTTCCAGTATATATCACCGAACAAATGGTTGGGCATCGCTTGGGAGAATTTGCCCCGACCCGAACTTTTAAGGGGCATGGAAATCCAACTGAGCGTTCCACTGCCTTGAAGTAGGGAGGTGCTTTGAGTGGAAGCGAAGGCAACGGCAAAATATTTGCGAATTTCTCCTCGTAAAGCGAGGCAAGCTGTAGACCTTATTCGAGGGAAAAGAGCACAAGAAGCCCTGTTTCTTTTAAAAGTCATTCCCAAAAAATCTGCTCGTTTGGTATATAAAGTGTTACAATCTGCTATTGCCAACGCAGAAAATAACCGGGGATTAGACGTAGATAAATTGGTTGTTTCGCAAGCTTTTGCGAACCCTGGACCAACCTTAAAGAGAATACGTCCTCGAGCCATGGGAAGAGCTTATTTGATTCGTAAAAGAACCTCACACATTACGGTGGTAGTTTCCGAAGCGGGGGAGGGAAAGTAAATTGGGGCAAAAGGTCAATCCAATCGGTTTACGCTTGGGTATTATTAAAGATTGGCAATCGCGGTGGTATGTTGAGGAAAAGTTTCGCGATCACCTCTTAGAAGATGTCAAAGTGAGACAATATGTAAAGGAAAAACTCTACCGTTCTGGGGTCTCTCGAGTCGATATCGAGAGACTTGCCAATCAAGTAAAGATTATCATTAAAACCGCTCGTCCTGGAATTGTTATTGGGAGAAAAGGGAATGAAGTGGAAAAGTTAAGGCGAGATTTGCAAAGAATGATTGGTAACCAGAACGTCCAAATTTCAGTTGAAGAAGTGCAGGTTCCTGAAATCGATGCCCTGTTAGTTGCCGAAAATATTGCTTTGCAAATTGAGCGTCGCGTTTCGTACCGTAGAGCGATGAAGCAGGCTATTGTTCGTGCTTTGCGAGCTGGAGCAAAGGGCATAAAAGTAGCCTGTGCAGGGCGATTAGCAGGGGCAGAAATTGCCCGCGATGAGTGGTATCGAGAAGGTCGCCTTCCTCTTCAGACCTTGAGAGCCGACATCGATTACGGTTTTGCCGAGGCCACTACCACCTATGGGAAGATTGGTGTGAAGGTATGGATATTTAAGGGTGAGGTGATTTCTCCGGGTGAAGTATTGGAGGAAGGGATTTCGGCTGGAATTCGAGAAGAGAAATACGAGGAGGAGCTTGTAGACCATGTTGATACCCAAGAGAGTTAAATATAGAAAACAGCAGCGAGGGAGAATGACTGGTATCGCGTATCGGGGCTGCGAGGTTGATTTTGGCGATTTTGGACTGCAAGCATTAGAGCCGACATGGATTACGAACCCCCAAATCGAGGCAGCTCGAGTAGCGATTTCAAGACATATTAAAAAGGGGAGAATTTGGGTACGCGTTTTCCCGGATAAACCCTATACCAAGAAACCAGCTGAGTCACGAATGGGTAAGGGTAAGGGTCCAGTTGAAGGATGGGTAGCGGTGGTAAGACCAGGAAAAATCCTGTTTGAAATCGGAGGAGTGGATCGAGAAGTAGCGCTTGAGGCATTGCGTTTGGCCTCTCATAAGTTACCCATCAAAACGAGAATTGTCGAAAGAAGTACCGATTAGAGGTGAAAGGCATGAAGGCCTCCGAATTGCGCAATTTGACCAATACCGAGCTCTATCAAAAATTGAAGGATTTACGGACTGAATTGTTTAACCTGCGTTTTCAAACCATTACTGGTCAGTTAGCCAATCCACGAAGAATACGCATGGTCAAGCAGGATGTGGCTCGTATTAAAACCATTTTAAGGGAACGGGAGTTAGGTTTAGCAAAGCAGGGGGTAAAATAAAATGGGTAAAAGAAAGAGATTAGTTGGAGAAGTGATCAGCGACGCCATGGATAAAACTGTCGTTGTGAAAGTTACCAGAATTACGGAACACCCTCTTTACAAAAAGAAAATGAAGAGGAGCACCAATTTCAAAGTGCATGATGAACAAGAGGTATGTGAAGTAGGAGATACGGTTCTCATTGAAGAAACGAGGCCCCTCAGTAAAACCAAACGTTTTCGGGTGGTAGAGGTTTTGGAGCGGGCCAAAGTGAAGGAAGGAGGAGAGTTCCTTGATTCAACCGAGGACAATGCTTGAGGTTGCCGACAACACTGGTGCGAAAAAAATTATGTGTATTCGGGTAATGGGTAGTTCGAATCGTCGTTATGCTACCCTTGGAGACGTAATTATTGCTTCGATCAAAGAGGCTGAACCTCATTCCGGAGTGAAAAAAGGAGAGGTAGTTCGAGCAGTAGTTGTAAGGGTACGCAAGGAAGTTGGTAGAACTGACGGAACTTTCGTGAGATTTGATGATAACGCCGCAGTGTTGATCAATAACCAAGATGTACCGAGAGGGACGAGAATTTTTGGTCCGGTTGGTCGAGAGTTACGCGAGAAAAACTTCATGCGTATCATTTCTTTAGCCCCCGAAGTGGTGTAGGAGCGTGATTATTGTGGAAATAAAACCAAAATCGCCGATAAAAAAGGGTGATACTGTAGAGGTTATTCATGGGAAGGACCGAGGAAAACGAGGAAAAGTTTTAACCTTGCTCCCTCAAGATGGAAAGGTAGTCGTGGAAGGGATGAATATGGTTAAAAAACACGTGCGTCCGACGCAAAAAAATCCCCAAGGTGGAATTATCGATCAGGAGAATCCCATCCGAATTTCTAACGTGCGCTTGGTATGTAGTCGTTGCAATCAACTGACCCGAATCAAGAGAACCAAAGTGGCGGATTCGAAATTCAGGGTGCGAGTGTGCACAAAGTGTGGGGAAATTATTGATAAAGTATGACAAGGAGGATCAGGCGGTGTCGATTACACGAGAAAAATATGTGCAAGAAACCGTTCCAAAACTTTTGAAGAGTTTTGGATATAAGAACATGATGCAAGTACCGAAATTAGAGAAGATTGTAATCAATGTAGGCGTGGGGGATGCTACGCAAAATTCACATTTTTTGGATTTGGCCGTGGAAGAACTGACCATTATCACCGGCCAGAAACCCCTCGTCACTCGAGCGCGAAAATCGATTTCTAATTTTAAATTGCGCAAAGGGATGCCCATCGGTTGTAAGGTTACTCTTCGCGGAAAGAGAATGTACGAGTTTTTAGATCGTTTTCTGAACATTGCTATTGCAAGGATCCGAGATTTTCGGGGATTTCCTTCCAGTGCTTTTGATAGGAGAGGTAATTGTACCATTGGCATTGAAGAGCAGTTGGTCTTTCCTGAAATTAGCTATGATAAGGTAGAACGAGTTCGGGGAATGAATATCACTTTTGTAACCACAGCAAAGACTGATGAAGAAGCCAAGGCTTTGTTAGAAAGCTTAGGGCTTCCTTTCCGGAAATGAAGGAGGAAGAACAATGGCACGTAAAGCCAAGGTTGAAAGATTGAATAATCCTTACCGTTTTGCGGTGAGGAAGAGAAATAGGTGTAAACTTTGCGGAAGACCCCGAGGGTATTTACGAAAATTCGGTATCTGTCGGTTGTGTTTTCGAGTGTTAGCAAGTCGTGGAGAAATACCTGGTGTGGTAAAGTCCAGTTGGTAGGAAGGGGAAGTGGAGATGGCGTATACTGATCCCATTGCGGATATGTTGACGAGAATTCGAAATGCTCTTAAGGCTCGTGAAGCGGTAGTGAAAATGGCGGCGTCAAAGCTGAAAATAGAAATCGCCCGTGTTCTCAAAGAAGAGGGCTATATAAAGGATTACCAAATTATTGCTGGTGAAGGAAATAAGAAAGACCTGGTTATCGAACTGAAGTATGAAGCGAGTCGGGAGCGAGTGATTAACGGCTTGAAAAGAGTGAGTAAGCCTGGTTTACGCATTTATGCAGGCAAGCACGAAATACCGGTATTACTCGGAGGTATGGGTACGGTTATCGTTTCTACCTCTCAAGGAGTTATGACTGGGAAGGAAGCACGACGTTTGGGCATAGGCGGAGAAATTCTTTGTTTTGTATGGTGAGGGAGGATAGCCATGTCGCGGATAGGAAAAAAACCCATAACAATACCAAAGGATGTCAAGGTACTCATAGAGGGTTCGAAGATTATTGTAGAGGGCCCAAAAGGAACCTTAACCAGAGAATTTCATCCCAAGATGAAGTTCGAGAAGGAAGAGTCGGTCATTAGAGTACTGCGGGAAAACGACAGTAAAATGGATAAATCTCTCCACGGGTTGACGAGAACGTTACTCGCCAACATGGTCGAAGGAGTGACCAAGGGATTCGAAAAAGCGCTCGAGGTCAATGGTCTGGGATATCGGGTGCAAAAGAAAGGGAATAATCTACTTCTCAGCTTAGGCTTTACTCATCCGGTAGAAATCGAGCCTCCGGAGGGAATTTCTTTTGATGTCGAAGGTCAGGTTATTAAGGTGAAAGGTGCCGATAAAGAAAAAGTTGGACAGGTGGCAGCGGATATTCGCAAGATTCGCACCGTTGAACCTTACAAGGGAACTGGTATTAAGTACGTTGGCGAGGTAGTGAGAAGAAAACAGGGTAAAGCTACTGCGAAGTGAAGGGAGAGAGTTTTGGTATGTTGGTGAAAAATAAAGTAGAATTACGGGAAAGAAGGCATCGAAGAATTCGGAAAAAGATAAAGGGAACCCCAGAACGTCCTCGATTACTCGTCTTTCGAAGTGCCCGTCATATTTATGCTCAGTTGATTGATGATGAAAGCGGAAAAACCTTAATAGGTGTTTCTTCTCTCAGTATGGAACTCCGAAATGCAAAAGGTACGAAGACAGAGGTTGCCAAAATGGTGGGAATATTGCTGGGGAAGAAAGCCTTAGAAAAGGGCATAAAGACGGTGGTTTTTGATCGGGGAGGTTATAAGTATCATGGTCGAGTACGAGCGCTGGCGGATGGAGCAAGAGAGGCGGGTCTCATATTTTAGGATGGAGGGACAAACATGGGTCGAATAAATCCTGAAGGGTTAGAGCTAAAAGAACGCTTGATTGCAGTGAGTCGGGTCAGCAAGGTAGTAAAAGGCGGGAAGCGCTTTCGTTTTAGAGCTTTGGTAGCGGTAGGAAGTGGTGATGGGATCGTTGGTATCGGCATTGGGAAAGCGAAAGAGGTTCCTGATGCAGTGCGAAAAGCGGTTGAAAGGGCGAAAAAATCACTGGTTCGTTTTCCTATGAGAAAGTCAACTATTACTCATGAGGTAAAAGGAAAATTTGGTGCGAGTTGTGTACTTCTCAAGCCTGCGGCGCCAGGTACGGGCGTCATTGCCGGAGGAGCGGTACGAGCAGTTTTAGAAGTTGCCGGAGTGAAAGACATTTTGACCAAATCCCTGGGGAGCAATAATGCGGTCAATCTCGCGCAAGCCACGATGATGGGACTGTTGTCTTTGAAGGATCCCAAAGATGTTGCTCGTCTCAGGGGGAGGAATCGCAAAGAAATGCTTGCCAAGGATAAGGAGGGAGTCATCAGTGAGTGAAAAGTATCTCAAGATCACTCTCCTCAAAAGTCCCATTGGAAGACCTGAATCTCATAAACGGACTGTTCAGGCCTTGGGTCTTAAGAAGCTATATCAGACTTTGGTGAAAGAAGACTCTCCTACGGTGAGGGGAATGATTCATAAGGTTGATTACCTTTTGAAGGTTGAAGAAATCGTGGAAGGGGTATGATCGATATGCAGATAAACGATCTCAAACCGAATTGCGGTGCCTTTCGCTCTCCAAAAAGAGTCGGTAGAGGTATGGGTTCTGGTCATGGAAAGACATCGTGTCGAGGTCATAAAGGGCAAAAGGCACGATCTGGGGGTCAGATTCATCCCCGCTTTGAGGGTGGACAGATGCCCCTGGTGAGGAGAATACCCAAAAGAGGATTCCGAAGTATGAGAGAAGAAACGTGGGAGATCGTCAACGTGCAATCTCTGAATCGCTTTGATGATGGGAGCGAGATTGATAAGCAGGTATTGAAAGATGTTGGCATCATTAAAGATGAGCACGCCAAACTGAAGATTTTAGCTAAGGGGGTATTGGAGAAACGCCTCTTGGTTCGGGCAGACGCTTTTTCGCAAGCGGCAAAAGCAATGATTGAAGAAAAAGGCGGAAAGGCTGAGGTGCTATGACATGTGGGAATCGCTACTGAAATTGTTCAGAGTACCAGATTTAAAGAGACGGATTATTTTTACCATTTCCATGTTAGTAGTGTTTCGGGTCGGTGCCCATATCCCCGTTCCTGGCATTGACCCCAAAGCCTTGGCCAATGTTTTCTCCCAAGGAGGAATCTTGGGCTTTTTGGATATGTTTGCGGGAGGCGCTTTGAGTAATTTTTCTGTCCTTGCTCTGGGAGTAATGCCTTACATTAATGCTTCTATTATCATTCAGCTTTTGACTTCCGTTATTCCTCAGCTTGAAGAACTGGCTCGGAGTGGCGAAGAAGGAAGAAACAAAATTGCTCAGTACACCAGATGGGGCGCTATTCTTTTGGCTATCGTTCAGGCTTTTGGTATTACCGTTTGGATGGAAAACCTGGGAGTGGTGGCCGTAACAGGATGGGGGTATCGGATAACGGTTATTCTGACCCTGGCCGCAGGGAGTATGTTTTTGATGTGGTTGGGCGAACTGGTTTCCGATTTTGGTATTGGAAACGGTATATCGCTCATCATTTTTGGAGGAATTGTAGCTCGCTTGGTACCGCAGTTTGTACGTACTGCTTCCCTGATTCGAGTGGGAGAAATTAACCCCTTCCTCTTTGCCATTACCCTCATTGTGGCGGTATTCATTATCGCTTTTGTGGTTGAATTTCAGGAGGCACAACGAAAAATCCCGGTGCAATATGCGAAAAGAGTGGTCGGGAGAAGAGTATATGGAGGGCAAAGTACTCACATTCCCATTCGCATCATTCAAGGAGGAGTTATTCCTATTATTTTTGCTTCGTCGATTCTCCTTTTCCCCGCTACATTAGCGCAGTTTTTCCAAGGATCCGGATTCATGAAGTCGATTGCCGATGCTCTTTCTCCAGATTCTGCCTTATATATTTTTCTCTACGGCGCTCTTATTATCTTTTTCACCTACTTTTACACCGCAGTGACCTTTAACCCCATGGAATTGGCCGAAAACATGAAAAAGTATGGTGGATTTGTTCCGGGAATACGTCCTGGAAAACCTACCGTAGAGTACATCGATCGATGTCTTTCGCGGATTACTCTGTGGGGCTCCTTGGTTTTAGTGTTTATTGCTGTTGTGCCTAATGCTTTGGAAAGACTGACCAAGGTAACTACTTTTTACTTTGGGGGTACAGCGATCCTCATTATGGTGGGTGTGGCTATAGAAACAGTGAGTCAGTTAGAAGCCCAGCTGCTTATGAGGCACTATGAGGGCTTTTTGAAAAAATAACCGAAATGGGAGCGTGAGGAGATGCGTATTATTCTCTTAGGCCCACCGGGGGCAGGAAAGGGTACTCAGGCAAAAATGATTGAGAGAGATTTTGGTATTCCCCAATTATCAACGGGGGATATTATTCGTTTGGCGATACAGAATCAGACCGAATGGGGTAAGAAGGCTGAGGCATTTGTGAAGGAAGGCAAGTTGGTTCCTGACGATGTAGTGATTGGGATTGTGAAGGAGAAACTTACCCAGGGAGACCTTGCTTCTCGTTTCATCCTTGATGGGTTTCCACGAACCCTTGCTCAGGCTGAAGCGTTGGAGAAGATGTTGGAAGAGCTTCATGTGAATATTGACATGGTGCTCTATTTCCACATGGATGCTGAGGAAATTGTAAATCGTCTCTCTGCTCGTCGAATTTGCGAACAGTGCCAAACTCCTTACAATCTTCTCTCTAAACCTCCAGCCCGTGACGAGATATGTGATGTGTGTGGTGGGAAAGTAATTCAAAGAGCTGATGATCGTCCTGAAGTTATCCGACAGAGATTGAAGGTATATCAGGAACAAACCGAGCCCTTGATAGAATTCTATAAGCGCAAACAACTTTTGCGAGTTGTTCCTTCTTCTGGAACCATCGAAGAGGTTTACGCGCAAGTGAAGGAGTTATTGAAAGGATAAAATACTCTATGGGTAAGTTTTTGGAGGAAACAGAACTTGCAGCTCTTCGACATAGTGGTAAAATCTTGGGAGAAGTTTTGCAGAAACTTCGTGACTGGATAGCACCGGGGATGAAGACTTCTCTCATTAATCGAATGGCGGAAGAGATGATTTACGAACGCGGTGCCCGTCCTGCTTTTAAAGGTTATCGAGGGTTTCCGGCCTCGGTTTGCGTTTCGGTGAATGATGAAATTGTCCATGGCATTCCGGGAGACCGAGTCTTAAAAGAGGGAGACCTGGTGAGTATTGACTTAGGGGTAGAGCTTGAGGGTTTTTATACCGATGCTGCGTTGAGTGTGGTTATTGGGGATGGAAATCCTTTGGCTCGTCGCCTCATTGAGATTACCGAGAGAGCTCTCTATGAAGGTATTAAAATGGTAAGAGCAGGAAACAGGATTGGGGATATTTCCCATGCCATTCAAACGGTTGTTGAGGGAGAGGGATTTTCGGTGGTAAGAGATTTAGTAGGACATGGTGTTGGTAGGGCTTTACATGAAGAACCGCAAATACCCAATTTTGGAAAGAAGGGTCAAGGTGTTCTCATTGAGAAAGGAATGGTATTGGCGATAGAGCCGATGGTCAATGAGAAAGGATACCGGGTACGAGTTTTAGAGGATGGTTGGACCATTGTTACCGAAGACGGGGGTTTGTCGGCTCATTTTGAGCATACGGTACTCGTTACCGATGGAGTGCCGGAAATTTTGACTCCGTGGGGAGAGGGGATGGTTTGCTCGGATGCCTAAGGAAGATGTTATTGAAACAAAAGGAACGGTTATCGAGCCGCTACCTAATGCAATGTTTAAGGTTGAATTGGAGACGGGGAAGGTTATTTTAGCTCATATTTCTGGGAAAATGCGCATGCACTATATTCGGATTCTTCCTGGTGATAAAGTGGTAGTGGAGATTTCTAAATACGATCCTACCAAGGGTCGAATTGTCTATCGACATAAATCATAAAGAGTAAAGGGTTGCACTTGTTACGAGGAGGTATTACAATGAAGGTTCGTGCATCGGTGAAACCGAGATGCGAAAAATGTAAGGTTATCCGTCGCAAGGGGCGAGTGGTAGTGGTATGCTCCGATCCAAGACATAAGCAAAGGCAAGGTTAGGAGGTTTGAGCATGGCGCGAATTGCAGGCGTTGATCTGCCAGCGAATAAACGGATTGATATTGCTTTAACTTATATCCATGGTATAGGTAAAACATTGGCCAAGGCGGTGCTGGATGAAACAAAAGTGGATCCAGCAATTAAAGTGAAAGATTTGACCGATGAGGAAATTAGCCGTATTCAAAAAGCGGTGGAAAAGTATCCGGTTGAGGGTGAGCTGCGGGCACAAGTGTCCCAGAATATTAAACGTTTGATTGCGATTGGTTGTTATCGTGGTTTGCGACATAGAAGAGGATTACCGGTAAGAGGTCAGAGAACGCGTACAAATGCTCGGACTCGGAAAGGACCACGGAGGACCGTAGGTGTTCGAAGAAAGAAGTAATAGAGCAGTGAATGGTTTGGAAAAGAATCGGGAGATAAGGGGGTTTTGATTCCTTTGGCGAAACCAGGGAAAAAGAAAAAGAGAGAAAAAAGAATAGTACGAGAAGGGATTGCTCATATAAAGTCGACGTTCAATAATACCTTGGTTGCGATTACCGATCGTCAAGGTAATGTGTTATCGTGGGCAAGTGCAGGAACCTCTGGATTTAAGGGGACAAAAAAGGGTACGCCCTTTGCTGCGCAATTGGCTGCCGAGCAAGCAGCAAAGAAAGCTATGGATCAAGGAGTACGAGAAGTAGAAGTTTTGGTGAAGGGTCCTGGTCCGGGAAGGGAAACCGCCATTCGTGCCTTGCAGGCAGCGGGACTGGTCATCAACGCTATTAAAGATGTGACTCCCATTCCTCATAATGGTTGTAGACCACCGAAACAAAGAAGAGTTTGAGGAGGAATAAAGAATGTCAAAATATACTGAAGCACGATGTCGTTTGTGTCGGCGGCAAGGAGTAAAACTGTTTTTGAAAGGACCTCGTTGTTATACCGATAAGTGTGCTTTTGAGAGAAGACCGGTAGCACCGGGAATTCACCGCGGAATGCGACGAAAACTTTCCGGATATGGGTTGCAGTTAAGGGAAAAACAGAGAGTCCGTTTCATTTATGGTATTACTGAGCGGCAATTTGGAAATTATTTTGAGAAAGCTACTCGTATGCCCGGGGTTACAGGAGAAAATCTGCTTTCTCTCTTGGAGCGGAGATTAGATAACGTTATCTTCCGATTGGGCTTGAGTGATTCAAGAATAGAAGCGCGACAAATGGTTGTCCACGGGCATTTTATGGTTAACGGTAGAAGAGTGAATATTCCCTCTTACCTTGTGAATGGAGCCGATGTGATTGAGCTTTCTGAGAGCGGTAAAGAGAATCAAAAGATCAAAGAGATTCTGGAGGAAAGAGAAATTACTTCTCTCCCCGCGTGGTTGGAGTTTGACAAAACTCTTGCGAAGGGTAGAGTGGTTCGAAATCCTCGTCGAGAAGATATTGACTACCCGGTACAAGAACAATTAATCGTAGAGTTCTACTCTAAGTAATGATATTTGAGGTGTTTCGTGATGCAAGATGATCGAAAGGGTTCAGTGAAACTCGAGATTGTGGAAGTACGTGAGGACCCCTTGACCAAAGAACAGTATGGAAGGTTTTCCATTGAACCCCTCGAGTCGGGGTGGGGTATTACCATTGGCAATACTCTGAGAAGAGTGCTCTTATCCTCTATAGAGGGTGCTGCTGTGACGGCGGTACGAATCGAGGGTGTAATTCATGAATTCTCCGCTTTACCAGGGGTGCGAGAAGACGTTACTGATATCATATTGAATATCAAGGGTTTAGTATTGCGTTGCCACTCGCAAGAAGAACAACTTTTACGTCTTGAAGTTGAAGGCGTTCCTGGGATGTTGCGAAAAGTTACTGCTCGCGACATCATTCCCACGAGCGAGGTTGAAATTGTTAATCTCGATCACTATATTACCGAAATTGACGAAGACGCTCGTTTGTCGATGCAGCTTTTTGTTTCTCGGGGAAAAGGTTATCAGGAAGCTTCCGAGAGGACAACCTACGAATATGACCTCATTCCCGTTGATGCCATCTTCACGCCGGTGAGAAAGGTCAATTTTCAAGTCGTAGATACTCGAGTGGGACAATTTACCAATTATGACAAGTTGATTTTAGATATTTGGACGAACGGAGCTATTACCCCCCAGCAGTCACTGAAGAAAGCTTTGGATCTCCTTACCGAGGAGTTTGACTATCTATCGAAACTTTTAAAGTCCAAAGTTGAGGAAGGTATCTCAGGAGAGGAAGTAGCTTGGGAAACCGTCCCTGAAGGAGAGAAAGAGATAAGCGTTGAAGATTTAGAGCTTTCGGTCAGAGCATTGAATTGCTTGAAGAGAGCACGTATCACTACGGTGCGAGAATTGGTAGAAATTATCCGCAAACGTCCTGAGGATTTGAAGAAGATTAAAAATCTTGGGCAAAAAACTTACGAGGAAATCTTGGAAAAAGTGAGCCGCTTTGGATATGATTTAAGAGACTCAAAGGGAGAAGGGATAAGCTCACCAACGATGCCTATGGACTCGAGAGTAGAGGTGATTGAACATGAGACATCGCCAGAGAACTGAGAAATTAGGGAGAAAAACCTCTCACAAGGAGAGTATGATTGCCAATATGCTAGTTTCACTCATCAGAAGTGGGAGAATAGAAACGACCGAGACCAAAGGAAAAGTCCTCAAGAGATACTTTGAGAAAATAGTTTCTTTGGCCATAAAGGGTGATAATGCTTCGTTTCGACAAGTGGTTGCTTGGATACGCGATAAAGAGGCTTTTAAAACCCTTTTGCGAAGTATTGCTCCTCGTTTCAAAGAACGAAAGGGAGGGTATTGTCGCTTAATCAAGTCTGGGTATCGTATTGGGGATGGTGCTCCGGTAGTAATTGTTGAAATTGTCGAATAGGAGTCTCTCCCCATTGGGGAGTATAGCTCTCATTTTTGCTCAATGGGGAGAGAAATGACGATGATTGAATTCAGGAATGTTCACTTTTGGTATGCCGAAGAAAATGTTGCTTCGGACAAGACTCAAGAAGTGCTCCGCGATATCAATTTCTCGATTCGAAAGGGCGAATTTGTAGTTTTGTTGGGGAGAAATGGTTCGGGCAAGTCGACTTTGGCCAAGCATTGCAATGGTCTCCTCATTCCCAAAAAGGGAGAAGTTTTGGTTGATGGAATGAGCACCAAGGAAGAACAATGGATTTGGGAGATCCGTCGCCGTGTTGGCTTAGTTTTACAAAATCCCGATAACCAACTTATTGCCACTACCGTAGAAGAGGATGTGGCTTTTGGACCTGAGAATTTGGGACTCCCCCCGGGAGAAATTCGTCAACGGGTTGAAGAAGCACTGGCACTGGTAGACATGAGTAGGTATCGGAAGAAAGAGCCGCACATGCTTTCGGGAGGCCAAAAGCAAAAAGTAGCCGTTGCCGGTGTTTTAGCTATGCGTCCGGAATATCTCGTATTGGATGAAGCCACTTCCATGCTCGATCCAGAGGGAAGACAAGAGCTTATGGAAGTTATCCTGAACTTAAAAGACGGTATCACCATTTTTCACATCACTCATCAGGTTGAGGAAGCGATATACGCCGACCAGGTTGTCATTATGGACCAAGGGGGCGTTGTTGCTCAAGGAACTCCACGAGAAATTTTTGCCTTGGGAGAAGAGATTTTGCGTTGGGGGTTGGAGTTACCCCAAGTGGTGGAAACAGCTCTCCTTCTCAAAAGAAATTATCCTTCCCTTTTCGATACCCTACCTCTTAAGGCCGAAGAATTGGTTAATGAATTATGTTGATTACCGTCGAAAACGTCTCTTTTTCATATCTTCCCGGTACCCCTTTCGAGGTGCAGGCGCTTAGGGATATTTCTTTGGTTATTGGCCGTGGAGAGAGTATCGGAATCGTTGGGAGGACTGGCTGTGGGAAGTCTACTTTGGTGCAACATTTCAATGGTTTGCTCCTTCCCGAAAAAGGGAGAGTTCTAGTTAGCGGTGTCGATACCAGAGTTAAGGGGATAGCCTTACAAGAAATTCGTCGAAAGGTTGGGTTGGTTTTTCAGTATCCTGAAGACCAGTTTTTTGAGGAACGGGTATTCGATGAAATTGCCTTTGCCCCCCGAAATATGGGTGTAGGAGGCAATGAACTTGTAAAACGCGTTCAACGGGCTATGGAAATGGTAGGATTGAGTTATGAAGACCTAAAAGATAAGAGTCCTTTTGAGTTGAGTGGGGGTCAGATGAGAAGGGTAGCCATAGCCAGCATTCTCTCCATGTCTCCCGAAGTTTTGGTGTTGGACGAACCGACCGCCGGACTCGATCCTCAGGGAAAACGCCTCATTTTGGAAAAACTCAATGAATTGCGTATGCAACATGCAGTCACCTTGATCATCGTCTCACATAGTATGGAGGACCTTGCTAAGGTGGCAGAAAGGATTATCATCATGGATCAGGGTCGCATTGCCTTTGATGGTCCGATACGAAAGGCTTTTTCGCAAGGGGAGTTCATCAAGCAGTTTGGTATCCTGCCGCCTGCTGTTTCACAAGTTGCTTCTCTGTTGAGAGAACGTGGTTTTGCCGTGAGCACCGAGGTGCTCACTCCTTGGGAATTAGCTGAAGAAATTCGTAGGAAAGTTTTAGAGAAAAGGGAAAAAGGACCGTGCTGGGTCGAAGCGTAGTTATCGGTCAATATGTACCTATCGATTCTCCTTTACATCGTTTGGATCCTCGAGGGAAAATTGTCTTTGCAGGATTGTCGATTATCGGTCTTTTTTTCATTCAAACCTGGTTTCCTTTTTTACTCTTCGGACTCTTCCTTCTCACTTTGACTTTTGTTGCCCACCTTCCCCCCAGTTATATTCTCCGGAGTCTCAAGCCCATTCTCTTCCTCCTCCTCTTCACCTTGGTTTTACACCTTTTTTTTACTCCCGGTCGTTACCTCTTTGAATACGGACCGCTCCACATCTCCTTGGATGGCTTAGTGAAAGGTCTCTTTATTATCGTCCGGTTATGCCTCCTCATCGTGGTCACAGCCCTTTTGACCTTGACTACTTCTCCGGTAGAATTAACCGATGGTATGGAATATCTCCTCAGTCCCTTTAAGAAGTGGGGCTTCCCGGCTCACGAATTGGCGATGATGATGACCATCGCCATTCGATTTATTCCCACCCTTCTTGACGAAGCGGATCGGATTGTGAAAGCCCAGAAGGCACGAGGGATGGATTTCGAAGTGGGTGGATTGATTCAACGAGCGAAAAATCTCATCCCTCTCTTGGTTCCACTCTTTGTCAACTCTTTTAAGCGGGCTGAAGACTTGGCCATTGCCATGGAGTCTCGTTGTTACCGGGGAGGCATCGGTCGAACGAGGCTGCGGGTTTTACAGATGAGACGCGAGGATTACCTCTTCCTCTCTCTTTCTCTTGTCTTATTAGCCGTCGTGCTCCTTGTTCCTTTTCCGTGGTGAGGAATCTTGCGCAATCTCCTTTTGGTGCTTGAGTACGATGGTTTGAAATTTGCCGGATGGCAGAGACAAAAAGGTCTCAAAACGGTTCAGGGAACCTTGGAAAAGCTCCTTGGTGAAATTCTTGGAGAGGAAATCCAGTGCATCGGTTCGGGTCGAACCGATGCACTGGTCCACGCGGTCGGGCAGGTAGTTAATTTTTACACCAATTCTTCTCTTCCCGAAAAGGTTATTGCGCATATTCTCAACATGCGTGGTGATAGTGATTTCAGAGTGGTTAACGTTTTAGAGGTGCCTCTCCATTTTCATGCCCGAAAACATGCCCTTCAAAAATGGTATAGGTATGTTTTGAGCTGGGGTTCTCATCTTCCCGTATTTTGGCGAGGCCGAGTGGCTTTTTTGGGGAATATCACCCTTGATATGCAGCGGATGATGGAGGGGAGCAGGATATTTTTAGGTACCCATGATTTTACTTCTTTTAGTTCGCCTGGGAGTACGGTCGGGTCGAAAGTACGAACTATTTTTTCTTTTGATTTCCGTGAAAAATCCCCCTTTTTCATTTCTTTGGATATCCGAGCGGATGGATTTCTCTACCATATGGTTCGTTTCTTGGTCGGCGAACTGATCATGTTAGGCATGGGAAAGAGAACCATCCACGAGCTTACTACTATGCTTACCCATCCTTCTCATTGCTATCCCCGTTTTAACGCTCCGCCGGAGGGATTATATCTCGTACAGGTTGCTTATCGAGAGGTAGACCCCTATCAGGGTTTAACCCTTGAGGAAGATGGTTTTGTGGTTCCTCTTTGGAGAACGAGACCGCATGCCTCAGCGAATGACCTCAATCAGTAGTTTCTCTTTCGAGGAAACTCTAGCTCTGAGAAGTATGGAGAGGATGATACGGGAAGAAGGAATTGAGGGATGCGGTGTACGACTATAAAATAAAATAAGGGGGATATCCCCCTTATTTTATTTTATAGCTTCCGATAGCAGAACCACCAGTCGAAGCACTCGAGCTCTCCCTTTTTGGCTTTTTCCATTCTCTCTGCTGCCAGTGCCTCACTCCCTGCAGGGGGAACGATCACCTTGTCACCCAAAAGCGGGTTGTTGGGCCAGTTTTCCGGCATGGCAACACCATTTTTGTCGCTAACCTGTAAAGCTCGCACTGCTCGCAGAATTTCATCAACGTTCCTTCCTACTTCTTGGGGGTAATACATAATGAGCCGAATGATTCCCTTGTCATCCACCACAAAAACGGCTCTTACGGTGTTACTTCCCTTCTGGGGATGAATCATTCCTAAAAGGTGAGAGAGCTTCCCTAAATCATCGGCAATAACTGGGAAGGGTATAGTTACTCCCAACTTTTCCCGAATCCATTCGGTCCATTTAATGTGGGCAAAAACTTGGTCGATGGAGAGACCAATGAGTTCGGTATTTAGAGCCCTAAAATCCTCTGCCTTTTTCGCGAAGCTCACAAATTCGGTAGTACATACCGGTGTGAAATCTCCCGGGTGACTGAAGAGGACAAACCACTTGCCTGTGTAATCTTCAGGAAGATTTTTCATCCCGTGAGTTGTTTTCACCGTTACCGAGGGAAACCGTTCCCCGATCACCGTTAATCCTTGAGTTTGTTCCATGATCACACGCCTCCTTTATCATGGTTTTTTATGAAGACATGGAGCGCAAATACCTCGATAGTACATTTCCTTAGAGTGGATTACAAAGCCCTGTAACTCTTGAGGGGAGTGTTCAAAAGCAGGGGGAGAAAAATCGTAAATCTTTCCACACTTTTCGCACTCAAAGTGGCCATGAAAATCGAGGTTCATGTCGTAGTGTGTCTCTCGATCTTCGGTAGGGAGTGTTTTGAGAAGTCCCCGAGAGAGAAAGAGATCGAGTGTGTTGTAAATGCTCGCCCGTGATAGAGTAGGGAGCTCGGCGAGCAGGGCTTGGTAAATCTCTTCTGCGGTCGGGTGAGTGCGATGATGGTAGAAATAGTCGAGAATTTTGATTCGTATAGTTGATGGTTTAATGCCATATTTTTGTAGGTACTCTTTGAACTGATTAGCCATGTTGAATTCACTCCAAAATTAGAAAAATTACATTTTAATTGTAGATATAATTATATATTTTGTCAAGTATGAGAATATTTTTATTTAATAAAATTTTTGTGAGAGAGGCGAGAAGAAGACAGAGGATAGAACCCGTGGATTCGAAGGTTCTCTTATTTCTATCGAACCAATAGAGAGGAATACCGTTTCGGAACCTCGATGAGTTATACCTTTGGTTGGAGAAAAGAGAGGTTTGAGTAAGGCGTGGTTTTCTCAGACCTGATGTGTGTGGGAAAAAATGGCGCCCCCAAGCGGATTTGAACCGCTGCCGCCGCCTTGAAAGGGCGATGTCCTTACCGGGCTAGACGATGGGGGCGCTTCCTTTTACCACCCACAACAGCACAAGTTATTGTATATAAACTTGCTTTCCAAGACAAGTGGTTCAAGGAAAAATTTCTTTTTTTGTCTTACTCTTTTATAATGGCACTCGTTGGACAAGAATCAATTGCTTCTTCCACACAGTCTGTGTTTACATCTACACCTGCTTTCACAATGCTTTTCCCGTCAGTGTTCATTTCAAAAACTTCGGGACAAATTTGTACACAGAGCTCGCACCCAATGCACAGTTCTTCGTCCACTTTAATTGCCATTTCGTATCTCCTCCCTCAAAGGGTAAAGTTGAGAAAAATAGAACCGGAAAGATTATAACACAATACGAAGGAAGGATTATGGTTCTATCCGAGAAGTTCTTGGAGTTCTTCCTCTCCGAAACCAAAATAGTGACCGATTTCATGCAGAACAACTTTGCGAACGGTTTCTTTCCAGGTACGGGGATCGGTTAAGACTCGTTCAATATTTCCTGCGTAAATAATGATTTGGTCGGGGAGAACCAAGTTGTAATTCGCGTTTCTCCTATTGAGGGGAATACCTCGATAGAGTCCGAGAATCGTTTTCTTGCCCACCTTTCGTTTTACTTCTGCAGAGGGAAAGTTCTCTACCACGAATTCAACATTGTCTAATTTTCCCCGCAGTTCTCGAGGTAATTCATCAAGAACCTCGTAGATAAAAAGGACTAACTCTTCCGGGTCCATACCCTTATTATGCCAAAAAGGGTGGCGGATGAGAATATCATTCGAGGGTTCTTCGGAGAGTTTCTTCATGATTGTCAAAGTGGTCTCTTCGTGTACAAAAATTACGGAGGCGAGAGCAGATCAAGCGAAAGTCAACTATTCCCTGGAACTTTCCATCTTCGTTGACGATGGCCACCCAACTTTGGGCAGAGGCGAACATGGCGTACAATACTTCTTCGAGTGAACTCGCAGGAGCGATAGTGGGGCAGGGAATGCTTTCACCATGTACAGTTTTGGCTCCTAAAAGTCTTCGATTTTGGTCGACGAGAAAAACGAAGTTCCAGCCGAGATTATAAGGATCAAGGGGTATCGAAGGGGGTAAATGGGAGTTACCCTCTTCGACGATGGGGAGAGTAGTTTCCATCACCTCTTTGGCGGTGAGCATCTGCAAAGCATGAAAGAAACCCCTCTTCCCCAAGAAATCCCTAACGAATGGGTCTTGGGGGTTGAAGAGGAGTTCCCCCGCCGTACCTACCTGGAGAAGTTGGCCTTTACGCATGACACCAATACGGGTAGCGAGTTTCATGGCTTCGAAGAGGTCGTGGGTCACGAATAAAGTGGTCTTTTTGAGAAGACCGTGCCAACGCAAGAGCTCGTTTTGGAGCTGTTCCCGATTAATTTGGTCCAAAGCACCGAAAGGTTCGTCCATCAAAATAATTTTGGGATCGGAAGCTAACGCCCTGGCCACTCCTACTCTCTGTCGTTCTCCTCCGCTCAGCTCTCGCGGGAAGCGGTAGAGGTAAGACTCTTCAAGACCGATGATGTGGAGTAACTCCCGTGCCCGGTTTTTACGGATCGAGGCCGTCACCCCCATGATGGAGAGAACATAGGTGATGTTCTCCTCTACGGTGAGATGAGGGAAGAGACCGATTTGTTGAATAACGTACCCAATGTGGCGACGCAAACGGATAGGATCCCATTCCATAATATTTTTCCCTTCCACCCATACTGAACCAGAGGAGGGTTCGACAAGACGGTTGACCATTTTGAGAAGCGTGGTTTTGCCGCATCCCGAAGGACCAATGAGACAGAAAAACTCTCCCTCCTCTAGTGCGAAAGAAACCTCATCCACCGCGCGAATATTTCCGGGATAGATTTTGACCACCTTTTGAAAGGTGACGATAGGCGGCATGAGCTACTCGATGAGTCCGTGTTTTTTGAGGAAGTCTCTCGCCACCTCTTTGGGGTCGAGAAGTTTTTCGTCGACCAGGTAATTCATTTCGGTCATGGCGTTATCGTCGATCTTTCCTGCTAATTTCCCCAAAACTTCAGCAATTATTGGATACTTTTCCAAGGTTTCTTTACGCACTACCGGTGCACAGAAGTAAGAGGGGAAATACCGCTTATCGTCCTCTAAGACTACAAGATCAAATTTTTTCAAGAGTCCATCGGTAGAAAAGGCGTCGATGACATCGACTTCTTTGGAGATTATCGCCGGATATTTTAAAGCGATGGCCATTTGTTTGGTAGCCTTGAAACGGAAGCCGTAAGTTTTGACCAAATTGTCATAACCATCTTTTCTCTCAAAGAAGTCTGGTTCGGCACCGAAAACATACCGTTCTGATATCTTAGCTAAGTCGGAGAAGGTTTTGAGATTATCTCTCTCTGCCGATTCTCGACGAACTGCCAATGTGAAGGTGTTATTGAAACCGAAAAGGGGGAGGAAAACCAGAGCGAAACGTTGTTCATATTCCTCTTTCACCTTTTCATAGAGCTCTACGGGATCAGAGATAACGGTGTCTTGTCGCAGTACTTCTTGCCAAGCGGTTCCGGTGTATTCAGGATAGATGTCGATTTCCCCCTTCACGATCGCGGGGTGGAGGATGGAGGTAGTCCCTCCCTCGATAGGCAAGTGTTCCGCTTGAAGAGGGGTATGTGCTCTCAGCATTTCCACGATGATTTCCGCCAAGACATACGACTCGGTGAAGGGTTTATTGCTCACGATCACCGTGTTGCGATTCTGAGCAAGAAGGATACTGCTCATGGAAAAGAACAGGAGGAGAGAAACAGTAAGGATCCAAAAAGTTCTCATTGGCATCACTCCTTTACATTTGGATACGACGCAAAAGTTTCCGTTCTAAGAAACCTAATACTGAATCGGCGATGATGGCAAGAAGCGCTACTAACATGCTTCCTGCAACGATGAGTTCCGTATAATAGGAGGTAATTCCCCGAAAGATGAGTACTCCTAAGCCCCCTGCACCGATGAAGGCAGCGATGGTAGAAACCGATATCGTCATGACGACCACGGTCCGAAATCCGGCGACAATGAAAGGAAGAGCGAGAGGGAGTTGGACCCTGGCGAGAAGTTGCCAATCGGTACTCCCCATGCCTTTCGCTGCTTCCACAATTCCCGGGTCAACAGTGGTGATACCGACGTAAGTGTTCCGCACCAAGGGAAGTAAACCATAGATGAAGAGGGCAAAGAGCGTAGGTTTGAGACCAATTCCAAGGAGTGGGATCATAAACCCAAAGAGAGCTAACGAGGGAATGGTGTACAGGACACCGGTGAGAGAGATAACGAATGGAGCAACCGAACGGAAGCGGGAGATGAGGATACCGAGAGGAATGCCACATACACCAATGAAGAAGCAAGCCACGACGGAGATGTAAATGTGTTGGTAAAAACTTGTGAACACGAGATCCTTTCGCTCAAAGAGTAAAAGGAAAACTCTCCCAAGAAAAGCCATTTTTATCCCTCAGAAGGTGATAACCGTGAACCCCTGCTCCACGAAGCGGCGAACGGAGGGATGACCGTTCATATCATCGAGGAGAGAGAGTGCCTCTTTTTCTACGGCCTCGATAACCTTCATTTTTGCCGAACACGCCCGACACGCTCCGGCAATGAGACCTTGCGATTTTGCTTGAGCGTACAGGTGATGTAAGGGGTGTTCCGACTGAGCAAGGAGAGGGATGAGGCGCGTAGCACTTCCTTCGAAGACGATTTGGGCATGATATCCTGAGGAGAAGAGGTCCAGAGCGTTGAGCAAGACGTGAATGAAACACATTTCCTCGTCTCGAAAAACGAAGAATACCACCTTGTGCATTGGGATCCCCCTTTTTATTTTTGGCAACATTTTGAGAAGACAATTTATTCCTGAGAGAGCAAGAAGAGCCTGGAGCGGCACTCACAACCATGAAAGGGGAGAGTAGCAAGAGTCTCTCATAGTGGGAAGCAAGGTTCTTTTCTTGAGAAAGATAGGTTTTCTGAGGCGTTATTCACAGTTTTACCATCTGGACCTCTTTTGTGAACACTGAGAGGTGGCGAAATCAAAGTACCCAGAATGGAAGAATAATAGAAGAAACAAAAAACCATTACAATAAAAATGGAGCGGAAAACGGGATTTGAACCCGCGACCCTCGGCTTGGGAAGCCGATGCTCTACCCCTGAGCTATTTCCGCTCTCTGTATCATTATTATACTTATTCTCCCTCTTTTTGCAAGGGGAGGGAAGAGAGATAGTGTCAAGACACTGTTGGAGTTTCGAGAAAAAGAAGATCTCCGTCTTAGACAAGAACAAGTAATTCCCTATGAAACTGTGGGATTAAGCCAAAGCCAACGCCTTCAAAGCTTCCCAAAG
>Ga0116210_1000932_pt1 | contig 24674 bp, 23 predicted proteins | sample TshhotsprinmetaG_FD_94483 | JGI IMG/M metagenome (GOLD analysis project Ga0116210, IMG submission 94483) | Hot spring microbial communities from South Africa to study Microbial Dark Matter (Phase II) - Tshipise hot spring metaG | ecosystem: Environmental > Aquatic > Thermal springs > Hot... | reverse complement strand
CTGAAGTTTCCCATGGACGGAAGCCCGGAACAGGGCTCGCAACTGGGTCCGAAATATGTTCACTCTGGAAAGACAGAATCGAATGGCTCGCCAACCCAGGAGGGGATTCTTTTCGTTCGCATCTACCAGATCTGGAATGACCTTGTCACCCCCTAGGTCAAGGGTACGGATAGTGACGGTCTTTCCTTCCATCGCTTCCAGTACCCTACGGTACGCTTCATATTGCATCTGCTCACTGGGAAGTCTTCCAGGATTGAGGAAAAGGAACTCCGAACGGTACAACCCTATGCCCTCTGCTCCATGCCCTTTCAGCGCCTCCACCTCCTCGGGTACCTCGATATTTCCCATGAGGGAAATGAGTTTCCCATCCTTGGTCTCCGCGGGAAGTTCGTTGAGGCTCAGGAGTTCTACTTCCTTCTTTGTGCGAGCCTCAAGGGTTTTCATGTAGTATGTTTTTGTGGCCTCATCGGGTTTGAGGATTACGATTCCACGGTTGCCATCGATAAGTATCTCGTCCCCCGTATGAACATGCTTGGTGATTTCCCTCAAGCCTAGCACGGCGGGAATTTCGAAGGCCCGGGCAAGGATGGCGGTATGGGAAGTTTTTCCGCCCTCGTCTAGGGCAATGCCGAGGATCATCCGTTTGTTCATGGCAATCGCTTCGGATGGCAAGAGATCCTTCCCTACCAAAATCACCTCTTCCCCAATATCTGATAGAGAAATCCTCTCCCGATGAAGAAGATGGTTCAGCACGCGACGAGTTACATCGTTGATATCCGCGGTTCGTTCGCGAAGGTACGGGTCAGATGTATCGTTCAGTTTCTCCAGATACGATTGGATCGTCATGTGAATGACCCACTCGATGTTCTTCTTTTGGGTGTGAAGGGCTTCTACGATCCTCTCCCGCACTTCTGGATCCTGAAGCAGCATGAGGTGGGAGTCCAGCACTCCCATTGTCTCTTCCGACATTTCACTATCGGTTCGCTGTTTTAATAACTCAAGCTCCCGTATGGCCTTGCGTTGAGCTTCCTCGAATCGTTCGAGCTCCAGGGGAATGATAGATGGAGAAATATCGTACTTGGGTATGGGGGGATTGTCGTCGAGATATAGAAAAGCCTTTCCGGTAACGATTCCCGGAGAGGCAGGAATCCCTTTCAACTCCATCATAGGGGAAACTATACGTGCTTTTCTTTTCACTGTCAAATCCGATTCTTTTTCCGCCGAAATTAACCATGTATGGGGAAAGAGAAAAAACCCTCCTTTGGTGTAGTTTTTTGGATTGCTCTACTTTGTTTCATCGCGGTACTGTACATTGGATCAAGAGTACAGTTTCCCAAGTGGATCGCGGAACACTTCGGTGGGGACTATCGCAAAGGCATTTCATTCGCCCCAAGCCCTGTAACTCCGCACCCTACACCTGAAGCCCCCGCGAAAAGTGAAAAGCCTGCTCCAACTGAGAAAATTACCGACGTTTCTGAAGAATCCCCTTCTACAGGGAAGGATGGAAGTACTCCTGCGACAGAAAAATCTTTACCATCCCCCCCTGTGCAACCCTCCACATCCCAGGAATCCCAGGGAGGAGCGCCATCAAAACCTTATGCCCTACCCACCCTTAACCGTATTTCAAAATTATACTTTGTTCGGATTTCCGAAACCGGAAAACCAGAACTTATTCCCGTAGAACGTAGAATTTCCTACCGTACAGCACCTCTTACGGAAACTCTGAAAGAACTTTTGCATGGGCCTACACCCGCAGAAAAGGAAAGGGGGATTTCCAGTCTCATTCCTTTAGGCACTGAAATCAAATCGGTCAATATTCGGGATGGGATCGTCCATATTGATCTAGGGGAATCCTTTCGCTTCAACCCTTTGGGTGCAGAAGGGTACCATGCCCAGGTACGTCAGATTGTCTTTACGGTAACCGAGTTTCCGGGGATCCAGGGAGTACAATTCTTAGTGGAAGGCAGAAAATTAGACTACTTAAGTCCCGAAGGGGTGTACATCGGAAAACCGTTGTCCCGGGAATCTCTTGCTTCTCGCACAAGATAAAAGAAGAACTCTCGATTCCCCTTTCTTCCTCGAATGGGAGATTCTAAGACCTTCCTTGTATGGACACCCTCTTTTTTTAAATCCTCTTGAAGGGATTCGAGGATTCTAACAAGAGCCTCCTCTGAACGAACCACACCCGCAAAGCCTGGAAGATCTCCCCCCCCTTCGAACTGCGGTTTTACCAGTGCCACTAACCAGTTCTCTAGGGTAAGGGAAAGAATATGGGAAGCTGCCCCTCGGAGGGAGCGGAAGGAAAGATCGCATACCGCACCGTGAGGAGCAGGTGTTAGGACTTGGATATCCAGGATGTTGGTTCCTTCCATTACGGTAACCCGAGGGTCCTTCCTGAACTTCGGATGGATTTGATTGTATCCCACATCGATGGCATGCACATGGATAGCCCCAAACTGAAGTAGACAATCTGTGAAACCGCCCGTGGAAGCTCCCGCATCCAGTAACACTTTTCCAAATACTGGGATATTCCACGTTTTCAGAGCATAATCCAGTTTGATCCCCCCCCTAGACACATACCGAATAGGATGGATTTCTATCGTCACGTCTGGACAAACCATCCTCCCCGGCTCCCTCACGGTTTCCCCTTGGACCACTACCTCTCCACAGAGGATGAAAGCAAGGCACTGATCCCTATTCCATTGAGGATACCTCTCCATCAAGAGATCGAGAAGTTTACGGCTTTTCCTCTTCATGACCTACACAGGAGAGACTGTTCGAATCCGTTGAATGGAAAGGGCTTTTCCTGAGGTTACGTCCAGACTCACTACGATCCCATGGATCGCCGCGGGCCCTTCTTCCGCTTCCATCTTGATGGGAAGCTGGGTGAGGGAACGTTCCAACGCAATGGAGGTTTTGAAACCGATGACGCTATCGTCGGTACCGATCATTCCAATGTCTGTAATATAGGCAGTGCCCTTATGTTGGATCCTTTCATCCGCGGTTTGCACATGGGTATGAGTTCCATACACCACGCTTACTTCCCCATCCAGATACATAGCCAAAGCTTCTTTCTCTTCTGGATCTTCCGCATGAAAATCCACTAGGATCAATCTCGTTTCTTTTTCCAACTTCCGGGCAGCTTCCTTCCCCACGAGGAAGGGACAAAGGATATTGTTCATCCTCACCCGGCCTTGTAGGTTTACCACTGCCACTTTGGTTCCTCGAATTTCCACGATACAGGAACCATGACCCGGTACCCCCTTGGGATAATTCAAAGGCCTTAAAAGGCGATCTTCCTGGTCCAAGAAAGGAACCACCTCTTTCTGTTGCCAGATATGGTTTCCGGAGGTAATTACATGAACCCCGGCCGTGAGGAACTTCTCTACCATATCGGGTAGGATGCCAAAACCCGAAGCAGCATTTTCGCCATTTACCACTACTAGATCGGCGTTATATTCCTTTACCAATCCCGGTAGAAGGAGGAGTAGAGCCCTACACCCGGCTTGTCCTACAACATCTCCTAGGATCAACGCCCGTAGATTCTTATCGGGCATACTCCACCACTCGGGTTTCCCGGATTACCGTTACCTTGATTCGGCCGGGATACCGCAAATCGGTTTCGATCTTCTTGGCGATCTGCTTTGCCGTTTCCTTGGCCTGTTCTTCCGAAACTCGGTCAGTATTCACTAGGATCCGCAACTCCCTACCCGCCTGAATCGCGTAGGCTTTCTCCACTCCCTCGAAATCATTAGCGATCTTTTCTAAATTCTCTAGCCTTTTGATATAGGTGTCGAGAGTTTCCCGCCTTGCGCCAGGCCGAGCGGCGGAAATGGAATCGGCAATCTGCACGATTACCGCTTCAAGGCAGGTAAACTCTGAGTCTCCATGGTGGGCGGCTATGGCATTGATGACTCGCTGATCTTCTCCTAGTTTCTTCGCCAGTTCGATTCCTAGTTCCACATGGGTGGAATCTCCCTCGCTTTCCACCCCTTTGCCAATGTCGTGGAGCAGGGCACCTCGTTTGGCAATATCCCGGTCCGCACCCAACTCACCGGCCAGCATGCCAGCCAGAATGGCCACTTCTTTCGAGTGAGCCAGTACGTTCTGGCCATAACTGGTACGGAAATGTAACCTGCCCAGAGCGCGGATTCCCTCGGGAGGAAAGTTATGGATCCCCAATTCGAAGAGCACCTTCTCTCCTTCCTCGTAGATGATCTGGGTAATTTCCTTGGTAGTTTTTTGAACCATCTCTTCGATCCGCGCAGGATGGATTCGACCATCGGAGATTAGTTTTTCCAACGTGCGACGGGCGATTTCCTTTCGAATAGGATCGAAACAGGATATGACTACCGCCTCGGGGGTGTCGTCGATGATGATGTCTACTCCGGTGAGGGTTTCCAGGGTTCGAATGTTTCGTCCTTCCCGTCCAATGATCCTTCCCTTCATTTCATCGTTGGGAAGACTCACCGTTGTGACAGTGACCTCCGAGGTAACATCAGTAGCGATCCGCTGCATCGTAGCGATGAGGATCTCGCGGGCTTTCTTCTCCGCGGCTAGATTCATCTCCTGTTCGATCTTGTTCAGGATTACCTGAGCGTCGTGACGGGCCTCATTCTCTAGGGTCGATATGATGAGACGTTTCGCTTCTTCCGCGCTCAAACCAGAAACTCGTTCCAGTTCCTTGATCCATCGCTCTTCCTGCTGTCCTAAATACTCTTCTTTCTCCGCTAATGTCCTCTCACGGGCTAGTAAGGTTTGGGCTTGTTTGTCTACCTGAGCCAACTTTCGCTCTAAGGTCTCCTCTCGCTGAAGCAGTCTGCGTTCGAACCTCTGAAGTTCATTCCTCCGTTCACGAATTTCCCGTTCCTGCTGTGTCCTTTCCCTAAGAAGCTGATCCCTTGTTTCAAGGATAAGCTCTTTTTTCTTAGCTTCTGCTTCTTTAACCGCATCCTGCTTGATTCTTTCAGCTTTTTGCTCCAAAGATGAAAGTTGAAATCTGGCATACAACCATCTAACAATCCAACCTAAAACAAAACCAGTAAGAGGAAGGAGAACCAGTAACCAATATGGCATTGGATTCCTCCCACTTTACCTTTTTTGTGAATTATATAGGTATTATCTGCTTTGTCAAGGAAAACTTATAACTTTAAGTCCTAGCAAGGATTATGTTTTTTCCTCTAATTCTTTTAGTTTCTCCTTTCCTTTCACTATCCCTTTTACGAACCGGGCCGTAATAATGGTTTTCGAAGAGAGCCTCCTCCCTGCGGAACGAACATTCTTTACCGGGAACTTTTTTAAGGGGAACGTCTCTTCTTCTATCTTGGACCGAGGAGTTTTTTCGTACTTCACATAAACGAAAGCATCTTCCTTCGTGGTAAGATGTAAGGCCTCCCCTTCCGGAGGTACCACTTCGTAGGCTTTGTCGAGAATATATCCCTCTATTCGAAAGCGTTTGATGAAGGCTTGACCGGAATCTTTCATCCGGTAAAGGACTGAAAACACTTTTTGCGACAACCGTTCCTTATCAGCTTCCCCGCAATAAAGGAGATGCTTGTCCACGAACAATTTTTCGGGGACATTCTGCACGGAAAACACTCCCGAACCTCGCACGATAAGGACTCGGTCGAAGGGGGAGACTTCGAAAAGAACTGTTCCACTGGTAATTCCGTACCCAAGATACCCGGATTCCTCATCGTAACGGAGTTTTAAATTCTTTACTGCCACCTCCCGAGCATCTATCTTCTTAAAGCTCTTGATCGTCGTTCGCCTAGGAAAGCGTTTCCCGTATCGATCGATGATTCCATCCAGAAAGGACACCGCATAATCCACCAGATGGGATAGATGATACTTGATCTCTTTCAACCTCGCCTTGATCTCCTCCATCTCTTTCTTGTTCTTCTGCATGTCATAGAGAGAGATCCTCCGTATGGGAATTTTCAAGAGTTTGTCCACGTCCTCCTCCGTAACAGGGCGAAAGAGCTGCTTGGAGAAGGGTTTGAATCCATCGATTACCGCTTTCACTACCGTTTCAGCAGTCCGCTTTTCCTCGATCTTCTTATAGATTCGTTCCTCCACAAAAATCTGCTCCAGAGTACGGATGTGCAGGCGATCTAGCAAGGTCTTTTGTTCCAGTACAAGTTCCTGTTTAAGGATCTCTGTAAGGCGTCCAGCGTGATAGTCGATTACCTCCCCTACCGTCATCTGGATAGGAGTTTTGTCCTTGATCACCAATAGGTTCACTGGAATGGACACTTCGCAATCCGTAAAAGCGTAGAGGGAGTCCACCACATCCTTCGAGTAGGTTCCTCGGGCGAGTTTGATCTCGATCTCCACCTCTTCCGTGGTAAAATCATTGATGCTGGCGATCTTTAATACTCCCTTGCGAGCGGCCGCTTCAATAGAGGCGATTAGACTTTCGGTAGTACATCCGTAGGGTAGTTCTCGAATCACGATCCGCTTGGGATCGCTCGTATCTAGTTTTGCCCGGACTCGAACTTTCCCATTGCCATCTTGATAATCCGTAACATCCAGAATCCCCCCAGTGGGGAAATCGGGGTATAGGGTTGCCTTTTTTCCCCTCAAGCGAGCTTTCAACGCTTCCATTACTTCGACGGGATTGTGAGGAAGGATCCGGGTAGACATCCCTACAGCGATCCCTTCAGCCCCTAAAATGAGGACCAAGGGAATCTTGGCCGGAAAAGTAACGGGCTCCTTGTTTCGGCCATCGTAACTATCTTCGTACTGGGTGAGTTCCGGGTTGTAGAGGATCTCTTTGGCTAAGGGCAATACTCGGCATTCGATGTACCGCGCGGCCGATGGGGCATCTCCCGTAAAGATATTACCAAAGTTCCCCTGCTTTTCGATGAGAAGTTCCTTATTGGCCAGATTCACCAGGGCTTCATAGATGGACGCGTCCCCATGGGGATGGTACTTCATGCAGTGACCCACCACATTGGCCACTTTGTGGAACTTTCCGTCATCCATTTCAAACAGGGAATGAAGGATTCGCCGTTGAACTGGTTTTAATCCATCGTCCAGATGCGGAATGGCTCGATCCTTTATTACGTAGGATGCGTATTCGAGAAAATTCGTTTGGTAGAGGTTGGTGATATAGGTCATACTAGATCAGGTTCTCCATGATGAAATCCCGACGTTCAGGGGTGTTCTTTCCCATGTAGAACTCCAGTGTATCGGGGATAGTCTTTACGGACTTTACGTTCACTTCCACCAACCGCATATTGGGGCCTATAAACTGGCCAAACTCCTTGGGAGAGATTTCCCCCAATCCCTTGAACCGGGTCACTTCACACCCCGCTAGTTCCTTCATCGCCTGGTCCCGTTCCCGGATGGAATAACAGTACCGGGTTTCCTGTTTGTTCCGAACCCGAAAGAGGGGTGTCTCCAGAATGAACAACCTCCCCGCAAGAACCAATTCCTCAAAATAGTTCAAGAAAAAGGTAAGAAGCAGGTTCCGAATGTGGTATCCATCGTGGTCGGCATCGGTGGCGAGGATCACCTTACCGTATCTAAGATCTTCCACCGAATGCTCGATTCCCAATGCTGTCATCAGGTTATAGAGTTCCTCATTTTGATAGATTGCAGTGCGCCTGCGACCGTACATGTTCTGGGGCTTCCCTCGGAGGGAGAAGATCGCCTGATGGTACACGTCCCGGGCAGAGACCATCGAACCCGATGCGGACTGTCCCTCGGTGAGGAAAATCATCGATTTCTCTCCTTCCTCCCCATCCTCTCCCCTATGGTATTTACAGTCCTTTAGGTTGGGAATCTTGAGGGCAATCTTCTTGGCAGCCTCCTTGGCTTCTTTCTGTACGAGGGTGAGTTCCTTCCGGAGGGCTTCGTTTTGAAGAATCTTACCTTCTAACACCTTACTCAGCTTTTTATTTCTATGGAGGGCATCCACGATGGCAGACTTCACCTCTCCCACAATCCAGGGTCGAATCTCCGTATTCCCCAACTTGTTTTTGGTCTGGCTTTCGAAGATAGGATTTTTCAGTTTGATGGCGATGGCACCCACGAATCCCTCCCGCACATCTGAACCATTGAAGCTTTTCTGAAAGTATTCACAGATTCCCTTCAAAACTCCTTCCCGAAAGGCAGAAAGATGGGTGCCCCCATCGACAGTATGTTGCCCATTGACAAAAGAGAAGTACGTCTCCCCATAGTTCTCTGTATGGGTGAAAGCAAACTCCAGGGAAGGGCCGGAAAAATAGAGAGGATCGTACAACCCGTTACTGCCGATTTCGGAGGCTAGGAGGTCTTCCAACCCCCGATCCGAATGAAACTCCTTTCCATTGTAAGTAAGGGTTAAACCCTTGTTCAGGTATGCGTACGTCCACAGTCGTTTTTCCACGAACTCCTGGTTGAAAGCATACTCGCCAAACAGCTCGGGATCAGGTTCGAACTCCACCAGGGTTCCGTTCTTTTCCTTTGTGCGTTTTCCCGATTCTTGGGACAGGAGTTTCCCTTGGGAGAAACGAACTTCTGCCCATTGTCCGTCCCGGTAGGACACCACCCGGAAGAACGAAGAAAGGGCATTGACCGCCTTTGTGCCAACGCCGTTCAACCCCACACTGAACTGGAACACATCATCGTTGTACTTAGCCCCTGTGTTGATAACAGAGACACACTCTAACAATTTCCCAAGAGGGATCCCCCGCCCATAATCCCGAACCCGGATCCTAGTGCCCTCTTGAGTCACCTCGATCCGGCTGCCGTACCCCATTATGAACTCATCCACGCTGTTGTCGATTACTTCCTTCAGGAGGACATAGATCCCATCATCGAAACTACTCCCATCCCCTAACCGGCCAATGTACATTCCCGTGCGGAGACGGATATGTTCTAAGGAACTGAGAGTAATAATTTTGCTTTCGTCATATACAGGAGCTTCTTGTATCGGCATCGTTCCCCTCCCAAACGTATGCTACGATACTTAAACCTTAGCACTTTTTTCGAGGATTGCAAAGATCAGACTAGATGAAAATCACCGTAAAGCTCAAAACATAAATAAAAAAGCCGGAACTCACTTCCGGCTTTTAGAAGTCCGAAAAGGTGTCTTACTCTTCGTGACCTCACATTCATACAAACTGTGCCTAAAAAGGCACGCTGCATCATACCAGTCTATGTCTTCCAAATGCCGGCTCCTCACCGGCCTTTCCCCTTCGGTGGAGTAGTCATTCCGACCTCCTTCCCTATCACTAAATATACTCCCTTTTCCTGAAAAATGCAAACAGAAAAAACATTGTAAAATAGATCATCTGAGCGTACAATCAATAGGGGAAGGGACAATGAGGGGTTCAGAAGGAGGTCCCCATGAAGGCAAAAGCAAGTAAGTTTCTTTCGATCCTGAAAATGGAACTGGAAGAAATACAGGAAGACTTGAAAACGCTCCTTGAAATCTATCGTTGTTATGAACAAAAGCACGAAATCACCAACTATGTGTTGCAGGAAAACTCTAGCCTCATCCAGGCCGAAATTGCCGCCCTTCGATCTTTATTCAAGTTCTTGGACACCTTCTCTCTGGAAGGCTACGAATCTCTAGAGGCTCTTTCAGAGGGAGTACTTGCTAAATTCAAGGAACTGATCAAAAAAAAAGAATACCCCCAAGCCCTCTATTATTTGATCGAGCGGAGGGTACAGAAGGTAGTAAAATACCTTTCTTTGGAATAACGATGGGCGACGCGGGATTCGAACCCACGACCCCAAGCTCCGGAGGGTAAGTCATTACGTTGTAAAGAATTACACCATGCTGTACATGAGCAACATCTATAGAAATCATTACATATCGTTATACATCGTTATATCAAATTAAGCAACCTTCATCTGACAATCTATCTGACAGTTTATCTGTAAGGGAAACCGCCTTCCAGCCGGTACCCTGTTAACTACCCTCCCCCTCCGGGAAGCCCAGGGAAGGGAATCCCCCCCCTGTCCTGTTAACAGCCTGTTAACAGGGAGGGGTAGGCCGGTGATCCAGGAAGGGAGTTTTCACCACCCACGGGGTAACTTTTACCACTTTTACTTTTCACCTAAGGAAGCGGTAAAAATGTAAGTCCATATACTGTAAGGAATTAGAAGCAACTTTTACCACTTTTACCAGTTTTACCGTGAGTATACAGATTCCATGGTAAAAGTTTGTTTCGTGTTCAAGGGAAAGCGCCTGTGTAGGTGCCTACCGGTAACTTTTACCACTTTTACCGGTACCCTCTCTGTGCGGTAAAAGTATAACTCCTTGTATTATATAGAAATAAATCGAAGTTTTACCACTTTTACCACTTTTACCGCAAATGTAGGAAAAGTTCGGTAAAAGTTCCCCAGGGGAACCCTTCACCGCATAAAAAAACCCCTCCACGGGGGGAGGGGTAGGCCGGTGCCCAGGGGGGAAGTCTATTTCATTCCCTAAGTTCGCCCCCCTACGCCTCCTTGACCGCCTGTAGGAAGGGTGCCAGTAGTTCCTTCGCGCGCTTGACGCTCATCACTATCACCGTCTCCCCGTGAAGGGAAACTTCACCGATCCGTTCCCCTGAATCGTAGGGGTTCAATAGGGGGGTAACGGTTATGGAATCATTGTCAATCTCCCTGCCTACGATGAATGCAAATGTTTGCCAGATAACCACCTTACCGCGGATACGGGAAAAGTCGTCTGCATACATGTTGTACCGAAAAACTTCGATCCCACCGCCGGCAGTCGCCTTCCTGGAAGCCGTTTTTACTCCATACATTGTTTACCTCCATGAAATAATGTTTTAGTTCCCTGAAAGTGTACCCCCGGATTCCTGAAGCTGTCAACGAAAATCTGTTTTACACCGACAGAAAACTATTGTATCCTCATGACATGGGAATCTCGTTTGAACCCTTACGGATTGAGCTTGTGAAAAGGGGTATGCGGTTATCCGACCTACGAAAGATGATCCGGTGCTCATCGGCAACGATCGTACGGATCAGTCATGATCAGCCGGTAAGCCTTGACGTGATCGTACGCATCTGTCGTGCCTTAGAGCTTCCCATCGAAAGGGTGATTCGCATCACCTGGTAACAAAAAAGGGAAGGGGTGAACCCTTCCCTACATGTTCGATTTTCGAACATAAAATCTGTGAGTCAATCAGTTCATGAGGGGTTCGCGGCGCACAACCCCATTCTGTTTACGGCTTTTCTTACAGTACCTTAGGGTTTTGAGGAAGTCGCTTTCCGATACGAAAATCAGCCTCCCTGACCTCTTGTGAGGAAGGCGGAGGGTAAGCCCCTCCACCTGTAACGATAGCGCCTCTGGTACCTGAAACTTGTGTAGAAGGTGATCCACCGTGTATAGGATCATGGGGTACCTCCTTCATTCGGTTGCCAAGAGGATCAGCGCAAGAAGTTCCTCCTCCTCAGCGGTAAGGTGCGCCGGTGAACCGTCCTCCTCGATGACCTCAATGGTTCGCGCCTTCTGGTTCGGTTCCTTAGGTGCCCCTGGTGTTCGCGCGTGTACCTGAACCGGTACCGGTAGTGAATAGGTGATCATGCCCTACCCCCTGATGGAACCCATGAGCATGGAAATTTCTTCGTGAATCAGCCTGGTTCGGGCATCGTGTTGCGTGCGTAGGTATTGAAGCGCGCCTGATTTAAGTACCTCGAATATTTGCGTCCAGCCCGTGCTTAAATGGTTCGAAAGTCCAAGGAAGTGATCTATGCCCCTTGACGCAAAGGCTATACCTTCACAAAGGGAAGAGATTCTTTCCTCCGAAGCCTTGACTACACCGCCCAACCGTTCGAGTTCCGCGCGGATCGCATCCAGCTTTTTTTGAAGCTCCTTCTCTTTCGCCCGGAACGATTCCTCCTCTTCGGCAAGTCGCGCATCGCGCAAAGCCTCAAGGGTTTTTCGCCGCGCGTTCGGGATCGATTCAAGTTCAATCCGGGCTTCCGCCAACGAACGAACGATCGGCTTGACGTCCGAAGTTCCTTCGGTTTGCGCGTCCGTTAATCGCGATTCCAGATTTTTAGTTTCCTGGATCAATTCCTTTTCCCGTTGGTTTAATTCTTCCAATCGCCGCTGAAGTTTTTCACTCTTAGCCATAGTCCCCCTCCCTGTTTACCGAAGCCCCGGAAGATCCCCGCTCAGTAGGCGGTACCCCAGGTTCTTGTACACCTTAAAGTTCCAAGTGGGCATACCCACGCTTTCGATCAGCGCCTTTTCAGCCGCCGAAATCGTGTCCACCGGAACCCCCGAAAAATACCCCCGCGCGATGAGCGTACCAACCCCAAAGCCGGCAGTAACACCATCGGCAACCTCAGCCAACGGTTTCCCCGTCCGATGGCAAAGGTTCACCGCGCACCGGTACAGTTCCCCGCTTGCATCCAGCGCCATGAGTCGATCCCGCGCCTTTTCATCGGCCGGTGATCGAACCACCCCACCCTTTCGTGCCGATCCGTGCGGTTCGGAACCGCCCTGAAGCAGTCGGAGGGTTTCGGCATCAGCGCCCGCCTCCCGCGCCTGTTCCAACGTTCGCCTGGATACCGCTTTTAGGATACCCAGCCCTACAGATCGGGGTGCAACCCCTAAAACCACTTTATCAGTGCCCATACAAGGCACCTCCTAATTGTGCCCCGCGTCCTTGCGGGGAGTTTCTTACCCTCCGACACGGGAGGGTTTTAATGCCTGAATTGATTCCCCACCCCGAAGTAGAGTTTTCCCTAACCGTTCCAGCCTTCTTTGCAACCGTTCCTTTACCATCTTGTGCGCCAACCAGTAGTCCTTCCGGAAGGTTTCATCCTTGGCGACCGCGTTCAAGTACTGTCGAGTTTTTAAGTACGACCACAACTCGAACCTGTTAGCCTTTAGAAGCGCATCCAGGGGATCGGGAAGTTTTCTGTTAACAAACACAATTGACGAACCGTCAACGATCGCGAAACTTCCCCCATGTACTCTTTCAACCAGGAATACAAGCTCGCCTACCGTACCGATCATGCCGCCGCCCCTCCCTTCCGTTCCCCCTTCTCTACCGGCAACCGGAGGGGGTGAGTTTCCAGCCTCTCCGCCTCCTCCACGAACTTCTTGAACAGTTCAAGCATTTCCAGCCGTTCATGATCCGGCGGTAACAGCGCCTCATCCTCCGGATCGATCGCCTTCTGCAAGTTCAGCGCCTTTTCTCTCAGCCGGTAGTACCGGGTGAGTAAGTCGCGGTTGTCCCTTGCAATTCGAAGCAGTTCCCCCGGAACGTTACCGACTATTTTCACTTGTCCGTTCTGGTACGTAATTTTAGCGCCCACGGCTTCCAGATTGACTACTAAACCGATTAACAATCTCATAAAACAATCTCCTCCTCCTCACTGCCGGCTGTGTTCAGTTTCCAATATCCATACCTTGTGCTTGTGATATACCCCTCTTGTTTTAACGCTTTGAGAAGCTTGCATACCACAGCATCCTTTTTACCCAATGTTTTGGCGATTACACCTGTGGAAAGTTCCTTCCCTTTTGCTTCTTTCAAGGTTTCTAGCACCTCCCGCCGTTCCGCGGTTAACCTGACCTCCTCAGCTTCGCCAGTTATTGACCATAGGCAACTGCCTGAATCAAAGTTTACAGCCCATTCGCGTTCCTCAAAGTCCCGCCCGGTGACGCTCAGCACCCCCTCCCGTGACATCCTGCCCCTTTGTAGGAGAATTAGAGAATCGGCAACGCCAGAGATTCCCACGCTTCCAAGGATTCTCTCGAATGGATCCCCTTCACCGCCCGGCATACCCTTTCTTAGATGGTGAACAAGAACAATACCTATCCCCAGTTGATCAGCGAGACTTTTCAGCGACGACAGACGATCATACATATTTGAATAATCATTCGTATCTGCTTCGAGATCGCCAAGCCCCAAAATCATGGTGTCAACTACCACAAGCCCCGCCCCCCATTGATCGACCGCGCCAACAATCAGCCTTGCAAGATCGACGTTCTTTTTTGAAAAGATGAACCTCAAGTCCGGCGTAGGGGTTAGCCCCGCCTTCACCATCCTGTTCTTTATGCGGCGGGGGGTATCTTCAAGAGCGAAGTAAAGTACAGGTGATTTTTTTGTAGGCAGTTCTCCAAGGAACAAACCGCCCCTACTAACCACATGCGCCAATTGTAAAGCCAAGAAACTTTTTCCCGCCTTAAACTGCCCGGCAAGTACAGTTAGCCCCGTAGGGATCGCTCCATCCACAATCCATTCGGGATCGGGGAAGTCAGCCTTGGCCAACGCATCAGCATCCCAAACCTTCAGCGCACTGAACGGGTTGTTTCTCCCCCTGTCAACGCCGTATTGAGTTTTTAACTTTTCTATACGTAATTCCCGATCGCTTAAGTCAGCAATCGGCCGTGATCCGGTACTAAAGGGTACGATCCGAGCATCCCCGCCAGCCGCTTGCCCCTGGTTAAGGGGTACGTTTTGCCCTTCCATGCCAGCCTCCTTACCCAGCGAGTCGATCGGTTGCCTCAGCCGACAACTCATCAGCAGTGCGCCGTCTCCCCTTTTCTAACCAACCATCTAGTTCATCGGTTGCGAAAAGAAGCTTTGCTCCCACACGGTATACCGGGATACCCCCCCCGGCCGACAACTTATGAATAGTGCTTATGGAAAGCCTAAGGTAGGCCGCCGCCTCCCGTGCGGTCATGTATCTTCGTTCCCCTCCCATGTGGAGTACCTCCTTCAATGATATCTAACGCTTTGCAGCGTCACGAATTATTGTAGCATGCCGTAATTTCAGATACAATCAAGTAAAACTGGGTATTTTTAATTGGTACAATGAATTGCAGGAACATGTAAAATAGCATGCAAAATTACGTGTTACCGTGCTGGAAAACCGCCCGCCCTTCCCCCGTTCCAAGGTACTGTGACAGTTCTAAAAGCGCGAGTGGGGTTCGTGCACCCCAACCACTCGCATACTGATTTCACTTTTTGAAATTTGTTCAATTTTTGAACATTTTTTGAACACTTAACAGCCTATGGAACCGGCCAACTTTTACCAGGAAGTTTTACTCATCACCGGTAAAAGTGGTAAAAGTGGTAAAAGTCTATAATAATTCCTTGCAATATAAAGAATTAGTGAGCCGGCAACTTTTACCAGTACCCCTATCCATCGGTAAAAGTGGTAAAAGTTCCACCCTGGATACGGTTTTTAAGGTGTAGTGGGGGTGTTGGTACCCTTAGGTTCGATGATCCAGGTTCCAGGGGTGCTATCGGTTCCCAGGGGAAAAGTCCCTTCGCTTCACTACCGGTAGGGGGGAAAGGGTACCCCTTGTATCCTGTTAAGTCGTCCTACCCCTCCGGTGCCCAGGGAAAACACCGTCCATGGTTCCCTGTAAAAGGGGTACCTTACTCCCTTAAAAACAGGGGTAAAAAAGGGGTACAGAAACACGGGGGGTGTTCGGATACTGCCCCCCTTCGGAAAACGCGTTCTAAGGGCTTCTACGTTTGAGTTTTAGGGGGTTTTATGGGCAAAAAAGAAGGGGTACCAGTTAGGCGGCTTCTGGTACCCCTGTGCGCGATGGAAGGACAATCGCGGCGGTGAGGGTTCCCCCTCATCTCAAATGTACCCCATCGGTGCCGGTGCGTCAAGGTTTCCCCCCTATACCTATTCAAGGGGGATCGGGTTCTTACCCCGCAATCAACCGTTGTGTAAAATCGATGACCTTTCCCCTGTCCTCCGCCGTTAAGTGGGTGTAATGTTCTGTCATTTCGGCGGTGCTATGCCCTACGATCAGTCGGGTTTTCTCTGCCGATAGTTCGCTCAGTAGTAAACTGTTGAACGTATGCCGGAAGGAATGAAAGCATAGCCGGCGCCTGTCTTGGTCTTCCTCCGTGATCCCGATCATTCGAAGGGCAAGGTTGAAATCCTTCTCCACTACCTTGTGATCCACCGGCTTATCGGCAACGGCGCTATAGAACACGAAAGGATGGTCTTCTCCCCAGGGATCGGAATCCATCAGCCGTTTAAGGTGCTGGTACACGTGCGGAGGGATCGGCGCTTCCCTCACCTTTCCTGTCTTAGTGCTTTTCAGTTTGTTTGTTAGCCGATCCCAGGAATGCTGAACCAGTACATGGGTAGGGAATACGGATTCTTTTTGAAGCCCTAACACTTCCCCTGACCTCATACCGGTAACGGCACTTAGTAGGCATGCAACGTAAGATCGATAATCCCTCCATGAGGAGGAATCCCTAAACAGTGCCCGTATCTCCTCACTGGAAAAGATACCCCGCGTCTTCGGTGCTTCCGAAAGCTTGGATACCTTTTTCATCGGGTTTGAGGGGATCAGTTCCAACCGTTCCGCTTCTCTCAGAGCAACTCCCACCGCCTGTAGTACGCGGTTCGCCGTTTGTTTGTTCAGCCTCTCTCCCAGGTATGCGTACTGGTGCCCCTGTTCAAGTAGGAATGTTTTGAAGTCTTCCAGCAGTTTCGGGGTAATCTCTTGGATGGTTTTGTCGCCAAAGAAGGGAACCGCGTAACGCTTCACCATTCGGTACTGAAGGTTGACGTATGCCTCCCCTATGCGGTGCCCTTCGCTCAGCTTCCGTTTTACGTACGGGGAACGTTCCCAGTCCCAGAATTCCAGTAGGTAGTCAATGAACCGGATTCCCCGTTCCTTGGCCAACCTGGTAACGGATTCAGCCAGGATTTTAGCCACCTGTTCACGGAAGGGTTCCTCCTGTTTCAACGTCCATTCCAAGGCGGTAGTTAACGCAACCAGAATCATTTCTTTGTCATCGGTATTGCGTTTGTGTCCCCGTACCTTCTGGATCAGCTCAGTAGCGAAAGATGGTACATTCCCAGGGTGTAAGAGCATCTCCTTTACCCTGGATACCGCCTGGTAGTAGTTAGTGCAACGGGTACTACGTGCTTTGCCGTACTTCTGTAGTTCGTTATCCCAGAATTGCACGTAATAGATCCCGTTTTTCCTCTTGTAGAGAGAGTACGGCGCTGACATATGAACCCCCACAATTTTAGTCTGACAGTTTATCTGACAGCGGGTTTCTCATGTCAGCTATGGGTTTCTCTTCTTTTCGTAACTCCTTACACTCTCTATAATTACGTATGGGCGACGCGGGATTCGAACCCACGACCCCAAGCTCCGGAGGCTTGTACTCTATCCAACTGAGCTAGTCGCCCACTGTATCCATACACTATCCATTTTCCTACCTCCTGTCAATTCCTTTCGAAACCGAACGCTCGTCGGGCTTCCTCTAGGCTAGCAGGCGTACCAATGTCATACCGTTTCCCCTGGAAGAAGTATGCGTACACCTCTTTTCTTTGAAGGAGCCAGGGGATGAAGTTACCTGGCGCGTCAGGGTTGTTGCCCTCTTCCAGGTAGGTTTTAAAGAGGGGAAGGGTATCCTGGCGATATAGATAGATAGGAGGAACCGCCAAGGTGCTTTTAGGATGCTTCGGTTTCTCTTCGAACTCTAGTACTTTGCCTTCAGGGTTTATAAGGATAACTCCTGTTCGCTTTAATTGCTCAGGATCTTCCACTATGTGGGTAGTGACGCAGTCAGCTCCCTTGGAATGAAAAAAATCCACGAAAGCCTTCAAGGAAAAATCGAACAGATTGTCGCCTGCCAGTACTAGCGTATCCTCCTCAATGTTCCGTACCCGAATGGCAAACTCAAGATCCGCCACCGCTCCTAACCGCTGATCGTTATCCATGGCACCATCGTTCAGCACCGTGATCTTTCGCGAAGTAGCATAGTTAGCTGCCCACTGGATGAAATTAGAAAAAAACTTTCCATTGCTTACCAGAATCACCTCGTCGAGAGAGGGTATTTCTTCCAGTTTTTCCATCAGTCTGTCCAAAATCGTCTTACCACCTACCTCTAAAAGTGGTTTAGGAGTATGGAGCGTTAAAGGATACAGGCGGGTGGCAAATCCTGCCGCTAGAAGTACACATTTCATACCTTTCTTCTTCTTAGCTCCTATTCAGAGAATTGTCGCACCTCTTCCAGGGTTAGGAATCGAGCACCATCTGCGGTTTTACTAAAATAGACCTTGAAAACATCCTTGTACTTTGGATGACGTTCCGGATAGATCGATTGGATCCGTTCCCGTACGGCTTCTTTGCGGGAAGGATCCACTAAGCCGATACAGCAGCCCCGATACCCGGCTCCACTGAACCGGGCTCCATACACTCCATCGGAAGAGGCAAGAATTTCAAAAATGGTAATTAACTCCGGACAGCCACATTCGTAGTTCCGGATGGAACTCTCCCCTGACTGGAACATGAGACTCCCGAACTTCGAAAGGTCTCCTTCCCGCCAATAGCGAACACCCGCCAGTACCCGCTTATTTTCAGTAAAGAAATGCTCGGCCCTCCTTCTAAACCGTCCCGGAAGTTTATCCTTCAGAGTCTCGTACAGAGCAGGGTCGATATCCCGTAATCGGACCTGCTTCAACGAGGACACTTTCCCAGAATCCAGTTCCTGCAAAATCCAAGCGGCCACCTTACACTCATCCACCCGATTGTTGTAATCCGTTCCCATCAAGGCGGTGCTTATCCCCGAATACACCACTATGATCTCATAGGGAGGCATCTGGGGATGCTTGGGAACTAGCTCATACTGCTCGGAACGACAATCCATTACCATCAGGTGGCCATCCTTGCTCAGGATATTGGCGGACTGATCCAAGATCCCATTGTTCAACCCAATGAAATCCGTTTCCACCCAGTGACTCAGGCGGATCAGCTCCTCCTTGGTAGGGGTTACTCCGTTTACTTCGGCCAAAGCCATCAGGTAAGCGGTAATCACCGCGGCCGAAGAGGATAAACCGCCGATGGGATGCTTACCCCGGATTACTCCCTGTATACCCTTGCGAAGTTTGTATTGACGACTGAGGGAGAGAACCGCCCCTCGGAGGTAGTTCCCCCAGTATCCGGGTATCATGTCTGGTACGTGGTTTAGATGAAAGTACTCCTCATCGGGAAAATCCAGACTCTGCACTCGGATGTATCCTTCAGGATCAGGGGCATACATGAAATAGATGGAGGCATCCAGAGCCATCCCCGTTACGTATCCATGTTGATGATCCACATGAGCCCCTAGGGGACAAATCCGTAAGGGGGACCGAACAATCCGATACTCTTTCTTGCCATACTTCTCCAGGAAGGCATTCTGTAAGGTTTCCATCTGAGTTCCCTCCTACTCCACTATTGCAAGGCACCTTGGATCTGCTTCACGATGTCCTTCACGTCGGGAATGGATAACGCTTCCAGGGGCTTAGAGACCGGCATGGGAATGTTCTTCCCTCCCAGTCGGAGGATCTCTCCATCTAGATCGTCGAAGTATCTCCGTTGCACTTCATCGGCAATGTGCCCTCCGATTCCACCATATAGATGGCCCTCCTCCACTATCAGGAGCCGACCCGTCCTTTTCAGGGAGTTCCCAATAGTCTCGTAATCCAGACTTAAGAGATCTATCGTTCGTAGATCGATTACTTCTACTTCTATCCCCTGATTCTTAAGGAGTTCCGCACCTTGAAGAACTCGGTGTACCATGCGGGAAAAACTTACCACGGTAATGTCTGATCCTTTCTTCCGAACAATGGCCTTCCCAAAGGGAATACAGTAATCCCGATCCTTCGGCACCCATCCTTCCATCGGATAGAGAGCTTGATGTTCGATAATCAACACGGGATCCAAACTATAGTAGGAGGTATTAAACAAACCAATGTAATCGAAGGGGGTCGAAGGGGCCACGATTCGCCACCCTTCGAACAGGGCAAACAGAGAGGCAGGTTCCATTGAATGCTGGGCCCCATATCCTGTGCCGATACTAACTCGGGTGCGAACAATCAAGGGAAGATCGTGCTGGTTCCCATACATAAACCTGCATTTCCCAATCTGGTTAAACAGCTGATCCGCTGCCACCAGGGCAAAATCAGGGAACATGATTTCCACGATAGGCCGCTTCCCAGACAGGGCTAGCCCTAAAGACATGCCGGTAAAACCCGCTTCCGATATGGGGGTATCGATTACCCTACCGGGAAACCGCTTGGAAAGGCCTTTGGTAGCCATGTAAGCTCCCCCCTTTAGGTGTCCTACCTCTTCCCCGATCACGAAGGCTCGGGGATCTTGTTCCATCCGTCTCCCTATGACTTCAGAAATTACATCCACATAAGTCTTATTCTCCCCATCCACAGGTTGGGGAATCGGTTGACGGTCGCCTTCTTCGATCATGGGGTCTTCCCTATAGGGTAGAGCTTCCAGTTCCTTACCATTGCTCCGCACGCCAATTTCTAGCTCCTCTGCCTTAGGGTACAAATCTTCCGGTATCACGAGGGAGGTTCCTTGCTTTCGTACTAGCTTGTCCACTACCTCTTGTACTACTTGGGTTGCTTGGGTTTTTAAACGGTCAATCCCCTCCATCCCAAGGATTCCTTCCCGTAGGAGTTTCTCAGGATAAGTCCGGTATGGATCCCGTTCCTGCCACTTCTGTTCCTCCTCCTTGTCCCGGTAGCCGAAGGCACTTCCGGGGAGGCTTTGGGCATGATGTCTGTACCGATACGTTTCCGCTTCGATCCAGAAGGGACCTGCTCCCTTTAGAGCTTCTTTTCGGGCGAATTGTACCGCAAGGGCAACGGTGTCGGGATCCATCCCGTCGATCACCAGAGAGGACAGCCCATACCCCATTCCGATCTGGGCCAAGCGGGAAACAGCAGAAGCTTCTTTCACAGAAGTAGCCACCGCGTATAGATTGTTCTCGATGAAATAGATGACAGGGATCTTCCAAAGGTTTGCCATGTTCATCACTTCATGTACCACCCCCTGATGCACCGCTCCATCCCCTAGAAAGGAGACCGCCACATGGGGCTCTTTATCCAGAGCAAAGGACCACCCTAGTCCTGTAGCCATGGGCACTCCTCCTGCCACGATCGCATTCGTCCCATAGCAGTAGCATCCTCTGTCTCCCAAATGCATCGAACCTCCTCTACCCCTGCAGAACCCCTGGGAAAGCCCCATGATTTCCGCCATGGTTCGTTCTAAGAGACGTGTCAATTCTGCGGGAGGTTGAGCCATCGGATCATAGTCTTTTAAGTAATATCCCAACGCTTTTGCGAGAAAATGATGATGTCCTCGATGAGTTGAAGCCACCGCATCCCTTGGATCCAGTGCACTCATAACTCCTACAGCTGCTCCTTCTTGTCCAATGCTGGAATGCACAGGGCCATGTACGAGCCCGGCATCCTTCAGTTCCAACAGGCGATTCTCGAACTCGCGAATCAAGAACAGTTCGAATAGCATTCGAATCCGCTTCTTCTTGGGAATTGACTGAACCTCTTTCTCTGTAGGCACGAATCGAAACAGTTTCCCCTCTAGCGGTAGTGGTTTCTTCTTTGGCATAGTTCCCCCTCTGGAGATACTTGTACCGTATTCTGACCGCTTTTTACAACCCCGGCTATTCTTTTCTATGTATCGCCCTTGACAGATCCCGGCCTGGCGCTATATTGCAGAGGGATGCCGGTATTGCTGGCCAAAAATCTATCCTTTTCCTTCGGTGAAACAGAGATCCTTTCCCAATTGTCCTTCTCCATTGAAAAGGGGGAGTTTGTCAGTTTCATCGGCCCTTCAGGTTGCGGGAAAACTACCCTCCTGAACATCCTTTCAGGTCTTCAAAGAGGTTGGAGGGGAGAACTATCGATTGATGCGGAGCGGATCTCCCTCGTGTTCCAGCACGATACTCTCCTTGAATGGAAGAATGTACTAGAAAACGTCCTACTTCCCTTTCAGTTGAAGCAGGTTCCCCTTTCCGAATCCATTACCTCGAGGGCGATAGAAGTGCTAGACTCGGTAGGGCTCAAAGGATACGAGTACTATTATCCTCACCAGCTATCCGGCGGTATGAAAAAAAGGGTAGAGATTGCACGGGCCCTTATCACTGAACCGGATCTGTTGATTCTGGACGAACCTTTCTCAGCTCTCGATATCATCACCCGGGAACGGTTAAACCTCCTGGTGAAACAACTCCATTCGACCCGAAAGACAACGATCCTTCTCGTTACCCATTCCGTGGAAGAAGCCTGCTTCCTATCCGACCGGATCTATGTGCTTTCCCCCTTGCCTGGAAGGATCCTCGATATCAAACAGATCGAAAAACACCTGTTTGGTGATGGAAAACCCATGAACGGTCTATTCGTCCTTACCGAAGCTCAACAGGAAGTGAATAGTGCAATTCGACGGGAAGTGCAGTTTCTCTGGGAAACGGAAACAGAACGACCCGCTCCCGAACCCTCAGTCTCTTTAAGTACTAAAGCGACCAAGGCAAAATCCCTGTTGCCTACCGGAAAACGGGTCTTCCAATATATAAAAACCCATTGGAGCACCCTTCTTCTTCCCCTGGAAGGAGTCATCCTCTTCTTTTCCCTTGAGTTCCTGAAGCACGCTTTAAATATCCCCGATTTAATCTTCCCAGCTCCCCGGGCGATACTGAAAAAACTCCTAGAGACTCTCGCAAATGGCACCATCCTCCCCGACCTTGAACTCACGGTGACAGAATCCCTTCTTGGCTTCTGGATCGCTTTTGCCTTGAGCATGATTGTGGGATTCGGGATCGCCAAGTTCAAGTTTCTTTCCCGTCTGCTTATGCCCTACTTCATCGGAGCCAACACGATCCCCTCGGTAGCCTTAGCTCCCTTTCTGGTGCTCTGGTTCGGGTTCGGGATCCTGCCGCGGATCGTAACTTCGGTGATCGTGATCTTTTTCCCTCTGTTAATCAACATCATTGCCGCTTTTCGGCATTCGGAGGAAAGGGTCCAGTGTTTGATCCGTTTCTATAAGCCTGGCAAACTCCAGAGTCTTTTCGGAATGGAATTTCCCGCCGCGTTACCGGGAATCTTCAGCGGGGTAAAGATTTCCATCACCCTGTCGGTGATCGGAGCAGTGGTGGGAGAGTTCGTGTCCGGTCATGAAGGATTGGGAGCCCTGGTGAACCGGGCTAAAGCGAACTTTGACATCGAGATGATGTTCGTAGCCCTTATTTGGCTCATCACTCTAGGACTGGTCTACTATGGAATAGCCTCCCTATCCTACTACTGGATCCGAAAACGTCTATTGACTCCCCCGCCCCGGTTGCGAAAACTTTCTAGGTAAGGAGGAAGTTTTGGATGAACCAAAGAAAAGGTGTATTCCCTAGTATAAACACCCTGGTTCGATCGGCAGTCCTTTGGGTAGGACTCTTTTCCCTTGTCTACCCCCACCCCGCATCAGCTCAGGAACAAACCGTCCGGGTAGCGATTGGATACATTCCTCATATCCAGTTTGCCCCTCTCTACGTAGGGATGGAAAAGGGCTTCTATAAGGAGGAAGGATTGCGATTGGAAATCGAGTATGGGTTCGGGATGGATATCTTTTCTCTTTTGGCGGCTGGTAAGATCGACCTAGGGCTTTCCGATTCGGACCAGTTGATCATTGCTGCTTCCAAAGGAGTGGATCTGCGAGCGGTTTTTCAGTACTACCAAAAGTATCCAGTAACAATCCTGGCAAAGGCGGAACGCATAAAAACGCCTGAGGATTTTCAAGGAAAGACCATAGGCACTCCGGAGCTGTACGGCACCAGCTGGATCGGGCTACAGCTATTCCTTGAACGGTTCCAATTGAAGGACAAGGTCAAGATCGAGCGGATCGGGTACACCCAGATCCCTACCTTACTGTCTGATCGGGTGGATGGGGCCGTTTGTTTCTTTAACAACGAACCAATCCAGTTGAAAGAGTCGGGAACTAGGATCGTGCAATGGAATGTGAAAGATTTTTCTCCCCTGGTGGGGGCCTCCTTCATTACCAGTACCTCTATCCTATCGAAAAAGCGAGGGGTGTTGGGGGCCTTTGTTCGAGCTACCGAGAAGGCTATTCGCTATACCATCCAGAACCAGGAGGAAGCATACCAGATCTCTCACCCTTATATCGGTAAACCAGATCCGGCAAAAGGGAAGTTCTTTCGATCCGTCCTCAAGGAAACCTGTACCCTCTTCGAAACCACAGGGCCGTATGGGAATATGGACCCCATCGTGTACAGAGATTCTGTAGCAACTCTGAAACGGTTGGGCCTGATCGAACGAGAGGTGCCAGTGGATAAGATTATCCAGAGGTTGTACTAAACTTCCCGATAGTTCTCGGCTGCCTCTTTAGCGAGTTTTATATAATGGGCACTATTCTTTCGAATCCCTTCCACAGTTGCATCGTCCAAAGTACGGACAACTTTGGCAGGACTTCCCAAGATCAAGGAACGGGGAGGAAACACCTTTCCCTCGGTAACTAGAGCGCCTGCTCCCACGACCGACTCTCTGCCGATCACAGCCCTGCTGAGGATTACTGCCCCCATCCCGATGAGGCACCCATCCTCTACTGTGCAGCCATGGATTACCGCGTTGTGGCCGATGGTGACTCCCTTCCCCACCGTGCATGGAGCATTAAAATCGGTATGCAGGGTGGCATTATCCTGGATGTTGGTTCCCTCACCTACGGTAATGGGCTCTATATCCCCTCTAAGAGAAGCGCCAAACCATACGCTTACATCCTTCCCCAGAGTTACAGATCCTGACACTTCCGCATTCCAGGCAACAAAAGCAGCCTCCTTCGTGTTAGGTACCCGATCTCCGATTCTATGAATCATATTGTTCTCCTTGGAAGGGGATCATACCCGGATCCATATTCTGAATCAATT
>Ga0116210_1000931_pt1 | contig 24686 bp, 18 predicted proteins | sample TshhotsprinmetaG_FD_94483 | JGI IMG/M metagenome (GOLD analysis project Ga0116210, IMG submission 94483) | Hot spring microbial communities from South Africa to study Microbial Dark Matter (Phase II) - Tshipise hot spring metaG | ecosystem: Environmental > Aquatic > Thermal springs > Hot... | reverse complement strand
CGTCCTCCTACGGACGTGCCAGGCATCCTCTCAGGTGCCTGGCACGTGAGTACCGGCCGACGTGCCAGGCATCCTCTCAGGTGCCTGGCACGTGAGTACCGGCCGACGTGCCAGGCATCCTCTCAGGTGCCTGGCACGTGAGTGTCTTACAACGTATCATACGACAACGCAAGGCAAGCAGGTAGCGTAGTTGGTTGGGGTTTTTCGGTTCTGATCTTCCCGTGGAGAATACGGGGTTCGAAAACAAAGAGACCCCGTAGAAAATACGGGGTCCCCGCAAGTTAAGTCCAGGAAAAGTAGGGGCGAACGCCGTCCGCCCTTGCGTCATGTAGGCGGGTGTTCAGGGCAACAGCCCATGCTGCCGCGCATAGCGCACCAGCTCGGCCCGGTTGTGTAACCCCAGTTTGTCGGTCAGGGTGGCCCGATAGCCTTCCACGGTCCGGACGCTCAATATGAGTTCATCTGCGATCTGGCGGTTGGTGTAGCCCTGGACGAGCAGCTTGAGCACGTCCACCTCGCGCGGGGTCAGCAGCTCTTCTGGTCGCGGGCCAGTTGCGCTGGCGCGCGGCGGCTCGACCAGCAGGGCGCGCAGCATCTTGGGCGGCACGTAGACATCGCCGATCTGGACGGTGCGAATGGCCGAGATCAGTTCGGCCTCGGCTGCCTGTTTGATAATGTAGCCGGACGCGCCGGCACGCAGCGCTTCGCGCGCCAGGGCCTCGTCCTGATGCACGGTCAAGATCAGGACGCGCGCCGCGGGCAGGGTGGTCCGCAATTGCCTGGTCACCTGGATGCCGTCCAAATCCGGCATACTCAGGTCCAGGATCACGATGTCCGGGTGCAGGGCCTCTGCCAGCTGCAAAGCCTCACGGCCGCTTGAGGCCTCGCCGGCCAGCTCCAGGTCCGCTTCCTCCTTCACCAGGGTGCGCAGGCCAGCCCGCACGATGGCATGATCATCCGCGATCAACACGCGCGTCACCAAACGGCACCTCCACCGAGATCACGGTTCCTTTGCCCGGCGCGCTCTCAACCACCAGCTTGCCGCCCAGCATCTCCACCCGCTCGCGCATGCCGAAAAGCCCCAGCCGGTCGGGGTGGGCAGGCTGATTGGGGTCGAAGCCGACGCCGTTGTCCTCCACCGTCAGCACCAGGAAGCTGTTACGCTGGTTCAACAGCACATCAATGCGGGTGGCCCTGGCGTGCAATGCCACATTGGTCAGCGATTCCTGGACGATGCGGAACAGAGCCGTCTCCAGATCGCCCGGCAGCCGGGCCGCATCGAGGCCAACCGATTCGAACTGCACGTCGAGGTGATAGCGGCGGTTGAATTCCTCCACGTATTGCTCCAGCGCCGTGACCAGCCCCAGGTGATCGAGGCTGGCCGGCCGCAGTTTCATGGCGAGGGCGCGCAGGTCGTCCAGCACCGCGGTGGTGATGCGCTTGAGCTCGGCCGCGTGCTGGCGCACCAGGGCGGGCGATTCGGCATCGCGCTCCAGCAAGCCCAGGTTGACCATCAACCCGGCCAGCGCCTGGCTCGATTCGTCGTGCAGCTCGCGCGACAGATGCATCCGCTCGGCCTCCTGCACCTCCATCAGGCGATGGGAAAGCGCATGGAGCTGCTCGTTGCCCAGGCGCACCTGGTCGAGCAACTGCGCGTTTTGATCGATCTGCTCGCGCAAGATGCCTTCGGCCCGGCGCCGTTCAGCAGCAGAAGCGGCCAGCGTCAGCGAGATCAGCGCCACGACCCCGGTGAAGGTTTGCAGCAGGATCAGGCTGTCGTTGATCGGCAAACGACCAAACGGCCCCAGGCCATGCACAGTGCCCCAGATGGCGATGGCGGAGACCGCGACGACGGTGCTGGTCGCGCCGAGCTGGCCCATGCGCAACGCAGCCCAGATGGCGAAGGGGAAGATCACGTAGATCAGTGCCTGGTGGAGCGCCTCGGCGCCGGCCGGGCTCCTGAAGATATTGAGTGAGACCGTGGCCAACAAGGCCAGGAAAACGATCGCCTCGGCGATCTGGCCCTGCGGCCACCGGCGGAACGCCCGCTCGGCCAGGAGCCGCTCCCATGCCAGGATGAACGGGGTGATCACCAGGCAGCCCAGCAAATTGCCGATGAACCACACGAACGCCAGGTGCCAAAAGATGGCGCTAGAGATCCTGCCGGACAGCAGCAGGGTCGTCACGCCGATGCCGGCGCTGACGGCCGTGCCGCAGACTGCGGCGATGACCAGGCCGATCACGTCTCGAATGCGGCCGATCCCCGGGTCAAACCGGATCCAGCGCTTCAGTAGTAACGCGGCGATCAGGGCCTCGCAGGTGTTGGCAGCGCCGAAGCCCAGCGCCAACTCGAGGGGCGCGCCGGTGAACAGGGAGCCGGCGACCACGCCCAGCGTGATCCCCGGCCAATAGCGCATCCTTGCCAGCAGCAGCGCGGCCAGCGCGATGCCCGAGGGCGGCCACACCGGCGACGTGTTCTGCTGCACGTAGGCCATCTGCAGACCCAGCCGTGCGGCCAGATGATAGATGATGGCCAGGCCGATGATACCGGCCAGGTAGCGGAGGGTGGATTTCCAACTGATCATCGCTGATTTTCCGCGCGAGCGATACGACGGTATTCGCATTATTGGTGTTTCGCCGGGGTCGTGCGATAATAAAAAAGCCACACGGGCAATTGCCTTGATTGCCTGTGTGGCCCTCTGGTGGGCGAGAGGGGACTCGAACCCGTGACCTCACGGATGTGAACCGTGCGCTCTGACCAGCTGAGCTACTCGCCCTCAACTGAGCCGATTATAGCAGCAATCGGCCGAATATGCAAACTGATAGGTCGTGTCTTTTGCGATGAACCAGCGTCGTATTGTCCTTATATTTCTGGCTGCGCTCCTGTCGGTATGCGCGGCTGCGTATTTCGTCGGTCGGCTGCTCCTGCCTGCCGATCAGGTGGTGGCGCGACCGCGCGCCGAATGGGCGCCCCCGGCCGCGGCGACGACCGGACGGCCGAGCGCCACACCGACCGCCCGTGACGCGAGCGGCCCGGTCGCGCCTCAGCCCACGGCGACACCGTCGGCCCGCAGCGCGACGGCTGCGCCGCCGACCGCCAACCGCACGCCGACCACTCTCTCCTCACCGACCAGCCCGCCGACCGTCACGGTGACGCCGACTCCTTCTCCTGTAGGTCCGGCCGTCATTATGTTCGAGTTGGTCCGGCCGCTGCGCCATTCGACCGGCGATTGCCCCGGCAGCTACGTGCTGGGGTCGGTGACCGATGCCGCAGACCGGCCGTTGCCGGACGTGCGGCTGACGCTGGTAGATGAATGGGGCAACGCTGCCGCTGCGGTGTCCAAATCGGCCGCCGGCGAGATAGGCCGCTATGATTTCCCGCTGTTCGGCGCGCGACGCTATTATTTGACCGTGGTGGACGCAACGGGCCGGCCAATCAGCGAACGGATCGAGATCGAGCACGGAATCGGGCTGAACGCCGCCGCAACCTGTCATTGGGCCGATTGGCGGCGGCGATGAGATCCGTGCCGATTTTTATCGCGGCTGCGCAGCTATGACCCCGGATCGTATTTGCACTTTTGCCCGCGCAGGCCATTGAGATAGATGCACAGGCGGACGTACGCCGGCCGCAGGAACAGATCGGGGTAGCCGGGCCCGATGATGGCCCACCAGTATTGCTCCGTGTTCTTCGTCCAGGCCACGTCGGGTATGTAGATGACCGTCATCAGGCCGATCCAGGGCTGCCAGTGCTCGGCCGCCCAGCGATAGGCCCGCACCAGGTACTGCGCCTTCAGATCCTCGGTGATGCCGGCATTGGCACCGTGCCAGGCGTATTCGGGATGGATCGGATCGGTTGTCCAGCCGAACTCCAGCACCACGACCCGTTTGGCGGCATCGCCATAGCGCTCCATCACGCCGCGCGCGTCCTCGATGTGTCGGAACGCGAAGAAGCGCTCACCGCCATATCTCGGTTTGTCGGCGGCAGCCTCATCCGGACTGAGCTCCGGCGGCGCGGCATAACCCGCGCCGTGCACGCCCAGCATGTCGAAGTAACCGTTGCTCGAACCGCCCATGGCCTGGTACATTAGCTCGTAGAATTTGATGTCCGGCATGGCGATCTCGCTGTCGGTACCGGTCGGCGCCATGCCGGCGGTCACGACAATCGCGTTGGGGTCGGCCGCTTTAATGGCGCGGTAGGCCTGCTTCAACATACGGACGTAGCCCGCCGGATCGGGCCGTTTGAAGCCCCATTCGCGGGCCAGGTTGGGCTCGTTCCAGACCTGATAGGCGTGAATGCGACCGCGATAGCGGGTCGCCACCGCGGTCAGAAAGTCGGCGAAGTGGGCGGTGTTCTCCGGCGGATTACCGGCCCAGAACGGCCGATCGGGATCCTGGCTGACCCGCACGATCAGCTTCAGGTTGTATTGGGCGACCTGCTCCACGATGCGGTCGGTGCGGCTCCAGTCGAACTGCCCCTTGCCCGCGCCCTCGATATCCTGCCAGGAGAAGAGCTGCTTGACCCAGTTGAAGCCGCCGTCTCGGATCAGTCCCAGGTCGCGGTCGGCGACTTCGGGGCGCCACCAGAGGAATGCCTGGATGCCGTAGTCGGGCGAGCTCATGCTAGCAGCCTGCGCGGGCGGACGCGGCGTCGCCGTGGCCGGGGGCCGGGTGGCGGTCGGTGGCGCGGCAGTGGGCACCGGAGTGGTGGGCGCAGGCGCCGTATGCGTGGCTGAGGGCACGGTGGTCGCGGTGGCCGGCTGCGGCTGCGCGGTGTCTGTGGGCCGCGGCGTCGCCGTGACCTGCGCGCTGGCTGGCCGCGGCGTTTTGGTTGGCGTCGGGGTGGCGGTGGCCCCTCCCGACGCGCATGACGCGACGATCGGGCCGAGGATCAGGGTCAGCGCGACCAGCAGCCACGGCCAGGCGATCGGTCGGGTAAAAACGGGTCGCTTCATCGGATGCATGGGTCTCACTTCGACATGCCTCGCAGCGCGTCATAGGCGGGGCGCCCGATGATGCCCCACTGTGCCATCTCGCTGCGCGGCTGCGTCACGTTGTAATTCAGGTTCCACAGGAAGGCCGGGCCGACGAAGCCCCAGCCGCGCATGATCTGGTAGGCACGTACGGTCCACTGGGCTTGTTCTTCTAACGTGTTGTCCTGGGCATATTCGTAGCCGGGGTGTCCTGTCCATCCCGATGCCCAGCCGAATTCGGTCGGCCAGATGCGTTTGTGGGCATCGCCGTAGCGCACCATGATGTTGCGATAGCCCTCCATGGTCGAGCGGAAGCTCCACGAGTGGTGCGGGGAGTTGCAGGGGCCGATGTAAAGGGAGCCCTGGCTGCGGATGAAATCACAGGCCGGCCCACCGCCGGGGATGTCCGGCGCAACGTTGAAGCCGCTGGGATGCGCACCGATAGCGTCGGCATAGTTCCGCAGTCCGGCCTGGTACATGCGCTCCAGGTAGACGAAGTCGTCCATCGCCACCGGTTCGGGCGCGCCAGTCGGCGTGAGCGCGCCGCTGACGACGACGATGCCGGGGCAGGCGCGCTTAATGGCGCCATAGGCTGCAGCCAGCAGCCGTACATAGCGGGCCGGGTCAAGTGGCTCGCGACCCCATTCGTAGTCCAGGTTTTGTTCGTTCCAGACCTCGATGGCCTGCACACGGCCGCAGTACCGGGCCGCAAATTCGCCCACGAACGATGCATAGGTGCCGGGATCGGCCGGTGGTCCTTCGACGCTGAAATCGGTGTTTGCCGGCCGCGCCCAGTTCGGCGCTTTGACGATGCTGGCCAGGATGTTTAAGCCACCACTGTGCAGGTCGTGGATCACGTCATCTGGCCAGTTGCGTTGGCCCGGTCCACCGCCCTCGAAATCTTTCCACGGCAGCTGGAACTTCACCCAGTTGAAGTCCATGCCCTTGATGGCGGCGACGGCCGCGCCGCGGTCGCCAGCCGGGTCAATCTGGATGCCGTAGCCGAAATAGCCGCCGCCGGAAGGCGCCGGCGCAGCCGGTAGGGCAGCAGCCGCAGCGGGTTGCGGCGCGGGCGTCGGCGTTGGCGGTGCTTTCACGACCGCCAGCCGTTCGAGTGCGCCGAAAGCTATCCCCAGATCGCCGAAGACCCAGCCCTTGCCCTCTTTCGTCTCGATCTGCCACCATTTGCCATCTTCGCTCTTGCCGACGAGTCGTACGATCGTGTCTTTGGTCAGTCGGCCCACCACAGGATAGACGGTGCCCGGCCCGGAGCGGATGTTCAGGATGTCGGCGCTCACTTTCAGGCTGGGCGGCTCCGGCGTGGCCGTCGGTGTCGGGGTGGCGGTGGGCGCCGGGGTAGGCGTCGCCGTCGGCGGCGGCGTGAGGGTGGGCGTCGCGGTCGGCGGAATCGGTGTCGCCGTGGGTGGGATCGGCGTCGCGGTCGGCGCGGTGGTCGCGGCGGCCGGCACAGCCGTGGCGGTCACGGTTGCTGCTGCGCGCGCCAGCGCCGGTGCTTGGACCGGCGCCGGTGCGGAGCCACAGGCGGCTACGAGGATTGTCAATGCCAGCAGGACGGGGACGACGATCCAGCAGATCGGTCGCCAGGCACAAGTCAAGCGGTTGATGGTCATGGTGATCGTCTCCGTGATGCATGGGATGCCTGTTCAGGGTATGACAGGAACGCTGGCGATGGTGCCCGTGATGACGACGTATTCTGCGAACAGCCAGGCCCGATTGGCGCCCACGCAGCAGACTTGCAGCCAGGTGTTGTCGGCCGTGCGCGCGGTGACGGTGAAGGTGGCGCCTACCTGCCCTACGGCCACGATTGTTTGATCGGGGCCGGGGCCGGTCCGCAGATTGAGCGGGCCTTCTCGAATTTGGGCGATCGGTGCAGCGCCGGCCGGAGCGGTCATTGTGGGTGCCGGCGCGGCTCCAGTGGTGGTCGCTGTGCGAGCAGCAGCGACGGTCGCGGCCCGAGTGGGCGTCGGCGTCAGGGCCTCGGTCGGCTTGAGCGTCGGGCTGGCCGACGCGGTGGTCGCCGTGAGAGGCTGGCGGGTCGGTGTGGCAGCACGGGAACGGGTGGGTGTGGCGGTCAGCTGCTGTGTCGCGGTCAGCGTGGCCGACGGCGTGGGCGAGAGCACACGGGCCGTGATCGGCGGTCGCGTCATGGTGGCCGAAACTGCCGGGGTGATGGTCGCAGTGGGCGGCGGTGTCCAGGCCGTGGGCGCAGCGCTGCCACGGCTGCCGCCGGAGGCGAGCGGGATCATTACGCCGACGGCGGTGGCCAGTCCGACCACGATGATGGTGAGTATCACCATTGAGGCGCGGTTATCCAGATGCATGCGAGAAACCTTTTGGTTGAGACCCTCACCCCCGGCCCCTCTCCCTCACGAGGAGAGGAGGATGAGACCCTCACTCCCGGCCCCTCTCCCTGTGAGAGAGGGGTTGGGGTGAGGGTCATTTCGGCATTCGGGCCAGGGCATCTTGAGCCGGGCGGCCCATGATGCCGAAGGCGGCCAGCTCGGTGCTCGGCTGGGTGACGTTGTAGTCCAGGTTCCACAGGAACATCGGGCCGACCCAACCCCAGCTCTTGGCCATCTGGTACGCCTGGACGATGAACTGCGCTTGTTCTTCGGCCGTGTTGTCGCGTGCGTACTCGTACCCAGGGTGCGGGTTGGGGGTTGAGGCCCAGCCGAATTCGGTCGGCCAGATGCGCTTGCCGGCATCGCCGTTGGCCACCATCACCTGGCGGTAGCGCTCCATCGTATCGCGGAAGAAGAAGCTCGGATGATTCTTGAAGCTGGGTTCGGCCGGGTTGTTGTAGCCGAATTTGGCATCCGGCGGGTTGTTGTAGCCGCTGGGATGTGCGCCTACCGCATCAAAGCAGTTCTTGGCGCCGGCCGCGTACATGCGCTGCAGGTAGACCACATCGTCAATGGCCGTCGAGCCGTCGTTCACGCCGGTCGGCGTCAGCGCGCCAGCGACGACGACGATGTTGGGATCGGCGGCTTTGATCGCCTGATAGGCGCGACAGAGGAGGGTCACATAACGGCCCGGATCGAGCGGTTCGCGACCCCATTCGTACCACAGGTTTTGTTCGTTCCAGACTTCGATGGCCTTGATCCGGCCCTTGTAGCGCGCCGAGATGGCACCCACGAAGTCGGCATAGGTGCCAGGATCAGCGGGCGGGCCTTCGACGCTGCGATCGGTGTTGCCGGGCCGCGCCCAATCAGGAGCTTTGACGATACTCAGGAGGACGTTGAGCCCTGCGCCGGTGAGATCGCCGACGATGTCGTCGGGGAAGTTCTTCTGGCCTGCGGACCCCTCGAAGTTTTTCCAGGGAATCTGCACCTTCACCCAGCTGAAGTCCATGGCCCTGATGGCTGCGATGGCGGCCGGCCGGTTGCCCCATGGGTCTATCTGGATGCCGTAGCCGAAATAGCCGCCGGCCGGCGGATAGGTGGGGCCGCCGGCGACCGGCGCCGCCGCCGGCTGGCTGGCCGCGACCGGCGGCGCCACCTTCACCACCGCGATGGCGTCGGTCGGACCGCCCAAGGTGACGAAGTTGGCCGAGATCCAGCCCGGCCGGTCCTCGCCGTAGTTGAACTGGAGCCAGTCACCGGCTTCGTTCTTGCCGGTGATGCGGTAGACGGCGCCGGTCTGCACCTCGCCGATCCGCGTATAAGCCGTGCCGGGGCCAGAACGCACGTTGACCGGCCCATTTTTGACCGTCAACTGGGCGACGCTCGGCGTGGCGGTGGGCATCGGGGTCGGCGTGAAGACCGGCGTGGGCGTCGGCGACGGCGTGTAGGTCGCCACGGTGATGCCGGCGACGGTTTCTTTGTGAATCACGTGGCCGCGATCCACGATGGCTGCTTCGACCTGCACCTCGCCCGCAGCCAGCGGCGCCGCCAGCGCCACGGCTGCATCGGCAAAGGGCCTCACTTCGCTGATCAGGTTGCCGTCGCTGCCTTTCACGGTCCATTGCACGGCGAAACTGCTGTTGATCGGCGTGACGCGGCCCTGCTGATACTCGCGCATCAGCCGCCACAGGTCGGCGTCCTGGCCGTCGGCCGGGACGTTTTCCAGAGTGACGCCCTGGATGTTGTAGCGCTTCAGGAGGTCGAGCTTGTGGCTCAGGCTGGCAGCGTTTTCGAGCCAGACGGTGCGGGCATTGCCCTGATCGTCCTGATAGCGGTAGATGTATGTCCCCAGGTTCGGGTCGTAGACCAGGCCACTGGTCGGCCGGGACGAAACGAGTGCCAGATTGAGCGGCTTGCCCGGCTCGACGACCGTGGGATCGGTTTGAATGCGGCCGAGCAACGGCTGCAACGCGTCCGTGTAGCGCTTCTGGAGGAAGTAGACGCCGGCCTGTTCGATGCTCTGGCCGGTGAAGACGGGCTGCAACTTGTAGCGATTGATCTGGCCGGTGGCGAACCGCAGCAATGCCTCCAGCTGGCCCTCGGGCATGTAGGCAAGCGGGTTTACCGGCGCCGGCACCTTGACCGTATCGGCGAGAAGCCCCAACGTCTGCCAGTCATACGGCCCGGTGTCCCACCGATCTTCGGCGATCTGTTTCGGCTCTTCCAGGCGCACCGAGAGGGTCTTGTTTTGCTTGTGCAGTTTTTCGGCCAACGCTGCGATGAACTGGTTGAACTCGCCCCGCAGGTTCATGTCCAGCCCGCGATAGTCAATGTCCACGCCTTTGTAAAGGTTGCCGACCGTCAGATTGACCAGCGTATCAATGTGCGTGTCGCGCTGTTTGGCGTCTACCAACATGTTCGCCAGCAGGTCGCTGCGCACGATCGGGCCATCGTAGTTGCGGATCACCGGGACGATCTCGTACGTGCTGGCAAGACGGTCCCAGTTGGCGTCCAACGCGCCGTCAATGCGGCCGCCGCTGCCCAGATACAGCCCTGTCGGATGGACCTGGGCGACGGCGCCCTTGCTCTCGCCTGGCAGGTCGCTGGCCTGTGCCAGGTCGAGGCTCATCACGGCCGGTTTGGGGTTCGTCTGCACAACCAGGGCCGAAGAGGCCACCGTCGGCAGGCGAGATTCGATCTGGTCATCTTCCGGGATGAGCTGGTGGGGGAGCCACTGCCAGCTCTGCTTCACGGTGTCCCAGGTGTAGATATCGAGCGTCTCATACGGCTCGCTGTCGTTGGGGATCGGGATGACCCATACCATCTCGGCCGCCGCATCTCCCCGGTACTTGACCTGGTAGAAGGGGCTCTTGGCGATGAGCTGCGACGGGATGGATTTGGCTGCGGCCAGCAGATCGCGGCCGGCGCTGCCTTCCAGGAAGTTCACGCGCGGCACTTCCTTCACCGCGGCGCGAAACGGCCTCTGCACAGTGCCGGGCAAGAAGGTGACCTGCGTGCCATCCGGGGTGGTCAGTGTGCCGCCGTCTTCGCCGATGCGCTGGTAACCGATCCCCATGATCCGATCCACGATTGAGAAAGGCGGGAGAAGCAGTGCGATGATCAGCAAAATGGGGATCACCACGAAGTTGATGATCCGCTTCTCGCGTTTGCCTTCCAGCCATGTGGTCAGACGTGAAGGCTTCGGATAATCCATGACTGCCATCTGTTCTTTCATGCTCCTGCTGGAAAGATCCGGCCTGGCGTTCGGGGGAGCGTTCCGGCCGGAAAAGTGGTGGACTGAGCGTGCCGGACAGCGGCCGGCATGCCGTGCATCCGATATGTTCTCGCTGCGGAAGCCTGGTTGGGGCAGTCGCCAGGAGCTTCCGTCAGGCAATTGTCAGGCGTCAGCGTTGGCGTGCAGCCCGAAACGATCATCGCTTGCGTCATCCTGCGGCGCATGTCGGCCGCCCGTGTACGTGAGCCGAAAACATAAACCCGATTCTAGCATAGCCGTGGCGATTTGGCAAACCGCTTGTGGACGGATGACCGAATCGGTTTGCCGCTGCTTGCCGATCTGTGCTACACTGCGGCGTGCTGCGAGCATCATGCGAGCAGTCATGCGATCCTTGTCAAGGAGCTTTGCCTATGACCCACGACATCCCGCGGCCCGAATACCCGCGGCCGCAATTCGTGCGCGACGATTGGCTCTGTCTGAACGGCGAGTGGCAGTTCGAGATGGACCCCGGCGACAGCGGCCTGGCGCGCGGCCTGCGCGAACGGCCGCTGCGTGACCGCATCCTGGTGCCGTTCTGCCCGGAATCGGCGCTTTCGGGCATCGGCCACACCGATTGGATGAACGTCGTCTGGTATCGCCGCACGGTGACGATCCCGCCGGAATGGCGTGGCCGCCAGGTCCTGCTGCATTTCCAGGCTGTGGACTATGACGCCACCGTCTGGGTTAACGGTGTCGAGGTGGGCCGTCACCGCGGCGGCTACACGCCGTTCACCTGTCCGCTGCACGGGGTGGCCGAACCAGGCGAGCAGGCCACGATCGTGGTGCGGGCGCGCGATCCGCGCGGCGGGCCGAAGCCGTCCGGCAAACAATCCCCACGCTACGAGAATTACGGCTGCATGTACACCCGCACCACCGGCATCTGGCAGACGGTGTGGCTGGAACCCGTGCCGGCCATGCGGTTGGGACGGCCGCGCATCACGCCGGATGTCGGCCGGGGCCTGTTTCACCTGCAGATCCCGGTGATCGGCGCGGCGGCGGGCGCCGAAGTGGGCGCCGGCCTGTATGATGCACAGGGCCTCATCACGAAGGCCAGCGTGCGCCTTGGCCTCGATCTTCACCCCAGCCTCGATCTGATCATCCCTGCCGACCAGCTGCGGCTTTGGAGCCCGGATGATCCCTTCCTGTACGATCTGGAGCTCGCGCTGGCCGACGCTGACGGGGTGATCGTGGATCGAGCGCGGAGCTACGCCGGGTTGCGCGGCGTCAGCATCGAGGGGCACGCGCTCAAGTTGAATGGTCGGTCGCTCTTCCAGCGCCTGGTGCTCGACCAGGGTTACTATCCCGATGGCATCTACACCGCGCCGAGCGACGAGGCACTCCGTCGCGACATCGAGCTGAGCCTGGCGGCCGGCTTCAACGGCGCGCGGCTGCATCAGAAGGTGTTCGAAGAACGTTTCCTCTATCACGCCGATCGGCTGGGCTATCTGGTTTGGGGTGAGTTTGCCGATTGGGGCTGCAACGGCTTCGGGCCGGAAGGGGACAATCAGCAGCCGGGCGCAACCTACATCACCCAGTGGCTGGAGGCGCTGGAGCGCGACTATTCCCACCCCTGCATCGTCGGCTGGTGCCCGCTGAACGAGACCTGGCAGCTCCTGACCGACCGCATCACCGTCCTGGACGATGTGACGCGCGGCCTGTTTCTGGCGACGAAAGCCATGGACCAGACGCGGCCGGTGCTCGATGCATCGGGTTACTCGCATCGCGTGCCCGAAGCCGATGTGTACGACAGCCACAACTACGAGCAGGATCCGGTCAAATTCGCGGCCATGATGGCGCCGCTGGCCGAGGGCCGGCCCTACGTGAACCTGCACGGCGGCCAGCCGATCTCGATCCCGTATCGGGGCCAGCCGTATTTCTGCAGCGAGTTCGGCGGCACGTGGTGGAACCCGGATGCCGGGCCAGATGAGGCCTCATGGGGCTACGGCGACCGGCCACAGACGATCGAGGCGTTTTATGCCCGTTTCGAGGCGCTCTGCAGCACGCTGCTCGACAATCCGCGCATGTTCGGCTATTGCTACACCCAGCTCACCGACGTGTTCCAGGAACAAAACGGCATCTATCGCTTCGATCGGCGGCCCAAGTTCGACGCGGCGCGGCTGGCTGCCATCCAGCGGCGCAAAGCGGCTATCGAGTGAGGGGCTACACTTTGGCCCCCTCTTCCAGCTGTCGGCGCGTCCAGTTGTTGAGGATCGGATCGTGCGTCTCCTCCAGCCAGGCGAGCAGCCGTCGGCGCAGCCGGGCCAGCTCGCCGGCTGTGGCCGGATCGGTCGCCCGGTTGACGAGTTCGGCGGGATCGGTCGCCAGGTCGTAGAGCTCGTCCTCGGCGGTCAGATTCCAGACGTATTTCCAGCGGCGATCGCGCACCATGCGCTGGCTGAAGAGGCCGAACTGGTTGCCGAAATACGTGCAGAAGATGTCCGGCCGCATGGCCTCTGGCCGCGCTCCGGCCTGCGGCGCGACCCAGGAGAGCAGGTTCTGGCCCACGAACGTCTCTGGCCGCGCGGCACCCGCCACCGTGCAGAAGGTGGCGGCCAGGTCTATGCCGGCTGAAACAAACGCGTCGCACACCTGGCCGGCCGGAATCACGCCGGGCCAGCGCAGGATCAGCGGAACGCGCGCCACGTCGTCGTACATGACATAATGTTTGTCTGCCATGCCGTGACTGCCGCACAGGTCGCCGTGATCGGCCGTGTAGACGACCAGCGTGCGCTCTGCCAGCCCCAGCGCGTCCAGGGCGTTCAGGATGCGGCCGATCTGCGCGTCCAGCAGCGAGATCTCGCCCAGGTAGCGGGCCACGATCGGCGCCCATTGCTCCCACGTCCAGTCCGCGATGCCCCAGCTGCGCAGCTGCTGGCGCTGGATATAGGGCTTGCCGATCAACGGGTCGCCGAAGCTGGGCCAGGGCGGGATGGCAGCCGGGTCGTACAGGGAGGCGTAGGGTTCCGGGACCACATTCGGCAGATGCGGTTCATCGGTGTCCCAGCGCAGAAAGAAGGGCCGACCCATCTGGACGGCCCGCTCCAGCAGGCAGATCAGCGCATCGGCACCCCATGCCAGCCGCGATTGCTCCGGCGTGATGCCCGGGTCCACCTCGCCCCAATAGCCGTTGGTGCGCGGCACCGGCGGCAGGCCCTGCGCCTGTCGCCAGCCGCGATAGGCGCTGTTCGGCACGTAGTCGTGGAAGCCGAAATGCGTCGGATCACGTGCCTGATCTACCTGCCATTTGCCCACGTATCCTAGGTAATAACCGGCCTCGGCCAGCGCTTCGCTCCAGGTGCGTAGGCCCGGCCGCAGGACGGCGGTCGGCTCCAGGTTTTCGTTGCAGATGACGCCGTGCCGTGTGGGCCAGACGCCTGTCATCAGCGAGGCGCGTGCCGGCCGGCACACCGGGCTGGCGCAAAAGGCCTGGCTGAAGGTCGTGCCCTCACGGATCAGCCGATCCAGGTTTGGTGTGCGGATCAGGGGATGGCCGTGGCCGGCGATGCAGTCGTAGCGATGCTGGTCAGCCTGGATGAAGAGAAAGTTGGCGGGAGATGCAGACGACACTATCGCCGCTCCATCACTAGCACCCAATCCTGGAACACCGGCGGCTTGGGCACGACATAATCGTTGCCGCCGACTACGGTCCCCAGGTCGTGCTCGGCACCATTCGTCGGGTCGAAGTAGAATGCCCGATAGATCAGGTCGGGCTCCAGCCCTTTCACGGCCATTTGGCCGCGCCAGGCGATCCAGGACGCCTCGGCCGGGATGTAGATCAGGCGCACCTGGCCGGGGATGCCCGCCGCATGGGGCAGCATGCGCTTCTCTGCGGTCTGATGCGGTTCGACCCATTCGTGATGCGGCGTGAACTGCGCCCATGGGTAACGTTCTAGCAGGCGTTTGGCCAGGCCCAGCTGGCCGGAGCCCGGCAGACGGGCGGCCTCATCCCAGGGCCGATTGCCCCAAGACGTCCCGTGCGGCGAGGGGCCGTAGGGCCGTTCGGCCGTGTTGACCTGCCAGATGCCGTTCGCGCCGTAGGTGTGGCCCATGGCGCCGGCGAGGATGGCCGTCCAGAAGAGGAAACGCTGCATCTCCTCTCGGCTCGACTCCAGGATGCCCTCGTAGTTGGCCTCGCCGACCAGGACAGGCATGACCGGCCGGGCTGCCAGCGCTTCCTCCAGCATCCGCACGGTGTTGGCCAGCGTGGGATAGCCGCTGTGGCCGGTCTGCAACATTTCGAAGTCGAGTGCGGCCGGGTCATCCACCTGCTGGCGGCCGAACTGCGTCGGGTGGATGGTGATGGGATGTTTGTTTGGGTCAAGCGCGCGGATGTGACGCGCCAGCTCCGCCCATTGTGCCTGTCGCGTCCGCTTCCAGGCATCGGTGTCGCGCTGCGGGTCACGGGTCAGGTAGTAGTGCATCATCGCCTCGCCCGCCACACACCAGACGACCGGATAGGCGCTGTAGCGCGCCATCAGGTAGCGCCAGTGCTTCTTCAGCACCTCCGGCCCGGCGAAGTCCATGAAATAGCCCCAGCTGCCGACGATGCACGGCACGATGCCAGCGGCCACCAGGTGCGCGATGCGGAGGTCGGCCATGTCGAAGTAGGCCGGATTGACGGTGCTGAAATCGCGCGCCCACGGGAAGCCCGCCTCGTTCATGCCGCGTTCGTCGTACCAGTCCATATCGGGGTAGAGGCCGGCGACGATCTGGACGACGGTGAAGCCTTTGGCTGCGCGGTCCGCGGTGAGCGCCCGAAAGTCATCGGGCCAGCGCAGTCGCCTGGTCAGGCCCATCCACCAGGTATCGGCCAGCCAGAAGAAGGGTGTGCCGTCCGCGTGCTCCAGGTGGCGGCGATCGGCGGCCACGCGCAGGAAGCCGCGGCACAACAGCCAGTTGATGCCGTCATAGCGCGCGGCCAGGATGGTGCCGGTCTGGCCATGCAGGTCGGGATTGCGCGTATCCGAGCAGACGGTGCGGAAGGTGTATTGTCCGATCTGCCGCGGCGCGAAACGCACGCGCCAGGTGCGGTCGCCGGCCCAAAATGCGGGCACGGTGATCTCCCGGCCATCGGGATCGGTGATGACGACGTTCAGCTCGACTTCGTTGAACGGATCGAGGTAGCCTTTGCCGGATGTGAAGGCCCACTCGACAACGCAGTGGCGACGTGTGTACAGCAACATGTTCACTCCTCATTGCGTCGGGCACGGCCCGGTAGACTGTCGGATCACGAGCTCGGTGGGGAGGGCGATGCGCTGCTGAGGCCGGTCGGGGTCGGCCAGGCGTTGGAAGAGCAGGGTGGCCGCCTGGTGGCCGATCTCCTCGCCGTGTGCGGCCAGCGTGGTCAGCGGCGGCGTGAGGTGTTCGGCCAGATCAATGTCGTCGAAGCCGGCCACCGACAGCTCGGCCGGCACGGCCAGCCCGCGCTCGTACGCGGCCTGAAGCGCGCCCATCGCCATCAGGTCGTTGACGCCCAGGATGGCCGTGGGCCGGGGCGACAGGTCGAGCAGGCGGCGGGCTGCGCACGCGCCGTCGTCGGGGTTGGGGCCGCACTGCGCGATCAGCGCTTTTTCGTAGGGGAGGCCCGCCGCGCGCAGGGCGCGACGATAGGCGAACAGGCGGTCGGCGCCTAGCCCGGCGCGCGCCACACCGTGGATGAAGCCGATCCGGCGATGGCCCAGCGCCAGCAGATATTGCATCAGCTCGCGGGCGCCGGCCCCATAGTCTTGCGTCACCACATCCTTGCCCGGCAGTTCGTGGCCGAAGGTGACGATCGGACTGCCCTGCAGACGCAGCGCCTCCAGCTCCTCGGCCAGCCGGCCGGCATAGATGAGGATCAGGATCAGGCCGTCAATGCGCTGCTCAGCCAGCGCGCGGAGCGAACGCCGCTCCCGCTCTGCCTCCTGGCCGCTGATGCTGAGCACCAGCTGGCAGCCGTGCGCGCGCGTCACCGCCTCGACCCCGCGCACGATCGCCCACCAGTGCGGGTTGCTGCCGTCCGGGATCAACAGGGCCACTGTGTCCGTGCGGCCCGAGCGAAGGCTGCGCGCGGCGGCATGGGGCTGATAGCCCAGTTCCGCCACAGCTGCCAGCACGCGACGCCTCGTCTCCTCGGTGATCTGGACGTTGCCGCTGCTGTGGCCGGTGATCACGTTGGACACCGTCGCACGCGAGACGCCAGCCAGCCGGGCGACATCGCTCTGAGTGACGCGTTTTGCCATGAACGATCCTCAGACGTGGGATGACACGTGCAGGATTACACGTGTCAGGGCGATTATCGTCCAGAGCGAGACTTTTGTCAACACCAGAACGCACTCCGGCAGCCGTTGCCGGCCTCGCGGCCATTTGCCACAGAATGTACCAGGGGGTAAAATAGGATTAATCCATCTTTCCAACGGATTGTATCCCCTTGCTGATCTTCTGAGGAGGCATTCATGGCCGATAAAGACCAGATGACTGCACCAGAATCAATCGAACGCGTGCGTGATATCATCTTCGGCCCGAAGATGCGCGACTACGAACAGCGCTTTGAGGCGCTCGCGCGCGATCTTGTGCGGCTTCAGGGCGAGCTCGACCGGCTCGGCGAGCAGCTGACGGCGCGCGACGCGGCCCAGGGCCGCAATCTGCAGGCGGTGCGCCAGGAGCTGCGCCAGGCCGACGATGAGCTGAAGGCTGCCCTGAAAGCCGAAGCAGGGCGTCTGGCCGCACAGTTGGCCGAACAGCACGCCGAGCACACCACCCATGAAAAGAACCTGCGCCAGGAACTGCAACAGGCCGATAGCGACCTGCACGCGGCGCTCAAAGCCGAGATCGGCCGTCTGAGCGCCGAGCTGGCCGACCAGGCTGCGGCCCAGGAAACTGCCCTGCAGAACCTGCGCCAGGAACTGCGCAAGGCGGATGCCGACCTGCGCGATGAACTGCGTCAGATCGCACAGCGGCTCACCGATGATAAGGCCGACCGCGCCGTGTTGGGCGACCTCTTCATCGAGCTGGGTAACCACGTCAAGGCAGGCGGTTCGCTGGCCGACCTGTTGCAGGGATTGGATCAGGCGAGCTGAACCGGCGATGGACGCTCAGCGGTTCCTGCCGGATGCGGCCGATTCATCGGCGTCGTCGCGCGCCGAATCTGCGACCGATCGCTCTATGGCCGCCATGCCTGCCCAGTCAGAGGGGCCGGCCGGTGCCGATGTCGGCCTCGACGAATTGCGCGACATCCTGGCCGCGCCCGACCGGCGTCGCGCGGCAGCCACCGAGGCGCGCGTCGAGGCATTGGAGCGGCGTACCGCCGATCCGGCCGAGCTGGTGGCGACCATCTCGCCCCTGCTGGGCGACATGATCCGGCGCAAGATCCAGGATAACCGCGAGGAGATGATCGAGGCGCTGTACCCGATCATCGGCCAGCTCATCGGCCGCAGCATCGCCGAGGCAATTCGCGAGCTGGCGCGGGCCATTGATGCCCGCATGCGTACCTCGTTCGACCCGGCCGCGGTGTGGCGTCGGCTGCGCGGCCGCATGGCAGGCATCCCGACCGAGGCATTGGCGCTGCGCGAGGTGCTGCCCTTCCGGGTGATCGAGGTGTTCTTGATCCATCGCGAGACCGGCGTGCTGCTCCGCCACCTGTCCGGCGAGCCGGCCACGGCCGATCAGGCCGACCTGGTGGGCGGCATGTTGACGGCGATCCGCGACTTCGCCCAGGACGCGTTCGGCCGCGGCCAGGAAGGGCAGCTGGACGAGATCCAGTATGGCGACCGACGCATCCTGATCGAGGCCAGCCGCCACGCCTATCTGGCCGTCGTCGTGGAGGGCATCGAGCCGCCGGGCTTTCGGGCCACTCTGCGCGAGCAATTGCTCGCCGTCGAACATCGCTGTGCTGGCGCATTGCGGCGTTTCGACGGCGATACAAGCCGTTTCGCCACAGTCGAACGGGATCTGTCGGTGCTGCTCAACCTGTCGCCCACGCAGGCGGCGACCACAGCGCGCGGTCTGAGCGCAGGACAACGGCGCATTTTGATCGGCCTGGCCGCGCTCCTGACAGTCTGTCTGCTGGCCGTGTGCGCGGGCAGCGCGCTGGCCGCGCATCGCCTCCTGAGCCGGCCGGCGACGACCATCACGATCGTGATCACCGCCACACCCGGCCCCACCGCTACACCGACCGCCACTGCGACGCCGATGCCGACCTTCACCGCGACGCCGACCTTCACCGCGACACCGACCGCGACGCCGACGCCGACCGCCACGCCGACCCCCACGTCCACGTCGGCGCCTCTGCCCGCTGCACGGGTGGGCCAGGCTGGGGTCAACATCCGCAGCGGGCCGGGCCTGAACTACCCCGTGCTGGAGGTCGCCGAGGCCGAGCGGTTGCTGACCGTGATCGGCCGTAACGCCACCGGCGGTTGGTGGCAGGTGTGTTGCACGCAGGCGGGCGCTGTCGGGTGGGTCGCGTCGTTGATGGTGGCGCTAGAGGGCGACATCCTGGTTGTGCCGGTAACCGATGGGCGGTAGGCAGTCGGTTCCGGCGTTGCAGTTGGAATGCAACACCGCAATGAACAATGCGAAGAAAGGGCGCACAGCGTGATTTCTCTCAGCAAAAAAGTCTGTCTTCTGGGCGATTTCGCAGTCGGCAAGACCAGCCTGGTGCGTCGTTTCGTTTATAGTCTGTTCGACGATCGCTATTTGAGCACCATTGGCGTCAGGGTGAGCCGGAAGATGATCGTACTGCCGCGCGGGCAAGATATGGTCGAGCTCTCGCTGATGTTGTGGGACCTGGCCGGCAGCGAGGAATTCAATACCGTGCGGACAAGTTACCTGCGGGGCGCGGCCGGGGCCATCCTTGTGTGCGATCTGACACGGACGACGACATTGGACAGCCTGCCCGCGTATGCCGCCGAGCTCCGCCAGGTGAATCCCGGTGCCTGGCTGGTGGTGGCGGCCAACAAAGGCGACCTGGTCGGCGAGCATCGGCTAACCGAGGCGCAGGTGGCGCAACGGGCCGCCGAGCTGGCCGCGCCGTATTTCATCACGAGTGCGAAGACAGGCGCCAACGTCGAGGTTGCCTTCCATCGCCTGGGCGAGCTCGTTGTCGCTTGATCTCTCTCCGCGACGTGCCCATCGTCAAGGGAGGGTGGTGTAAATGTCCGATCACCTCGTTCAAGCCATCTTGTGCGATCGGCGCATCGCCTACGCAATCACAGACCGACAGTGCAAGGTGATCGCCGTTCATTATTGCAGCCCCGCCCTCCAGATCTGGATGCAGGACTGGATCGGCCGCGCTCTGGCCGAGGTAGTGCCCGAATGGCTCGGCAGCGAGAGTGTGCTGGCCGACGTCCTCTCCGGTGCGACGTCGCGCGTGCGGCTTTCTCGCGTCAACCGGGAGCTTCCCGATGGCAGGACGGCCTATCTCACCCTGACCGTGCTGCCGCATCTGGATGATGCCGGCCAGATCAGCGGACTGATCCATGTCGTGGAGGATGAGACGGCCATCGGCGAGATCGAACAGCGGCTGACGCAGCAACGCAACGAACTGCGTCTGCTACAAGAGGAGCTGCGGCAGAAGAATCTGGCCCTGGAGGCCGCCAACGCTGAGTTGCGCCGATTGGATCAGCTCAAATCCACCTTCGTCTCGATTGCGGCCCACGAACTGCGCACGCCACTCGCTTCGATCAGCGGCTATGTGGAGATGTTGCTCGATGGCGACGCCGGCCCTCTGACCGACCTGCAGCGCGAGTATCTGCGTATCGTCGAGGGCGGCGCCAGGCGACTGACGCGCATCAGCAGGGATTTATCGGATCTGACGCGCATCGAGACAGGCCGGCTGGAAGTGCGTCGGCAGCCCACCGACCTGGGCAGGCTGACAGAGATGGTGGCTGCCGAACATTGCCCCCAACTGGAAGAACGCGACCAGAGGCTGACGCTGCGTGTGGCCAGCGGATTGCCGCTCACGCTGTGCGATCCGGAGCGCGCCGCGCAGGTGATCGGCAACTTGCTGAGCAATGCCGGTAAATACTCGCCACCCGGTGCCGCTATCACCCTCAGCGCCGGATTGGCCGCCGAGGCAGGCTTCGTCCAGATCAGTGTGGCCGATGAAGGGGTGGGCATTGCCGAAGAGGATCAGCCCTATGTCTTCGACCCATTCTATCGCGCGCGCAATGTCGTCGAGGTGGGCGCCAGCGGCACCGGCCTGGGCCTCTACATCGCCCGCTCGCTGGTCAAGCTGCAGGGAGGGCGGCTGTGGTTCGTAAGCACGCCGGGCAAAGGCAGCACTTTTTTCGCGACTTTCCCTGTTGCAGCCGCAGCGGGTTAAGGCCCTGTGGGTTCCCGGACAACTCGCAAGGCCTGCGCAAATTATTGCATTTGCGTCTGGCTTGTGTTATAGTGTTATCGTCAAACTGCCACGAATCGCCGTGCTCGCCAACAGAGGCGCTTCGCCGGGCACCATGCCGATCGCAGGCCCGGCTTCAGCCACGAGGAGGGATGCTATGAAGATATCGGGACGCAAACAGCGCATCGCGGCGATTGCTGCCCTGCTGGCGCTGGTTGCCAGCCTCATGTTGGGGGGCGCCGCTGGTCTGGCAGTGACGCAGCAGGAAGCGCTCTTCAACGGGAATTTCGAGGGGGGCTTCTCCTACATCGCCGGCTGCGGTATGGTCGGCAATGGGTGGGGATGTTTCACGAACGGCGGCTCGGTTGTTTACGGCTTCTATGACGATCAGTGGGCGCCGGTGCGCGCCGATGGCCTGCACAGCCAGCTCATCGAGATGAACACGATGCAGCCGGCCGCCTCTGAGCCAGACCGCTATGCGGGCATCTATCAGACCGTCAATGTGGTCAAGGGCGGCAGCTATCAGCTCAAGCTCAGCGGCCTGGTGCGCGAGGCCCTGAAGGACGGCAACAAGCCCGATCCCAAGGATGATCGCTATCGCTATCGGGTCCAGTGGGGCTATACGGCCGATGGCTCCACGGATTGGACCAAAGTGACCAACTGGGTCGAGCTTCCCTGGGACAAGATCGATCCCCGCACCGCGCCCACCGGGCTCCAGAATTTCGCCACCACCTTCGTCGCGCCCAGTGATCGGATTACGTTGTTCATCCGCCTGTGGAAGAAGTGGGGAACGGTCTATCGGGAAGTGGACTTCAACGTAGACGCCATCAGCCTGTGGGGGCCGGCCGTGGCTGCACCGCGGCCCGGCGGTGTGGTCGTCATCCCGCCACCGGCCGACCAGAAGCCGCCTGCGCCTCCGCCGCCCACGCCGCCGCCGGTCGTCGTGCCGCCGCCCATGCCCGCACCAGCTGCCTGTACCGGGCCGAATCTGGTGATGAACGGCAGCTTTGAGGCCGGTTTCACGAACGGGGTCGGCAACTATTGGGTCAGTTACACCAACGGTGGCCGCGCGAACTACGGCTTCTACGACGACATGTGGCCGTTGGTGGTCAAAGACGGCGCGCACAGCCAGCTGATCGAGATCAACACCTACTCGATGGCGCTGGCCGACCCGAATCGGGTGGCGGGCATCTACCAGATCGTGTCGGGCCTCACCCCGGGTCTCACCTATCAGTTCTCGGTGTGGGGCCAGATGCGGGAGGAGGCAGCGCATCCGGCCGAGGATAAGTTCCGCTATCGCGTACAATGGGGCTACGCGGCCGCACAACCTGGAATTACGCCGTCGGCCATCACCAACTGGACCGAGATCTCGTGGGACAACATCTATCTCCGCACGGCACCCGGCCCCATGAGCGTCTACAGCGCCCGGTTCGTGGCGCCCAGCGATAAGATCATCCTGGCCGTGCAGGCGCTGAAGAAGTGGGGCACGCCGTATCGCGAGCTGGATGTCAACCTCGACGTGATCCAGGTGCAGGGCTGTCCGCAGCAGCCAGGGGTGATCGTCATCCCGCCGACGAACGGCAAGGTGTGCGCCACGTGGTACACGGTGAAGAAGGGCGATACGCTCGCCGCGATCGCAGCGCGCTACCGCGTGACCATCGCCCAGATCGTCAAGCTGAACAACATCAAGAACGCCAACCTGATCTATCCCGGACAGCGGCTGTGCATTCCGCCTGATCCGTGATCGGAGCCATGAGCCCTGACTCCTTTCCCGAGGCAGGTTTTTGGGGCCTATCCGGTTTGTCCTTCCTCTCCCTTCTCCCCAGACCGCCCGAGGGCCTGGGGAGAGGGAAGCACTCCAGATCGGGGTGTTGGCGGCATCGCCGGAGCCAACACCCCGACGAGAGTTTTCCCCACCTGATCCCTGCAGTTTGTGCGCGGCAAGCGTCCGCAACAGAGCTGCCGCTTCCGGAAAAATTCCTGTGAACCGAGGAGATCATGCCTGTTCCCATGCACACGTTCGAACCCACCTGGGCCTCGCTGAAACAATATCGGGTGCCCGATTGGTATGAAGACGGCAAGTTCGGCATTTTCATCCACTGGGGGCCGTATTGTGTGCCGGCATTCGGCAACGAATGGTATCCGCGCAACATGTATTTGCAGACGGCGCCAGAGTTCGTCTATCACCAGAAGGTCTACGGCCATCCGTCGCGGTTCGGCTACAAGGACTTCATTCCGATGTTTCGCGCCGAGAAGTTCGATGCCGACGCGTGGGTGGCCCTGTTCAAACGCGCGGGCGCGAAATTCGTAGTGCCAGTGGCCGAGCATCACGACGGCTTTGCCATGTACGACAGCAGTCTCAGCCGCTGGACGGCTGCCAAAATGGGGCCGCAGCGCGATATCGTGGGCGAATTGGCCGCGGCGACGCGGGCGGCCGGGCTGGTGTTCGGCGTCTCCAGCCATCGCGCCGAACACTGGTGGTTCTTCAATGGCGGCCGCGAGTTCGACTCCGATGTGCAGGATCCGGCCTACGCTGACTTCTACGGGCCAGCCATGCCGCAGCCGCCGAACGCGCTCCACGAACGCGATTCCGAGCCGCGGCCCGATGCGGCTTTTCTGGAGGATTGGCTGGCGCGCTGTTGCGAACTGGTAGACAAATATAAACCGCAGCTCTTCTGGTTCGACTGGTGGATCCGCCAGATCGTCTTCCAGCCCTATTTGCAGCGTTTTGCTGCCTATTATTACAACCGCGGGCTGGAGTGGGGCAAAGGCGTGGCGATCAACTACAAGCTCGATGCCTTCCCGGAGGGGGCTGCGGTGCTCGACATCGAACGTGGCCAGCTCAAAGACATCCGGCCAATGCTGTGGCAAAATGACACCTCGGTGTCGAAGAACTCGTGGGGCTACATCCAGCACCACGACTACAAGACGGCAAGCGCCCTCATCCATGACCTGATAGACGTCGTCAGCAAGAACGGTGCGTTGCTGCTGAATATCGGCCCGAAGCCAGACGGCACGATCCCGGAGCCGGAGCAAGCCATCCTGCTCGAGATCGGCCGTTGGCTAGCGATCAACGGCGAGGCGATTTACAGCACACGGCCGTGGAAGATTTTCGGCGAAGGCCCGACCGAAGTGCTCGAAGGCGGCTTCACCGACACCAAGCGAGCCGCTTTCACCCCGCAGGACGTGCGCTTCACGACTAAAGGCGACGTGCTTTACGCCATCCTGCTGGGCTGGCCAGAGGAAGGCGAAGCGACCGTGCAGTGGTTGCGTGCTGGCTCGCTGCTTTACCCTGGCGATATCCAGAGCGTGGAACTGCTTGGCACTGCGGAACCGTTGCAGTGGTCGCGCGATATAGCTGGGCTGAAGGTGAAGCTGCCAATACAGAAACCATGCGACGCAGCGTGTGTATTGAAGATTCGGTAACATCAGGCACGTTGCACTTTGACATGTATGAACAATCCAATGTGCAGACATGTCAACACTACCTTTGCACTTTTCTAAACTGAAGTAGCGGGCATGGCCCCTTTCGTGGATAATGGAATACATCAACAAACCATTGTCCGGAGGTAGACCATGCCCAAGCCCATGATATGCCTTTTCGCGCCGCTGTGCCAGTACCTGGAGCTGTTTCGTCCGTGCTTCAGCCGCCGCCAGTGGAAGTACTTCGTGACCGTACTCCTGGGGCTGATCGAGCACGAGGGTCGACACACGCTGCAGGGGCTGCGTGCGAGCGTGTGGGAAAAGGTCAGTCTGTCGGG
>Ga0116210_1000930_pt1 | contig 24709 bp, 16 predicted proteins | sample TshhotsprinmetaG_FD_94483 | JGI IMG/M metagenome (GOLD analysis project Ga0116210, IMG submission 94483) | Hot spring microbial communities from South Africa to study Microbial Dark Matter (Phase II) - Tshipise hot spring metaG | ecosystem: Environmental > Aquatic > Thermal springs > Hot... | reverse complement strand
CTGAGGGCGGCGTCCGATGCGGGATGCCCGCCCGCACCATCGCTCATCGGCGCGCGGCAGCCCATCCCCCGCCAGACGCCCCCTCGGCTCCAACTCAGCGCCCTCACCCCCTCAGGGCCTCAGTGTTGCATTGGCGCGCCAGGCGAGTATGATATGCAGTACTCGCTTCACCAGCCGCGAGGTGCTCTATGCAGTATGACCGGCTCATCATCCTGATGCTGGCGCTGGCGCTGGTGGGCTGCAGCCCTGCCGCCGTCACCCAGCCCACGGGCGCCCCCACTCCGGTGGCTACCCCCACGGCGACGGCGCTGCCGACGCTTGCACGCACCAGCACGCCCGCCGCGACACCCGGCGGTATGCCGCCAACCACGCCAGCGCAGACGCGGGAGGGCGCGGCGACCGTGCTTGCCGGGGTGCGCCGGGCGTGTAGGTGCTGAAGCGTTGCTGGTTGGTCCTCTCACCGGTGTTGCGCAGTGACAACCAGAGGAGCTTTGCGGGGTTGGCGCACCGCCGGGTGATCGTTCAGGGGCGGACAGAACATATAAGCGCCGACGGGCATGATGGCGTTTGGTCCTCACCCCCGGTAGCCGTGCGCAGGGGCGTTCCAATGCGGTACACGCCTCATTGGCTCAGATGTTCCGTTCGCCCTTAAATCGAGGGGGCATGTGCCTGACTCAGCCGATGGCGTCGGCCCAGCGAGGAGTTACGAGGTTCTGCCAGCCAGGAATAGCACATGCAGACAGCCTGCTACCTGGGACGACGATAATCCGAATGCTCTGGCGGGAATCATAACACTGGCGGTAAATCGATGTCTGGCCAACGCTGACTGCTCTGGCAGGGGGGTGGTGGGGTGCCTGATGGGTCTCGAACCCACAACCTCCTGATCCACAGTCAGGCGCTCTAACCATTGAGCTACAGGCACCGCGTCTTACGCATCAGGAGTATAGCATAGCGCGAAACCGACTGTCAAATCGGGATGTGAACATATGGGGAAACCGGGTTTCCCCATCCCCCTCCCTGCGGAGAGGCGCCCGGTTCCCTCCCCCAGCGGGGGAGGGCCAGGGAGGGGGCGGCCCTCCCAAAGACGCCCCATTTTCATCTTGTCGTTGTGCGGCGCAGCCGCATGGACGGCTGATGTGAACATAGGGGGAAACCGGGTTTCCCCATCCCCCTGCCTATGGGAGCGGCAAGCCCTCCCCATGGAGAAACCGGGTTTCCCCACGCCTCTGCCTGTGTTATGCGCCCTGCGAGCGGCGCCTGTCATCGGCGCGCGGCATTGCCCCGGGGCGCGCGGTGTCATTGCGGGTTTGTATTACAATATATATTCAGGTATACCTGTCGTCCCGGCAGGTTGAGGGATCCTCCCTGAGTTTCACAGCAACCGTAACCTCAGGATATGTGCTATGCCAGCAATGCTCTTTCCAGAGGGCTTCATCTGGGGCGCGGCTACGTCGGCGTACCAGATCGAAGGCGCCGTGAACGAAGACGGTCGCGGTCCGAGCATCTGGGATCGTTTCAGTCACACGCCGGGCGCCACTCGCGATGGTCATACCGGCGATGTTGCCTGCGACCACTACCATCGCTACCAGGAGGACGTGGCACTCATGGCCGATCTTGGTCTGAAGGCTTACCGCTTCAGTATCGCCTGGCCGCGCATCTTCCCCAATGGGCGCGGCGCGATCAACCAGGCCGGCCTCGACTTTTACCGTCGTCTGGTGGACCGTCTGCTGGCGCACGGGATTGTTCCCTACGCCACTCTGTACCACTGGGATCTGCCGGTAGCCCTGGAGGAGGCAGGGGGCTGGCCGTCGCGGGATACGGCCTACGCCTTCGCCGAGTATGCCGGGAGCGTCGCGGCGGCCCTTGGTGACACCATCCGCCACTGGATCACGATCAATGAGCCGTGGTGCGTGAGTATGCTCGGCTACCAGCTTGGCGAGCACGCCCCCGGCCGGCGGGATATGTCCGCGGCCCTCGCCGCTGCCCATCACACCCTGCTCGCCCACGGGATGGGCGCGCAGGCCATTCGCGCCGTGGCTCCCGATGCCGAGGTGAGCATTGCTCTGAACTTCGAGGCTGTCGTCCCGCTCTCGAACACTTCCGTCGATCGCAATGCGGCCCGCTTCCGCGATGGCTATTTCAACCGCTGGTTCCTCGATCCGGTGTGCGGCCATGGCTACCCTGGCGATATGGTTGCCGACTACAGCACTGCGGGCTACCTGCCCCGCGGGATGTATTTTGTGCGCCCGGGCGATCTTGATACCATCGCCACGCCTGTGGATTTTTTCGCGCTGAACTACTACACCCGCGTGGTGGTCACCGCTGGTTCTGCTCCCTGGGACTATCGGCTGGTCGCGCTTGAACGGCCCCGCACGGCCATGGGTTGGGAGATCTATCCTGAGGGTCTCTACCGGCTGCTGCTGCGGCTCTACAGTCATTACAATCTGTCCCGCATCCTGATCAGCGAGAACGGTGTGAGCTACCTCGATCCGGTTGAGGCGGACGGGCGCGTGCATGACGAGCGGCGCATCGCGTTCATACGCGAGCATCTGGAGGCCTGCTATCGCGCTATCCAGGCCGGTGTGCCGCTTGTCGGCTACTTCTACTGGTCGCTGCTCGACAATTTTGAGTGGGCCCAGGGCTACCACCAGCGCTTTGGCCTGGTCCACGTGGATTATGCGACGCAGCAGCGCATTCCCCGGGATAGTTTCGCCTGGTACCGCGAGGTGATCGCTGCAAATGGATGCTAAGGCGCTTCCAGGCAACCTGTTCGGGCATCAGCGCAACGGCGACCGCGTCCGGGTATGCTACGCCCGAGCGCCAGGCGCACATCGGCAAGCTGTAGGCGTAGAGGACGCCGGGCCGGCCCGCATCCCCACCGCCTGCCGCTCGAAGCGCAGGGCCACATCGCTCACCAGCGGCGTGGGCACACGCAGCGTCAGACTGGTTGTGGAGGTCGTCACTGTCTCCGTCAGCGTAACGACCCCGGTGTATGTATCCCACCAGGTGACGCGGTAGGCGCCGGGGGCGAGATCGGGAATGGTCAGCGTGCCGCTGATGGGCGCGATGGGCACAGCGTCCACAACGTTGCGCCAGGTGTGGTTGCGGTTGCTGACCCAGAGGTGGCCGCGATACGCAACGCGATCGGCCTGGCCCCACGCGCGCAGATCGGGGTGCGAGGTGACCGCCCGCGCGTCGGCATACTGCCCGTTATTGAGCGGGATGCCCTCCATAAAGTCGCGGTAGGCTTTGAAGTGCGGGTACAGGTTGTACCGGCGGATGTTTTCGGGGTCCCAGTACAGCTCGTAGAGGCCGCCGGCGTTGATCTGCCCCCAGATGAAGTTGTGGAGCCAGATTCCGCGCGTATCGCGGCGCTGGTCGTGCTCAGCGTCACCGCGATAATCCCGTGCGTCGCCCAGCGCCACCTCGCCGCGGGTAACCGGCTTGCGCGGCCCGGATCGGGCGCGTCCGCCGATCTGCCAGCTATAGGCCGCCGTGAGCAGGGCCGTATCGTGGTTCAAGGGGGTGAGATCGAACGATCCGTTGAGGTACACCGGCTGCCCGTCCGGGGCAATCAGTTCCACGTCATCGATCCACGCTGTGCCGCTGGCGCCGAAGGCATTCTGGAAGAAGATGGCCAGTGTGTGGGTCCTATCGTCGGTGAGAATGAGGCGCGCGCTGCGCGGCGCGGGGCTCCCGTCTGCCAGGTAGCGGCTATCAAAGGTGCGCCAGGGGTAGGTGCCGGCAGGAGCGGTGCATAAGAACTGCTGGCCGCTTGCCGCCGCCGGCACCACGTTTGAGCGGCCATCCGGCCGGTCCTGATCGAGAAGCCACAACAGGCGCGGTCCGGCGAGCGTGTCTGGCTGGTCGTAACCGCAGGCGCCGGTGAAGTTCTCGGCGCTCATACGATAGCGAATTACCCATTCGCCAGCGCCACGAATGACCAGGGAGCGCGGGGCGCCACCGGCGTTGTTGAACTGTTCGGCCCCGGAGATGCGCACGGCGTAACCGGCGCCCCCGAACACGCGCGCCGGGCGACTCTCGAAGGCCAGGGGATCGGCAACGTTATGCGCCCAGCCCGCGGCGAGCGATCCACAACAGGCGTAGGCGTGAAGGTCGGCATAGTCCACGCCGCTGTAGGCCGGATTGTTCCAGAACTCGGCGATGGGGAAACTGTGCCAGGTTGAGGTGGTAACCAGGTGGCGCGAGGGGTTGTGCGCGCGCATGAAGCGCCCGAACGCATCGGCCTGGGCGTAGTGGTTGCCATTGTACGGATCGCCTTCGTTGAGCAACTCCCAGGAATGCACCGCGCGCGAATACCCCCAGCGGGCGATCAGGTAGCGCCAGAAATACTCGTGATAGCGCCGCACTGCGGTGTTCGGGCGGGCGTAGAAGCGATCGTTGTCCAGGTCGTAGTAGGCGCCGACCAGGCTACCGTCCGGTGCGATGTGGTTGGCGATCCAGTCATTCTTCTCCAGGACGACCGGGCGGATGGTTACCCCGGCTCGGGCAGCCTGCTCCAGCGCGTAGTCCCATTGCCAGGAGGGCGCCTGGTCGAAGTAGCGGTGGTAGGCGAAGCGGTTCTTCCACAACACTTCGCCACCTGTAGCTGCACTGCCGTTCCACTCTCGCACCGAAACCTCATCCACAAAGACATCGCCACCGGTCGTGTTCTCCAGGATCAGGTAGAAGTTGTTGAGGAAGAGGTCGTTCTCTCCGGTGGTAAACGTACCAGTGACCTCAGTCCAGTCTGTGCTACCGTTGACGAAGCCGACCAGGCGCGTCGAGTCTTCGGCGGTTGCGGCGGGGTCGGCGCACGTATCGCCCAGCCACCCCCCACGCCGGATGGTGAACCCGTAGGGGTAGCGGGCGTTGCGCGGGCCGGTCACACCCACTGCACGCACGCGCGCGCGCACAAGGTAGGTGGTACGTGGTTTGACCGCGATGTTGTTCGAGAAGCCCTGAAACATGCAGGGGTTGCGCCGGTCGTCCATTTCCGGATCGGCATAATCCCACAGCCGCAGCGAGAACTGATGATCCCGGTAGGCGACGGCATAGCTCAGGCTCGACGGGTTGAAGTAGCCGCCCTCGCCGGGCAGGTGGTGCGAGTGCCAGGGGTTCCACGGGGCCATGTAGATGCCGCTACCGCTCATCCACACGCGCAGGAAGTTGACCCGGTACTGTTCAAAGCGACGCATGTCGGCGTCAACGTGGTAGGTGAACCGATCCCCATCGAAACTGGAGCCGTGCCCCGCAGCGATGAACGGCGAGCCATCGGAATACTCGAAGTAGCCCGGGTCGCGCTGACTGACGCGGATAAAGCCGTGGTTGTGCGGCGAGGTGGGCGCCGTTACGGTAAACGTGCCGGGGGAGCTGAACGCGACGCCGGAGGCGTCCCGGGCGCGCAGGCGATAGCGCCAGACCCCGGTCCGCTGCGGCGCAAAGCGCACCTTCCAGACCGGTGCGCCGATGGGGTACAGCCATTCCGTGCCACCGGCGCAGTGGTTGACCTCATGGTCGCCAATGCACCGGCGTTGATAATCCTGATACAGAAAGCCCGGCTGGGTGATCACGGTCTTCCAGTTGTCCGGGCTGAACAGACCGTCCACGCTGATGCCAACCGCAGCAGGAACGCCAGGGGGCGGGGCGGGGTCGAAGGGATAGGCGAGGTTGCTGGCGACTGTGCCATTGACATCAAAGGTCAATTCAAATTTGCCGTACTGCTCAACCTGCGCCGCGCCCGGTCGCACATTGGCGATAACCAGCCCTCCCTGCGCCTGGGCGATGCCAGCCGCAGGCAGTTGGAGCGACGGCAGGGCTGCGATGCTTATGAGAAGGGCAAGGGCAATACTCAACCAGCGCCGGCTCATATGGTCACTGCGCGATGCCTGGCGCGGAGCGCCACGGCGACGAGGGCCAGGACCACCAGCCAGATCCAGCGCAGGTCAGCAGGGAGCGGCGGCGGTGTCGGCTCGTCCGTTGGGTCGAAGGTAACCAGGTAGAACCGCTCGCGATGGGCCAGAAAGCTCTCGCGGGTCAGATCCACGCCGAGGAGCCGGGCCATAGCGCGAAGCACTGGGCGTTGCTCAAAGCAATCGTAGGCAGCGTGGAGTTCGAGCTCATCGGTAACGCGACGACCGCGGGCGTGGTAGACCTGCGCTCCAAGCTGGAGCGTCACTCGCGAGTCGGCCAGCAAGTTCTGGTACCAGTCGGGGCGGGCGCCATAGCCACTCATCACGTAGATCCGTCCGGCGCACAGGTGGTGCTCGATGGCAGTGCGCCGGATCAGGCCGGTGCTGCGCCCGGTAGTGCTCATAATCATCACCAGGCGCCCTACCAGCGGCCCGAGGCCAAGCCGGTAGAGCAGGATCGGCGCCCGGTTGATCGCTCGCCGGAGCGGGCGGTCAGGGTAGGCCGCCCAGGCGGGCAGGGAAAGATCGCTCATCAGACCTCCATGCGCACACTGCGGGAATGAACGTCGATTCTCTTGAGAGGGTTGCGCCCGCCCACACCCTCCAACCGGGATGGGCGTGGGAGCATCCAGTCGCCCTTTGTACTGGAGGGAAGGGCGCGAGGGCGCCTGGTTCCCTCGCATCTTTCCCACCCGTGAATCCCTGCGGCGACAGCCGCATGAACGTCCAACCTGAGTATACCCTGGTGAGAACTGCCCAAACGAGAAGAAATCACCACCAGGGGGCAAAAGATACCCTGGACAACGCCGCGCCTCCGGTTCCATCTTGCATAGAACCGCCCCCCGGTACGTATTCACACTGCTCCCGGGCGCGCGGGCATCTTGCCCGCATCCAGGCCATTGCAGGCGGGGCGCCTGCGCACCCGGGGTGACGCCTTACGTCAACGTGAACACGTATGCCCCCCGAACGACTTTGCACACGCGGCAAGATGCGGTACCATGTCAGTTAACAGGCCTGTCAGGGAAGGAATAGGTGTTGTGAACAACTCGCTCAGCTTTCTGACCGGGCTGGCCGTCGGGGCCGGACTGACGTTTGCCGCCCGTGATCTGGCGCCAGCCCTGGCGCCCCATGCCCGCACGCTTACCAAGCGCGGGCTGAAACTGGCCGTGCTGGGCTTCGAGCGGGGTCGCGAGGCTCTGGCGCTCACCGCCGAGTCGCTCAGCGATCTGCTTGCTGAGGTCCAGGCCGAGTTGCAAGCCGAACGGGCCATCCCCCAGCCGGCGCCGGCGAACAACGGCGGCGACTTGCTGGCTGAATTGCTTGCCGACGAGCACCCGGCCGATGTGACGCCTGAAGCTTGATTGGTGCGTCCGGCGCATTAGTTGTTATGCTGAGCGAATCGACGCATGTGGGCCGGGACCTTTCGCTTCGCTCAGAGTGACATGGAACTCGCCGGATGCGCTAATGCGCTTCCTGGCGACCTGTTCGGGCATCAGCGCAACGCCGACCGTGTCCAGGTGCGCCACGCCCAATCTACAATTGAACATCTGCCATCTGCAATCGCACCAGGGGGGGTTGTTATGTTGCCTGTAGCCTTTGTCGCCCACCAGGCCGGCGAGCGGCTACGCCTGCGCATTCCAGCACGCAAGGGCGATGCCGCATTCTTCGAGCGCGCCGAGCGTGATCTCGCCGCCTGCCCCGGGGTGGCCTACGCCGAGGCCAACCCTCTGACGGCCAGTATCCTGCTGCACTTCCACGGCGATCTCGATGAGCTGGCCAGCGCCGCCAGCGCGGGTCACCTCTTCGTCCTCGAGCCGCCCCGCCTCCCTGAGTATTCGGTGCTCGATGTGGTGGTGGATCGCGTCGATCGCCTCGAACAGTTCATTCAGCGCCGCTCGCAGGGGGCGCTGGATCTCGAGACGATCCTGTTCCTGGGACTGGTCGGCGCAGGGGTGGTGCAACTGGCCCGCGGTCAGGCCCTCGGACCGGCCAGCACCTTGCTCGCCAATGCGGCCACCATCCTCGCTGTGCATCGTAACCGCCGCAATCACAGGTGAAGGCATCCAGACTTGCGGCGAGCCTGTCAAACCGCGCCCCTCCCTCTAAAAATGGTATAACAGGATTGCCCCTATGAGCGGAGTATCATCGCGACCGGCAGGTGACTGCAGCATGGCCGAATTGAGCGCGCTGCTCGAAACGGTCTTTGCCGGCGGAGGGACGGCGCGTGGCCTGATTGTGGCGCTGACGACCCTGCCCTGTCGCACCATTCCGGGCCATATGTTTCGCGCCGCCCTTGACCAGTACGGCCTGCGGCCAACGTTCGACACCATCCTCCAGGATCGGGAGGTCATCGAGGCCCTGGAGGCGGTGCATCTGCCCGCCGACGCGGCAACGCGCTCGGTGATCCTGCGCCTGACCCGCCCGCTCACCCTGTACCAGCGCGTTGGCCTGGGACGCATGCGCCTGCACGTCAACCGCGAGTTGCTGCTGTCGATTGACGACCGCGATGAGGTGGCGCTGCGCCGGGGCGACATCCGTATGTCGTGGATGCGCATGAACGAGGAGGTGCTGGTGCGGCTGCGGCGGGCGCGCGATCGCTCCGGCGCGCCGGTGGATATGCTGGCCGTTTCGGCCGGTCACGTCCTCAGCCAGACCTATCCGCTGGATGTGATCACCCTGCCGCCACGCATCGCGCGCGAGCGCGTGGCCGCAGAAGCGCCGTTGCCCCCACCGCCGATCGCGCGACCGGCGCCGACCGTGGCCCCGGCAGCCCCGGCCCTCGTCCTGCCCGCGCCGGCAGTCAGCGTGGCGCCCGCAGCCGCCGTGACGGTGGTTCATCGCGCGCCAGGCCGACTGCGTCTGCGTATCGCCACACTCTACCGCAATGAGGTCGAAAAAGTGCGCCTCGAACGCGCCCTTCGCGGTCGCCCCGGCATCATCAGCACGGTTGCCAGCAGCCTGACCGGGACCCTGCTCGTGCGCTTCGCCACGCCGCTGACCCACCAAGAGGTGGAGCATACCGTCCGGCGCATTCTCAGCGGTGAAGACCTCGGCGAGGGGGGACGCCGTCGCCAGGCACAGCATCCCTGGCACATGTTCGACATCGAACAAACCGCCACGCTGCTCAACACGTCCCCGGACCGTGGCCTGAGCGATCTGGCCGCCCTGGAGCGGCTGAGCGCCTACGGCCCCAACCATCTACCCCAGGCCGTTAGCCGTTCACCGATACAGATCATGCTCGAACAGCTCGCCAGCCTGCCCGTGGCGTTGCTTGGCGTCTCGGCGGTTGTGTCGCTCGTGACAGGTGGATTGCTCGATGGCGTGGTCATCCTGGGCGTGGTGGTCCTGAACGCAAGCATCGGCTTCAGCACCGAGTACTGGGCCGAGCAGACCATCGCCGGGCTGAACCGCGGCCTGGAGCCGCACGCGGTGGTCGTGCGGGATGACCGCGAACGTGAGGTGGCAGGCGAGACAGTCGTGCCGGGTGACCTGATCATCCTCCGCCGGGGCATGGCCGTGCCCGCCGATGCGCGCCTGCTGGTGGCCGATCACCTCACCGTGGACGAATCGGCGCTGACCGGCGAAAGTGTGCCTGTGAACAAGACGGTCGCGCCGCTCCACGAGCGCGCTGTGCCCCTGGGAAGCCGCACCAATATGGTCTACCGCGGCACGGTGGTTACCGGCGGCAGCGGCAGGGCGCTGGTAGTGGCGACGGGGGTCGCCACCGAGATCGGTGAGATCCAGCGGCTGCTGGGCGAGACCGAGCAGCCCGAAACGCCCTTGCAGCGACAGCTCCGCACCCTGAGCGGGCAACTGGTCGTCGGGTCGCTGGCGGTGTGCGGCGTGGTCTTTGGCATCGGCCTGGTGCGCGGCCAGGGCCTCCTGGCGATGTTCAAAACCGCCGTCGCCCTGGCTGTGGCCGCCGTGCCGGAAGGCTTGCCCACCGTTGCCACGACCACGCTGGCCATCGGGCTGCGCCGGCTCGAGCAGCAGGGCGTGCTGGTGCGGCGCCTGGTGGCGGTGGAGACCCTGGGCTCGGTCGAGTTCCTCTGCCTGGATAAGACCGGCACGATCACGCGTAACGAGATGACCCTGGTGATGGTTGTGACGAGCGAGGGGCGTTACGATCACGGTGCAGGCGGGTTCAGCGCCGCGGGCCGCGCGCTGGCCCCCGACAGCAGCCCCGATCTCGAAGAACTGCTGCGCCTGACGGCCCTCTGTAGCGAAGTGCGCCTGGAGCCTGCCGCGGACGGCCCGCGGCTCCTCGGCACGCCGACGGAGACCGCGCTGGTGCGGGCGGCGCTGGAACGGGGGATCGACGTGGAGGCCCTGCGGGCGCGTTACCCCCTGCTGCGCACGCGCCTGCGCAGCGAGGGGCGCGGGTTTATGGATACGCTGCACCAGGACGGCGACGGCTACCTGCTGGCGGTGAAGGGCAGCCCCGACCAGGTGCTGAGCCTCTGCGACCGGGTGAACGAAGCCGGGACGGTGCGCCCGCTCACAGAGGAGGACCGTGAGCGCATCCTGGTGGACAACGAACGCATGGCTGGCCAGGCCCTGCGCGTGCTCGGCGTCGCCTACCTGCCAGACGACGGGACGCCCGAGATGCGCCGCGACCTGATCTGGGTTGGCCTGGCCGGTATCGCCGACCCGCCGCGCCCGGAGATCCCCGCCCTGGTCGAGCAACTGCGCGCTGCCGGCGTGCGCACGATTATGATCACTGGCGACCAGAGCGCCACCGCGACGGCAATCGCGCGGCAGATCGGCCTGGGCCACGAAGGACACCTGGAAAGCCTCGACGCCACGCAACTCGAAACCCTGCCCCCCGATGTGCTGCGCAGCCTGGCTGAGCGCGTGGACATTTTCTCGCGGGTCAGCCCGGCGCACAAGCTCTACATCGTGCAGGCCCTGCAACGCGCCGGTCACGTGGTGGCTATGACCGGCGACGGGATCAACGACGGCCCGGCGTTGCGCGCCGCCGATATTGGCATTGCCATGGGCGTGAGCGGCAGCGAAGTGGCCCAGGAAGTCGCCGATATGATCGTGCGCGATGATAATCTGGCGACGATTGTCGGGGCCATCGAGCAGGGGCGCACGATCTACAGCGACATCAAGAAGGCAGTCCACTTCATCCTCGCCAGCAACACCAGCGAAATCCTGATCACCCTGCTGGCAACCGCCGCGGGCGCCGGCGAGCCGCTGTCACCCCTCCAGTTACTCTGGATCAACCTGGTGACCGACGTCTTCCCCGAGCTGGCCCTGGGCCTGGAACCACCAGAGTGCGACGTGCTGCGCCAGCCTCCGCGCGACCCCCGCGCAACCATGTTCAACCGCCGCGACGTGCGGCGGATCGGCCTGGAGAGCGCCGTACTCACGACCGTCGCCCTCAGCGCCTACGGCTGGGGTCTGGCGCGTTACGGCATGGGGCCGCGAACCAGCAGCCTGACCTTCACCACGCTGACCACCTCTCAGTTGCTCTACGCGATCAGTTGTCGCTCCGAGAAACGCTGGCTGTTCGACCGCAAGCCCTCAACAGCGAACCCATACATGACCTTCGCCGTCGGTGGCGGGCTGGCGCTTCAGGGCGCCACAACCTTGCTGCCCGGACTGCGCCAGGTGCTCGGCGCCACGCCCCTCAGCCCGTCCGACTGGTTGCTGGTAACGGCGCTGGCCGTAGCGCCCTACCTCGCCAGCGAATTGATGAAGGCGATTGAACGCCCGTGCAGAGTAGATACAGGAGAGCGCGACAGCCATGGCCAGTGAATATGTCTTCACCTCCGAGTCGGTTACGGCGGGGCATCCCGATAAACTCTGCGACCAGATCAGCGATGCCCTGGTCGGTCATATTCTCTGGCAAGACCCCGCCGCCCGCGTGGTAGCCGAGTGCGCCGTTTCCACGGGTATCCTGTTTGTGTCGCTGAAGGCCGCGACAACCGCCAGCATTGATATCCCCCGCGTCGCCCGTGAGGTCATCCTCGAGGTGGGGTATGACCGTGGCAGCTTCAACGGTCGCACCTGCACGGTGATGACGAACCAGCTTGAAGAGACGGCAGCCACACGCGCAGGGCAGCGCGACCGCGAGAGCGCCCTGTCGGAACTGGTTGCCCAGGAGAATGTCACCCTTTTTGGCTTCGCCTGCACACAGACGCCTGTGCTGTTGCCGTTGCCGATCTGGCTGGCCAATCGCCTGGCGCAACGCCTCGATATCGTCTGCCGCGAGCACCGCGACGACCTCGCGCCCGACGGGAAGGTGCAGGTGGGCGTGGTGTACCGCGACCATGCGCCCTCGCGCATCCACAGCCTGACCCTGGTGGCCAGCCAGCGCCATCCCGATTTGCCGCTGGCCCGGTTGCGGCAGATGATCATCGAGGAGGTGATCAAACCGGTGTTCGAGCACGAGACGCTCATCCCTGACGCAGAGACGCGCATCCAGATCAACCCCGAAGGCCCGGTGGTGGAAGGCGGCCCGGCGTTGCACGCGGGGTTGACCGGGCGCAAAACCGGCGCCGACACCTACGGGGGCTATGCCCGCCAGAGCAGCGCCGCGTTAAGCGGCAAGGACCCGACGCGGATCGACCGCACCGGGGCGTACGCGGCCCGCCATGCGGCGAAGAGTGTGGTGGCGGCGGGCCTGGCCTCGCGCTGCGAGGTGCAACTCAGCTATTCGATCGGGTTGCGCGACCCGGTGAGTGTGCGGGTGGAAACCTTTGGCACCGGCGCGCTGAGTGACGATGAACTATCGGAGCGGGTGGCGCGGGCCTTCGATTTCAGCGTGGGCGGGATCATCCGCCGCTTCGATCTGACCGGGTTGGCCGCGCGTTCACGGGGCCGGCTCTACCAGCGCGTGGCAGCGCACGGCCACTTCGGGCGGCCCGAGCTGGTTCTGCCCTGGGAGGCTACTGACGGGGCGGAGGCGCTGGAGGTTGGGATGAAGGGTTTTTCGCCCGGAGGCCTGAGGTGAACATAGCCCGTGCGTGGGAGGATTCAGGAGGGCCGCGTCTTCGCGGGCTTCCCTCGAAGGGGCGCGAGGAGACCGGCTTTCCCCAGAGCTGGAGGAGGACAGGCATGACAACTGCCCCGAGCTACTTCACCATCGATCCCGAAACCTTTGCCGATGAGCGGCATTTTGTGCTGGAGTGTTTGCGCGAGGTGTTGAGCGAGTCCGGAGAGCTGGAACTGGCCGCGGCGCTTCCGTGGCAAGAGGCGCCCACGCCCTCCCTGCCGGAAACGCCTTCCGAAGGGCTGTTCCAGGCCCTTTCGATCGCCTTTCAGTTGCTCAAAATGGTCGAAGAACGGGCAGCGGTGCAGTACCGGCGCCTGACCGAAACGCGCCAGGGCCTGACGGCGGTGCCGGCACTGTGGGGCGAGGCGCTCTGCCACTTGCAGAACCAGGGCATTTCCGGGGCAGACATCGCCGCCGCGCTGCCGGATGTACAGGTTGAGCTGGTGCTCACCGCGCACCCCACCGAGGCCAAACGCGCCACCGTGCTCGAACACCACCGCGCCCTCTACCTGCTACTGGTCAAACGTGGCGAAACTCGCTGGACACCCTACGAGCAGGAGTCGATCCGCGCCGAAGTGCTTGCGCGCCTGACCACGCTCTGGCGCACCGGCGAGATCTTCCTGGAAAAACCCGACGTCGCCTCGGAACGGCGCAACATCCTGCACTACCTGCGTAACGTCTTCCCCGATGTGGTCGCGCTGCTCGATGAGCGCTTGCGTCAGGCCTGGAGCGCAGTCGGCCTCGATCCGGCCCTGATCGCCGGGGTGGAGCGTCTGCCCCGGCTGCGCTTCGGCACCTGGGTCGGCGGGGATCGCGACGGGCACCCGCTGGTCACCGCCGAGGTCACCCGCGAGACCCTGGCCGAGTTGCGGCAGCAGGCCCTGGGCATTCTTCAGGACCAGTTGCGCGAGCTGGCGCGCGCCTTGAGCCTCTCCGACCTGCGCCAGACGCCCCCGGCAGCGTTGCTCGAACGCATCGCCGAGGTTGCCGCCTCCATGGGCGCAGTGGGCGCGCAGGCGCTGAAGCGCAACCCCAACGAAGCCTGGCGTCAGTGGATCAACCTGATGCTGGCCCGCCTGCCGCTCATTACGCCGCTCGAAGCGTACCACTACCGCGCAGCGGCGGACCTCGAGCGCGACCTGCACCTCCTCGCCACGGCCCTCGACGCCGTGGGCGCGGAACGCCTGACCCGCCACTTCGTCCATCCGCTCATCCGCAGCCTGCAAACCTTCGGGTTTCACCTTGCGGTGCTCGACGTGCGGCAGAACAGCCACTTCCACGACCTGGCCCTGGGGCAGTTGCTGGCCGTCGCCGGCTTCGCCGATCACAGCGTGACCGCGTGGGACGTGCCCCGACGTATGGCGCTGCTGGAGCAGGAACTGGATTCGCCCCGGCCCTTTGCTGGCCCGACGGCCCGTATCGGCCCCGAAGCCGATGCGGTGCTCAGTTGCTACCGGGTGCTGCTCGACGAACTCGCCACCCACGGGCCGGCGGGTCTGGGAGCGCTGATCGTCAGCATGACCCGCAGCGCCGCCGATCTGCTCACGGTGTACCTCTTTGCCCGCGAAGTCGGTCTCCTGCGCGAAACCCCCGACGGGCCGGCGTGCCCCCTGGCGGTAGTGCCCCTGTTCGAGACGATCGAGGATCTGGAGCGCAGCCCCACCGTCCTGGCCGCCTTTCTTGATCATCCCCTGACCCGACGCAGCCTGGACCTGCAGCGGCGCCTGCGGGGCGAACGCGACCTGGTGCAGCAGGTGATGATCGGCTACAGCGACAGCAACAAAGACGGTGGACTGGTTGCGAGCCTGTGGGCGCTCTACCGGGCGCAGCAAGCGATGGCCGCAGTGGGGCGGGAGCTTGGCGTGCGCATCCGCTTCTTCCACGGGCGAGGCGGCACGATCAGCCGGGGAGCCGGGCCAACCCACCGCTTCATCAAGGCCCTGCCTGCGGGCACGCTGAGTGGCGATCTGCGGGTGACCGAACAGGGCGAGGCTATTGCCCAGAAGTACGCCAACCGCCTGACCGCCAGTTACAACCTGGAGCTGTACCTGGCAGGCGTGAGCCGCGCTACCGTGCTCGAGCGGCACGCGCGGAGCGAGGCCCATGTTCTAGAGCCGACCATGGACAGCCTGGCGACCCTGAGCCGGGCAGCCTACAGCGCGTTGATTGGCAGTCCAGGCTTTCTGACCTTTTTCCGCCAGGCCACACCGATTGACGCCCTCGAGCAGAGCCGGATCGGCTCGCGGCCCACCCGACGCACCGGCCAGGCCACCCTGGCCGATCTGCGGGCCATCCCCTGGGTATTCAGTTGGAGCCAGGCGCGGTTCTTCCTCTCGGGCTGGTACGGCGTCGGCAGCGCCCTCGAACAGCTCCACCAGAGCGATCCGGCAACCTTTGCGGCACTGCAACAGCACTTTCTCAGTTGGGCGCCGCTGCACTACATCTTCAGCAACGCCGCCACCAGCGTGGCAACCGCCGATCCGGACGTGATGGGCTGGTACGCCGAACTGGTGGAGGATGCAGCCCTGCGCGAGGCCATGCTCGGGCGCATCCTCGAAGAATACCGGCGCACGGTGGCGATGCTGGAGCGCCTCTACGGCGGCCCCCTTGCCGAGCGGCGGCCCAACATCTTCAGTATGATCGAAGCGCGCAACCCGGGCCTGCGGGTCCTGCACCGCCAGCAGATTGACCTGCTGCGGCAATGGCGGGCGCTGCGCGCCCGCGGCGAGGACGACACCGCCCTGCTGCCACGGTTGTTGCTCACGATCAACGCGATTGCAAATGGGCTTGGCTCGACCGGCTGATGTGAAAAAATATGGGGAAACCGGGTTTCCCCATCCCCCTGCCTGTTGGGAGCGCCAGCCGCTCCCAACCGCGGTTGGGACATGAGGAAACCGGGTTTCCCCACCCCTCTCCCTGCGGGGAGGAGCCCGGTTCCCTCCCCCAGCGGGGGAGGGCCAGGGAGGGGGCGGCCCTCCCAAAGATACCCCATGTTCATCGCGGCGTTGTGCACCCCGCGCATGGGGCCTGATGTGAACAGATGGGGAAACCGGGCTTCCCCACCTGTGGTGAGCTTGTCGAACCGCGCCCCTGCCTGTAGGGGCGCCAGCCGCCCCCACCAGCGGTTGGGACATGGGGAAACCGAGTTTCCCCAACCCCCTACCTGAGGGAGGGTGGCCGCGTCTCGGGGCCGGTTGCCTGCCTGTCCAGGGTAGGGTATACTACCTTTGAACAGCTTTTGCACAATTTCTAAGGATCATGCTTATGACTATTTACGACTTTTCGGCCAACCTGCTTGACGGCACACCCCAGAAGCTCGACGCCTACCGGGGCAAGGTGCTGTTGATCGTCAACGTCGCCAGTCGCTGCGGCTTCGCTCCGCAGTACGCGGGCCTGGAGGCGCTGTATCGGCGCTACAACGATGAGGGCCTGGTCGTGCTGGGTTTCCCCTGCAACCAGTTCGGCTTTCAGGAGCCGGGGAGCGAGGCTGAGATCCGGGAGTTCTGCAGCCTGAACTACGACGTGACCTTCCCTATGTTCGCAAAGATCGACGTAAATGGGCCATGGACCCACCCGCTCTACGCCTATCTCAAGGCCGAGCAGCCCGGTTTCCTGGGCATTCCGACGATCAAGTGGAACTTCACCAAGTTCCTGGTGGATCGCAACGGCAATGTGCGCCGGCGCTACGCGCCCACTGATACGCCGGAGTACATCGAGCGCGACATCGTAGCCCTGCTGCACGAACAGTCAGCCACGGAGCCGCGCACCGTGGCCTCAGGGTAAGCCTGGTGTGAGTCTGGCCCGCGCGGCAGGGTGTCGGAGGGCGCGCAGTACGTGTTCACACTTCTCCCGGGTACGCGGGCATCTTGCCCCATCCAGGCCATTGCGGGCGAGACGCCCGCGCACCCGAGTGACACCTTAACCCAAATGTGAACACTTACGGCGCGCAGCCCTCTCACACCCTTTTCATTGCAGACCCCGGATTGCAAATAGTCGCACAGGGCGTCCAGGTGCGCTTTGACGCAACGCTGCGCGTGGAGGGCTTACGTGCCATTGGGTTCGCACCCTTATTCTCCTGCGCCCTGCTGCGCGCATTACGCTCCCCCGCTAAGGGCGGCAACGGTCAGCCGCGCCGCGGTCAGGGGCGAGGGATGCGCCTGAGCCTCGGCCAGGCGCCGGGCAACCAGCGGCATGGCATGCGAGCCGAGCATCAACGGGGCGCCAAGCGGATGGAAACGGGCGGTGAGCACCGACTTTTCGGGCGAGCGGAACATCAGGGCGTTGCAGACCACGCCCTCGCCCGTGCCGCGATCGTGGGCCAGTGCGCCGGGGAAGGCGCCCCAACTGGTCAGGCCGGTGTAGTAACTGTATCCGGGGTGGGTATTCACCGCGATTGTGCCGTAGCGCAGGTCGAACAAGGCCCGCTCATAGGCGGCGCGCACCCGCGGATCGCGCAGCGTCTCGGGATGCACCACAATCGCGGCGGCGAGCCGGCCCCACAGCCGCTCGTTGGCAAAGACGACGGCCCGGTCAATGAAGCCGGCCACATCAGGCGCATCGAGCGCCGTCTCTCCCAGGAAGGGGCCGAAGTGCTCGTGGATGAAGAGCGGCTCGTCGTAAGCCTCCGGATCCAGGTCGGGCGCCAGGATCCAGGGCAGATCGTCGGGGCCGGGCGTGCCGAGGCGCCGCACATCGCGATGCTGGGCCAGCAGCGCCGCGTAAGTTGCCTGGACGCCGGGGTAGTAGGCGCGGCGGGTGGGGGTGGCAGCAAGGATCTGCTCGAAGCGGCCCAGGAACTCGTGGCGCAGCGCCCACTGCCGATGCTGGATGATCACCCGCGGGGCATAGCACAGGAAGCCACCGTTGAAGACCGCCCAGGTGGCCAGGGCAATGGCCTGAGCCTCCAGGTCGGCGTGCTTCCAGGGTCCGGGGACGATGATCACCGGTGTGACGTTCCCCACCTCAGCGGTGAACGGGCGGGTGATGGGTGGCGGGCCGGCCAGGAGCTGTTCGCAGGTCGCGGGCGAGCCAGTCAGGTGGACGCAATCCACCACAGGGTGATGGGCCAGGTAGAAGCCAACCGAGGCGCCGCCGGTGAGCAGGCGCAGGCAACCCTCGGCGATCAGCGGCGCGAAGGCCTCGGCGAAGAGTGGCTCGAGGTAGCTGTTGACCGGGCTGAACTTAAAGGCCACCACCCGGCCTTCGACGAAGAGCTGGTAGAGAATGTCCGTCGAGATCACCGGCGAGGCGTTCCCGGCGCCGAGCACGGCCACCACCTGGCCGGCGTGCGGCGTGCGGTAGGCCCAGGCCTGGGTCGCGATGGTCTCCTCCAGCGAGATGCCCGGTTGCATCCAGACCTCGGCGTGCATGCCGGGCTGGGTCACCTCCTCATAGATGTCATCGGGATAGACCCGAACGATTGTCTGCTCGCCGGGGCCGAGGCGGGGCGGGTGCGGGAGATGGGGGTGGCCATAGCGCTCGATCTCGGCCATGGAGCGGCGGAGCAGGCGCGCGTAGCGCACACTGGTCGCCACCCCGAGCCACTCTTCGCCCTCGGCGTGGCCGCCGGGCGGCAGGCTCTTTGCCTCCAGCGAAGCCGCCACGATGCGCGGCCCAACGCGGAGCAGCCCCGCGACAACATCCTCGAGGAGGGCGCCACGCTGCGCGGGGCCGCGGCGCGCCCAGGCGCCGGCGCCGGCTTGCAACTCCTCCAGGGCCGCGTCGAGAGCCACGCGCCGCTCGGGGGTAAGCTCAGCGTCTGGCGCTGGCGAAGCGGCGCGCCCCTCATCCGGCCCAACGCGATCAATGGTCGTGCTTGTCATCGCCTTCCTCCTTGAAGTCGAATCGACAGCGAACGACACACGAACACACGCATCTCCGTGCGTGTCCCTATCATAGCCCCGATACCCGCCGCTGTGCGAGAACAAGCCGGCACTGTGCGTAGCAGGCCCGCTACCAGCGCGTCTGCGTGCCCCGGGCCACCGGGCGCCGGCCCCGGGGGCGACCGGCGCCGGCACGGGCGCAGCCCCGCCACGTGACGCCACAATCAACCCCGCAGCCCACCGTAGGGCCGAAGCATTCGCCCCCATCGCCGCCCGCCCACCGCGCGCACCCCCGCGCGAATGCTTCGGCCCGGGACCCCCGGTCGGCCACCGCGCTCCCGGGTCACCGCACGCACCCCCGCGCAAACTGTGCGCCCCCGATTGGACCACCGCCGCCCTGCCGTCGCACGCACCCCCGCGCGAATGCTTCGGCCTGCGCGCCCCGGTTGGACCACCACGCCCCGGGCCACCGCGCGCCGGCCCCGGGGGCGTCGGGGCGACACCAGGCGCCCGGGGCCGGCGCGCGGCGTCCCGGATCCAAGCACAGCATCACGCGGGGAGGCATCGTTATCATCGCGAGTCCAACGCCAGGGATAGCCTCGATCCGCCGGTGGCTCACCACGGTGACGATGTGAGAGGAAACCGGAGTTCCCTCCGCCCTGTTCACCGGGTGCCGGCCATCCCCAACGGCGTTGGTGGGTGGGGAAACCGGGTTTCCCCACACCCCTGGGGAGGGCGTAGCCCTCCTGGAACCAGGCCGTTCCCCTGACGCAGACAACCGGCCCCTGGTATCTCTCCCCTCAACGCATCTCGAAGACCTCCTTCTCCACCAGCTCGATCTGCACCGGGTACCTACCGGTAAAACAGCCCTTGCAGAACTCGCTGGGCGCCTGGCGGGTGGAGCGGATCAGGCCCTCCAGGCTGAGGTAGGCCAGGCTATCGGCCCCCAGGTGAGCGCAGATTTCGGGGATACTCATCCGGTGGGCGATCAGTTCGGGGTAAGTCGCCATATCTACGCCGAGGAAGCAGGGGTGACGGATGGGCGGTGAGGAGACCCGGATATGGACCTCGCGGGCGCCGGCCTCGCGGAGCAGACGGACAATCGGGCCGCTGGTGTTGCCGCGCACGATGCTGTCATCAACCAGCACCACGCGTTTGCCGGCCAGATTGTCGGGCAGGGCGTTGAACTTCAGATTAATGCCTACTTTTCGCAGATGATCATCAGGCTGAATAAAAGTTCTTCCAATATAGCGATTTTTGATCAATCCTTCTGAGTACGGAATACCCGACTCCTGAGCATAGCCGATGGCCGCAGGGGTGGCGCTGTCGGGCACGGCAATCACCACATCGGCCTCGGCGGGCGCCTCGCGGGCCAGTTCACGCCCCTGCTCGACGCGCACGGCGTGCAGTGCCGTCCCGTGGAGCAGGCTATCCGGCCGGGCGAAGTAGATATACTCAAACAGACACTCCGCGCGGTGCGGGGCCGGCATTCGGGCCACAGTGCGCGGGCCGTCTTCGGTGATCGCCACAATCTCGCCGGGTTCGATCTCGCGCACAAACTCGGCCCCGATGGGGCCGAAGGCGCAACTCTCCGAAGCCACCACCCACCCCTGCGGGCCAAGTCGGCCCAGGCAGAGCGGATGCAACCCCAACGGGTCGCGCACGGCGTAGAGCGTCTGGCGCGTCAGCACGGTCAGACAGTAGGCCCCCTGCGCGCGGACCATGAACACGCGCAGTTTTTCCTCCCAGGTATGGCCCTCACCACCCGCGAGCATCTGCGTAATCACTTCGGAATCGCTGCTGCTGGTCAAACCGACGCCGCGGTTAAGCAGCTCGCGGCGCAGGGCGGCAGCGTTGGTCAGGTTCCCATTATGGCCCACGGCCAGCGGGCCAAGGGCGCTCTCCACCACAAACGGTTGCGCGTTCTCGATGCGCGAGGAGCCGGTGGTAGAGTAACGCGTGTGACCTATCGCCATGAAGCCGGTGAGCGGGCGCAGCTTATCCTCGTTGAAGACCTGGGCCACCAGCCCCATCTCCTTGTGGTAGCGGATCGTGCGTCCGTTGGAGACGGCGATCCCTGCGCTCTCCTGCCCGCGATGCTGCAAGGCGTAGAGGCCAAAAAATGTCAGACGCGCGACATCGGCATCGGGATGCACGATGCCGAAAATGCCGCATTCGTGGCCGGGTTTGTCATCGGACTGATCGGTCACAGGCGGTTGACGGCCCGGATGGGCAGCAGCGGTCATAGTTCCATATTCCTCCACGGGCAACCAGGCCCGTTGGCGCCGGTACGATCCAGGAAGCTCTCTCGACGAGGGCGCGCGGCGCGATCCTGGCATTGGCAAGCGACATTGCTTCGAAGATCTAAATAAAGTATAGCACAGACGGAATGAAGGCTGAGGTGAAAATACGGGGAAACCGGGTTTCCCCACCTGCGGTGAGCCTGTCGAACCGCACCCCTGCCTGTGGGGCGCCAGCCGTTCCCAACCGCGGTTGGGACATGGGGAAACCGGGTTTCCCCAACCCCATCCCTGCGGGGAGGGTTTGTCGGATGTGAACATATGGTACAATGTCCTGCTGTCAGTGGGAGCGAAGCTGCCGCAGGCTCACCACTGCCGCCACACTCGCCCGATGCGCTTACTTATATTTATTCGCGCAACAAAGCCGCATGGGCGCCTGATGTATTTCCAGGCAACTCGCTGGCGTATCAGCGCGACGGTGATCGCTTTTAGATACACTGCGACCGATTTGCAATCGAACGAAGGAGCGCCGTTGTGGAAATTGCGCTGTACATCGCTCTGATCATCATTAGTGTGGTGCTGATCGCCCTGGTGGTCTTGCAGGCGCGCAGCCCGGGTATGGCTAACCGCGACACCAGCTCGATCTACCGCACGCGCCGCGGCCTGGAGAAGACCCTCTACCAGGCCACCCTGGTTCTGAGCACGTCGTTTCTGCTGCTCTCGTTGATCGCCAGCCTGCCGATTTTTGGCTAGCTGCGCTGCGTAACGACGGGGTGAACCCGGGGTTTTTCCCGGGAGGGCTGCACCCTCCCGGGCCCTCTCCGCCGGCAGGGGAGTGGAGACGCCCCGTTTCTCCATCGTCGTATCAGCAGCATGTGGACCGCCGATGGCCCGTCGCATTCGCTGGCAAATTGTCATCGCCACGTTGAGCATTATGCTGATCGCCGGGTTGCTTGGCGCGGTGGCCTTGCGCAACGCGTCGGTGGCGACGCCTCTGGTCGGCGGTTCCTACGTTGAGGCCGTGGTTGGCGCCCCGGTACGCCCCGTTCCCCTGCTCAACGATCCGCTCGCCGACCCGGTGGGCCGCGATTTGATTGCGTTGATCTTCGATGGCCTGGTACGTATCGGCGCCGATGGGCTGATCGAGCCGGCGCTGGCTCAGTCCTACCAGGTTGATGCGAGCGGTACGATCTATGAATTCAACCTGCGGCGCACGCTCACCTGGCACGATGGCCGGCCCTTCACCGCCGATGATGTGGTCTTTACCCTGCGGGCGTTGCAGGTAATCGATCAGCCCGGCGAACCGGCGCTCGCCGCTGTCTGGCAAGATGTGCTGGTGGACCGGCTGGACGCCTATACCGTGCGCGTCACCCTGACCGCGCCGTTCGCGCCGTTCTTGAGCATGGCCCGCGTGCCGATCCTGCCGGCCCACCTGTTTGCCGGCAACCCGCCGGAGGCCTGGGTCGCCGGAGCACTGGCCGAACGGCTGGTGGGCACCGGCCCCTATCGCCTGGTTGAACTGCGCGAGGATCGCGCCGTGCTCACGGCCAATGAGCGCTACTTCGGCGGCCGTCCCTACGTCGAGCGTCTCGAGTTGCGCTTCATGGCCTCGCCCGAGGCTGCCTTCGCCGCCCTCGCCCGCGGCAATGTGACGGCCTACGGCGCCCGTCTGACCGGAACGGACGCGATTGATGACCTGCCCGCCGGTCTCCGCGGAGCGCTTGTGCCCCTCGATGAGTACACCACCCTGAGTTTTAATTTGCGCCGCGCGCCGCTCGACAATCTGAACCTGCGCCGCGCCCTGGCCCACGGCCTTAACAAAGACGCGCTGATCGAGCGCGCCCTGAATGGCTCGGCAACGCCCCTTGATACGCCCATCCTCCCCGGCTGGTGGGCCTATGACCCTGAGGCGCGCTGGTATGCGCCTGATCCTGCCACCGCCGCGCGCATCCTGAGCGAATCGGGCTTCGACCGTGACGCCGACGGTACGCTCCAGCGCGCCGGACGCGCCCTGGCCCTGGAGCTGCTGGTGGATAATGAGCCGAAGCGCCGCGCCGTCGCCGATGAGATCGCCCGCCAGTGGGGCGATCTCGGGCTGCGCATCAGCGTGGTCGAACTCGATGGGCCGGCGTTGCAGGCCCGCCTGCGCGCCCACGACTTCGACCTGGCCCTGCACACCTGGACGCGCCTCGGCCCTGACCCTGACCCCTTTGCCCTGTGGCACTCCAGCCGCGCCGATACAGGGCTGAACTACGCCGGTCTGGCCGATAGCCAGGTTGACGATCTGCTCACCAGCGCCCGCGTCGAGAGCGAGCTTGCCGCTCGTAGCGCCGACTACGCCGCCTTCCAGCGGCGCTGGATCAGCCTGGCGCCGGGCATTACCCTGTACCAGCCGCTCTACCGCTTTGCCGCCCTCGAGGCCCTCGACGGCACAGGTCTTGACGATCCTGAGAGCACCCTGCACCAGTTGCTCATCGGACGCGAGGATCGCTACCGTAATGTGACGCGCTGGTTCCTCAAGAGCTACCGCGAGATTCAGGGCGAGGTTCGCTGACCCCGTCAGCTTCGCAGGTCGCGCAGGTCGAAGACTGGCCCGTCCTTGCAGCGGAGGCGCGCGCCGTTGCGGGTCTCGACCAGGCAACTCAGGCACGTACCCACGCCACAGGGCATCACGCCTGCCAGGGCCGTCTGAGCGAAGCCCCGCTCCCAGCGCAATGTGCCTGCGCGTACCTGTTCGATCACCGGCGCCAATAGCGGCGCCGTTAGCCCCAGGCAGAGCTGATCGGCCCACCCCAGTGGCGCTCCGCTCAGGGCAGGGCCGCCGGCGAGGTGGGCGCCGGCGAGCAGCGCCGGCAGGGTTGCTTCGCCGCTCGCCTCCGTCAGGTACTCGACATCCGAGGGCAGCAGGAAGGGCGGTGGCAGTACGTCGGCGCCCGCAGCGGCCACCAGCAGCACCACGGCAACGCCCCGCGCCACCGCAGCGCGGGCAAGGAAGAGCAGCGCCGGCACGGTGGGGCCGGCCCCGGCCAGCAGCAGGTTGCGCGTCTGCTCGGCGAGGGTAAACCCGTTTCCAACCGGACCATAGACATCGAGCCGCGCCCCCGACGGCTGGGCGGCAAGCCAGGCCAGGCCGCGCTCTTCGGGCGCCAGAAGCACCTCCACCACGCCCGTGTGCGGGTCGGCATCGGCGGGGAACAGCGTTCGCCGCAGCAGTGGATCGTCGCTTTCGGGCGGCGCGCAGCGCGCGAGCATAGCCTGCCCGGGGCGCATGGCGCGCGCCAGATCCGGAACGTGCCAGCGCGCCAGGGTCAAGGCGCCGAGCTGGCGTCGCTCCACGACAATGGGTTCGTGGTAGGGCATGGTTCAAACCAGCGTGACAGGTTGCGGTGACCGTTGCCGGCTGATAGTCTTTGAAACTTCACATTCCACGAACGCTCAGGCTGGAAGAGCCGACCCTGAACTACGGCGCCGGCGCGCGCCAGAGCTGTGCGCGGAACGAAGCGATCACGCGGGGGGATTGTAGCATAGCTACGGGTTCTCCATCTCCCTGCCTGTGAGGTTCAGGGGCGGACAGAACGTATGAGCGCCGACGGGCGTTATGGCATTGGGATGCGCTGGTTGGTCCTCACCCCCTCCCCCTCTCCAGCGAAGCTGGAGAGCCTGCGCTGAGCCTGTCGAAGCGGGGAGACCAGAGCCGTGCGCGGGGGCGTTCCAATGCGGTATAAGCCACGT
>Ga0116210_1000917_pt1 | contig 24962 bp, 18 predicted proteins | sample TshhotsprinmetaG_FD_94483 | JGI IMG/M metagenome (GOLD analysis project Ga0116210, IMG submission 94483) | Hot spring microbial communities from South Africa to study Microbial Dark Matter (Phase II) - Tshipise hot spring metaG | ecosystem: Environmental > Aquatic > Thermal springs > Hot... | reverse complement strand
GACGTGCCAGGCACCCTCTCAGGTGCCTGGCACGTGCTGGCACGTGAGCAAAACGGCCTCAGCCGAGCTCTTTCACGTATTTCTGCAGCTCGCGCTGGTTGATGCGAACATACTCCGTGGGGATAATCTGATCCATCTCCTCCGGCGTGAGACGGATCTTGAGGATATCGAGCGCATCTTCCGGCGACTGGCCGTAGGCCAGCTTGCGCTTGCCGTTCTTGAGCGCGAACAGGTACATGTAATGGGGATTGCTGAAGCTGCTCATCTCACGCCTTCACCAGCGCCCGGGCATACAGGCCCTGATAGCCGCGGCGCTGCTCCTCTGCGCTCAGGCCGCGATTGACCTCGGCATCATATTTGCCGGCCAATAGCTCCCGGTAGAACGCGTAGTCCACCCCTTTCACCTTCTCGTCGTCGGGGAAGCGGTGATAGTTCTCCTTCGACATCAGGCTCTTGCCCTCGGCGATGAGCTGGAAGCCCAGCGCCGAACCGGGATAGGGCGCGTAGTAGGAGATAGAGGGGAAGACCCACTTCATGCGTTTGAGCATCCGCATCGTCTTGAATGCATCTTCGGGCGTCTCCCCGGGGATGCCGAGCATGATGTTGGCCCAGAATTTGGGCGGCTCTTTTCCCGCGCGCTCCATCTCGTCGCCGAGGCGGTTGACCAGATCAATCGTGAAGTCGTTGTCTTCCTCGGTGCATTCTTTGTTCAACAGGCGCAGGATGCGGTCGCTGCCCGACTCGAAGCCGATGGAGATCAGCTTCCAGTTGGTCTCGCGCACGAGCGCCTCGAACAGATCGGGCCACTGGCGCACCGTGTCGGCGCGGCCCGCAGCCCAGTAGGTCCAGTTCTTGGTCTTCCGCGGGTATTTCTCGATCCACTCCTTCAGCCACTTGGGATTCTGGAAGAACATCGAGTCATGGATCACGACCGAGCCGACGCCGTAGGTCTTGTCCAGGTAGTTCAGTTCGTCAATGACCATATCCACCGGCCGGCGGCCCATGTTGGGGATGTAGGAATTCTCGTTGCAGAAGACGCATTGCCAGGGACACACCCGACTGGTCAGGATGGTCGCCACCGGCCCCGGCCCCCAGCCACACTCCGGTTCGAGCGGCCACCGCCATTTGAAGCGCCGCTGCGTGCGCCAGGAGGCCGGCTTCGGCCACAACGTGCGATCAATCATCGGCCACTCGGCCATAGATCTCGCGCCTTCGCCCTGGAACAGGCGCGGGAAAGCGCCGGGGTCTTGCACCAGCGGCACGATCACCTTCTCGCCCGGCCCCTGACAGATGTGATCGAATTCAGGCGTCTCCAGCATCTCATCGGGCGCCACGGTGGCGTGCATCCCGCCCGCCAGCACGATCCCATGCGGATTCACCTCTTTGAACAGCTGGGCCGACTTGCGGCCGGCCGGAAACGTGTAGCTCCGCACGTTCATGATCGCCATGTCGTAGCCGACGAGCTGTTTGCGCAACTGATCCCACGACGTGACCGCGCGCGTCGAGACCAGGTCGGTCTCGATCCCGTTCTGCTTGAGGATGGTGCGCAGCAGGCCCAGCCCGTGATCCTGCCACTGCTCGTGGGGACCATCGGGATGCACCAGATCGCCCAGGTCGCCCAGGTCTATCCAGACAATCTTCGCTTTTTTCTTGATCCACGGCCAGGAAATCGCCAATCGTCCCTCCGTCATCCTTTCTCTACGCATACTGATGCTGGGTTCTGACATCGTGTATACACGCTTTACGGTTGATTGTCAAGCCCCAACATTTCCTCCAGGATGGCGACCGCGGCCGTGACCAGGCCCGGACAGATGGTGTGCGTCAGCTTGCGCTCGCGAATCGTTGCCTGGCCTTCAGGCGTGCTGAAATCGTGGCCGAGGAGGGTGCGACAGGCCACTGCGCCATGTCGCGCCTGAAAGCGCGCCAGGAACTCGCGGGCGCGCTCATAGGTGCGCTCTTTGGCGGGAGGATCGGGCTGGGTGATGCCGTAGCGCAGGCCGATGACCATCAGGCCGCCGGTGACCGCGCCGCAGGTGTCGCCGGAACGCGCCACGCCGCCGCCGAATGCCGCGGCGACCCGCAACAGCGTCGCCGGTTCCAGGCCGAAGTCGGCTGCGAACGCCGCCGCCACAGCCTGCGAACAGCTGAAACCCTGGGAGAAGTAGGTTTGGGCTACGTCAATTCTGGACATGGTGTGCCTCGATGCAAAATGGATCGGGTCGGGCAGGATATGATCATAGCCCGACCCACCCTGGATGCATTCTACTTTAGCACACTTTTGTCCTGAGGAAAACTTCAGGCTTCGTCTGTGTGGTGCTCAGGCCGTCTGCCGGCCCGGTGAGGAAAGCGAAGCGCAGCACACGGCTGCTAGTGACGGCGGACGCCTCAGGTGCCGGTGGGAGCACAGGAGCTGGCCGTCCCCGTGGCAAACCCGACGCCGCCAGCAGCCTTCGATGCAAAAAGCGAAATCTTACGCCGAACCTGCCGGCTGCCGCATGCCGGGCAAACGACTTCGTTGATCGCCTCGGCGCTGCGCACCAGCTCCTCGAAAGAACGATTGCATGATGTACAGTTGAACTCGTACAATGGCATAGGCAATCCTCTGAACTCCGGGTTGATCGCATGGTGTCTGTAATCCTCATCATTGGATGCACGCGCTCGCAGCGGCGTTACAGCGTTTGGAGAAGTGCGTCAAGAGATGGTACACTAACCAGAAAACGGTAGGGAGTGATAGGCCAAATGGATGCTGCAGCCATGCTGCGCAAAATGTGCCGGGAACAGCTCGGCGACGCCGACGTGAGGGCGATCTGCAAGAGCCGCGGTTTCTCCGCGCGCGAGGCGACCACGCGCGCCGTCTTCGAGAATTTCTTCCTGTCGGAGATCGGCGTGGCGGCAGCATTGCGGACGTTGAGCCAACGCGAGATCGCAACGCTCCATCTGTTGGCAGCGTGCAAGGAGGAGGTGGAGATCAGCTTCTTCGCCCGGCTGTACGGCGCCGGGCGGGCAGAAACCATCTACTATGGGACATACAATCAGCGGTACACAGACGTGATGAAACAGGTGCAGGCCAACCTGATCCGTCGCGGGGTGCTGCTTTTCGCCGAAGCCATTCCGGACGACGGCACCCTCACCCGATTACAACGTCTGCGCTTTCGGTTCCCCGCTGAATTCGAGCCATTTCTGCCGCCGCTGGTCACCGATACCCGCCTGGCGGCCGGCGAAGGCGAGGTGCGCCGCGCTGCGCTGCGCGAGAAGCTGCTCGAGATCGTCTCCGATCCGCCCCGCAACCGCTCGACCGACCAGTATGCGCTGAAGATCGTTGACGGCGAATTGCGCATGGGCCAACAAGCCTTTCGCGTCAAGATGTTGCGCCAGTGGCAGGAGGCCAGCTGGGAGGCCGGCCTGCCTCACCGGAAAAGCACGCAGGCCCCGGCTGTCCCGGATGACGGCCTGTGGCGCTACAGCCTGAAGCCCATCGCGGGCGTCCGATTCCTCTGCGCCAGCCTGCAGGAGGGCCAGTGGGCGCCGGCCAACGCCCTGATGCCGCTGCTCCAGGTGCTCTGTTACGGCTACCCGGTGCCCGACAGCACCGCGATCTGCGAGACAGGATGGCAGGCAGGTTTTCTGGCACGTCAAAAGATCGGCGGAGAAATGTGCTACCGGCTGGCAACTGCCGATCCGGCCGCCGAGAGCGCCGATATCGAAACGTACCTCAGCGTGATGCCCGATGGCTCAGCCGCCATTGCGTTGGAACACATCCCCTATGCCACCCTGGAACGGATCGCCGCCGTGAGCGACTTTCGGCCGGCCAGCACGGGCTCCTCTCTGCTGGCGACCCCCAATCTGATCCGCCTGGGCCGCCTGCCCGGCGTGCTGCGCGACCAGGCACCGCTCCAGTGGCTGCGCCAGCACTCGTCACTCTATCGCGAGGCCTGCGCCACGGTAGACGAGCGCCGGGGCCGACAGATCATCCATACCAACCTGGTGGTCGCCCGCATCACCGACCCGGCCCTGCGTGTCCAGATCGCACGCTCGTTGCCCGAACCCGGCCAGCTGGTAAGCCTCTCGGACGAATTCGTGGCGTTCCCGCCGGCACTCCTGCCGATCATCGAAAGAACGGCGAGCAAGGCAGGCCATGTGATCAAAACCGTGCACGAGCCGGCTGAAAAATAACAGGAGAGGAGTTCATTGCGCGCTATGCCAGGCAAAAGCAAGGCTCGTGGCCCTGAGCCATCTCCGCTGCCCCAGCACGTGCTGCCGACCGAATCCATTCACCCGGCGCCGGCGGACATCAGTGATCTGACCGTCGTCGAAACGCCGCGCGACCTGCGCCGCGATCTCCACACATTTATCGCCTATGTGCGCGAGCGCAACATTAAACGTGCCGTGCGCGGCAACCTGCTGCCGAAGGCCGATCTGGTCCGGCTCGCCAAACTGCTGGCCATTGACGAGGTGATCAACGACGATCAAGGCGAGACCCGTGCTCCGTGGATTCATTTCATTGACCAGGTTGCACTCGGCCTCGGCCTGGTTGCCTATGACACGACGGGCGTCTACGCTGGCTACAGCAGCACGGAGAAATCGTATCCCAACAATTATATGACCGTCGTCGAAACGGCCTATCGCCGCTTTCTGGCACTTCCTCTCGCCGAGCAGGAGCGCCAGCTTCTGGACTACCTCATCCAGGACCGACGTCTCGATCCATACGATATTCCGACAAACGAGTTCTACGCCGCCGACATCTTTGGCCGCCTCGATCGCTTCTCCCCTTGGGGCTCGGCGACCGGTATCATGAAAAAATTGCAATTCGCCCCCGTGCGCCGTTTCCTGCTGGAGATCCTGGCGCGTTGCCCGACCGATGTCTGGTTCAGCACAGCCTCGCTGATCGCATATCTTAAGGCCAGGCACCCGCATTTTCTGATCCCCCCCGGCCAGATCAAGGATGCCGGGGGCAAGGTAGCGCCGCGATTCTCCTGCTTCAACGAAACCGTGGGCAATCCATACGACCGGGGCGAACCGATCCCGGAAGACGCGCCCGACGCGTTCGAACGCATAGAAGGGCGTTATGTCGAGCGCTTCCTTGAGGGGGTGCCCTTGCTGCTCGGCTATGTGGACGTTGCCTACGGGGAAAATCCCAATCCACATCACTTCCCCTCGCGCGGCGTGCTGCGGGCCTTCCGGGTGAAAGGACGGCTGCTGCGCAGCCTGCGCGGCCAGATCGCCGAGCCGTCCGTCACCGTGCAGCCCAATCTGGAAATTTACGTCCAGGCCGAAATCTATCCGGCGCGCGTCCTGGCAGAGCTGGCCCCGCTAGCCGATGTGGTGTCGAGCGATGTGGCGACGATCCTCAAGCTGCGCCGGGAAAAGGTGGCGGCTGCGCTGGTCCAGGACGAACGCCTGAACGTGGTCAAATATCTGGAGGAACTGAGTGACCGCGAACTTCCCCAAAACGTGGTGCGGGAATTACGCGAATGGGGCGACCTGTCGGGCAGGTTCACCCTCTACACGGGCTTTGCGCTGTGGGAGGGGGAGCAGCCAGATCGCAGCGCGGCGGAGGTCGGCGCGCTGATTGTCGAGGAAATCTCGCCGCAAATGCGCCTGGTGCGCTCGGCTGAGACGCTCTACGAACGGCTGGAACAGGCCGCGCTGATGCCGATATGGATCAAGCACAAAGAAGATGGCTTTGCGGCTGTGCCCGAAGACGCCCGCTCTGTCTTTCGAGGGCAGACACCCGTCCGCACGCCCCAGCCGACTGCGCCGCCGACCGTCGAAGTCCAACGCGAGGTGCAGATGACGCTGCATTTTCCGAGCGAGGAAGTGTGGGAACGTGTGCGCCGGGCGTTGGCAGACGCGCGCTGTGCCATCACCGCCGACCGCAACCTGCGCACCATCACCTACATGCGGCGCTACGAGCCACAGATCATGGCCGTGTTCGAGACGCTGGCGCCTGTGTACCGGCTGCAGATCCTGGATCTGGCATAATATGATTTATTTCTCGATAAAGCTGGCGAAGATCGGGGAGCTGCCTGGCGATCTCCTCCGGCGTCATGGCATTGTAGGCTTTGGCGCGCAGCAGCCGGGTCAGCTCACGCCATCTGGCCGCATCGGCGATGGTCTGCTCGAGGTCGAAGTTGCAGGATTTATCCATAGCCACATCTCACCGGAACACAATCGGCTTTTGTCTCCTTGATTTGTTCATCATGACGTTGGCCCTGACAAAAGGTAACGCAGCGAAATCGCATACTCACCCAAGGAGAAGACCATGAACCATACTCGGCTGATCAGGCGGGCCTGCGAGATCACATGGCGCTACAAGGTCCTGTGGCTCTTCGGCATCCTGCTGGCGCTGACGAGCGGCGGGGGTGGCGGGGGCGGCAACAATGGCGCGAGACTCAGCAGCCAGCCGATCCCCGGCCTTGATCGGCTGGGCTGGATAGAGTGGCAGGCTCTGACCGGCCTCATCGTGGCATGTTGTTGCCTGCTGGCCATCCTGGTCATCGTGGCCGTGATCGTCAACTATGTGGCGCGCGTGGCGCTCTATCGCAGCGTGGATCAGATCGAGGCGACCGGCGCGGCGCCCACCTGGCGCGAGGGCCTGCGCCTGGGCTGGAGCAACCGCAGCTTCCGTCTCTGGCTGCTCGACCTGATCATCGCCATCCCGGCCGTGATCATCGCATTGCTGTTGCTCGGCATCGGCGCCACGCCGCTGCTCCTGCTCCTCATTGACAGTCCCGTGGCGCGAACGCTCGGCATCGCGGCCACCGTCGGCCTGGAGCTGCTGATGATCGCCGTCATCATCGTCGCGGCCGTGATCCTGCACGTCTGCGGCCAGTTCTGGTCGCGCGAGGTCGCCCTGGCCGACCGCAGCATCGGCCAGGCGCTGGCCGTGGGCTATGTCACGGTGCGGCAGCGGCTCAAGGACGTGGGGGGCATGTGGTTGCTGATGTTTGGGATCGGCCTGGCCTTTGGCCTGGTATTCCTCGTGTTCGTGCTGTTCGTGCTGGCGGTCGCCGCAGCGGTGGGCGGCGGCATCGGCCTGGTCGTGCACGCGATCACGCAGTCGGTAGGCTGGGCCGTAGGCCTAGGGCTGCCCTTCTTCCTGGTGATCCTGGTCGTGCCCACCGTGTTCGTGCAAGGCCTCTGGCTGGTCTTCGAGTCGAGCGTCTGGACGCTGACCTACCGAGAGGTCGCCGTCGCCAAAGGTTAGCCGCCAAACAGGCTCCTGAGTCGTCATGTCCCTTCCTCCGCTCACCGAATCGCAAAAGGCGTGCCTGGCGCTGCCCCTCGACCGGCCCATCTTCCTGGAAGGCCCGGCCGGCACCGGCAAAACCACCCTGGCAGCGGCACGATTGTTGCGCTGGCTGGAGGCCGGCGTGCCGGCGCGCGCGATCCTGGTCTTGACGCCGCAGCGCACCCTGGCCGCAGCCTACACCGCCGTGTTGCGCCATCCGACCGCGCCGCCAGGAGGCGAGGTAACCGTGGCGACGCTCGGCGGCCTGGCGCAGCGCATGATCGAGCTCTTCTGGCCCCAGGTGGCGGAGCCGGCCGGCTTCGCCGCGCCGACCCGGCCGCCAATCTCCCTGACGCTGGAGACCGCGCAGTATTACATGGCCCGCGTCGTGCGACCACTGCTCGAAGAGGGCTATTTCGACACGATCCGCGTGGATCGCAATCGCCTCTACAGCCAGATCCTCGACAACCTGAACAAGGCGGCGGTCATCGGCTTCCCATACACCGAAATCGCGGCGCGGCTGAAGGCCGCGTGGGTGGGAGAGGCTGCCCAGGCGCGCGTGTACGACGAGGCCCAGGAGTGCGCGGCCCGTTTTCGGGAGTATTGTCTCGCCCACAACCTGCTCGATTTCTCGCTGCAATACGAGGTCTTCGCCCGTCATCTGTGGCCGCTGCCCGCCTGTCGGCAGTATCTGATCGGCCGCTACACGCATCTCATCGCCGACAACATCGAAGAGGACACGCCCGTGGCGCACGACCTGCTGGCCGAGTGGTTGCCCCACTGCCGTGCAGCGCTGCTGATCTGCGATCAGAATGGGGGCTACCGCCGCTTCCTGGGAGCCGATCCGGAAAGCGCGTACCGGCTGCGCGACCTGTGCCGTGAGCACGTGATTTTCACCGCCTCACTGATCGCGACGCCGGCCATGCGCGCGCTCGGCCGCGCGATGGCCCGGGCGCTGGGCCATCGCGGCGAGCTGACCGGCCACGCGCGGCCCACATCGGCCGCAACGCCGGCCGACGCGCCGACTGGGCCGCGCGCGGCGCTGGACTATCGCGCGCACCGCTTCTATCCCGAAATGCTTGACTGGGTTGCCGACGAGATCGGCAGGCTGGTACACGAAGAGGGAACGCCGCCGGCCGAGATCGTCGTGTTAGCGCCCTACCTGACGGATGCACTCCGCTTTGCGCTGGCCACGCGGCTGGCCGCGCGCAATGTGCCCGTCCGCTCGCATCGCCCCTCGCGCGCGCTGCGCGAAGAGCCGGCCACGCAATGCCTGCTGACGATCGCAGCCCTCTGCCATCCGGCCTGGGGGATTCAGCCCACCAAATACGATGTGGCGCACGCGCTGATGCTGGCGATTGACGACCTCGACCTGGTGCGCGCCCGGCTGCTGGCCGAAATCGCCTATCGCGTGCGCGATGGCCGGCCAACCCTGCTGCCGTTCGTGGATCTCGAGCCGGCCATGCAGGAGCGGATCACCTTCCTGCTGGGCGGCCGCTACGAGGGCCTGCGCACATGGGTCGCCGCGCGCGTGGAAGAAACGCGCCAGCCCAGGCCGCACCGACCGGACCGACCTGGCAGCCGTCGTCCGGCGTCCATGCCGCCCACGGCCAGCCTCGATCATTTCTTCAGCCGGCTGTTCGGCGAGCTGCTCTCGCAGCCCGGCTACGGCTTCCATCGCCACCACGACGCCGGCGAAATCACCGCCAACCTGATCGAATCCGTGCGCAAATTCCGCCAAATAATGCCCGCTCCGACCGCCGGAGACACCTTCGATCTCGGACGCGAATACGTGCAGATGGTGCAGGACGGAGTCGTCGCCGCGCAATACGTGCGCAGATGGCAACGCCAGCCGCAGGATGCCGTCCTGCTCGCGCCCGCCTACACCTTCCTGATGAGCAACCGCCCGGTCAGCCACCAGTTTTGGCTCGATGTCGGTGGCATGGGCTGGTGGGAGCGCCTCTACCAGCCGCTGACACATCCGTATGTGCTCAGCCGGCGCTGGGCCGGCGGCGCCTGGACCGACGCCGACGAGTACACAGCCCGGCAAGACGCGCTGACCGCGCTCGTTCTGGGCCTGCTTCGCCGTTGCCGAACTGCAATCCACCTCGGCCTCAGCGAGCTCGGCGAGAGCGGCAACGAGCAGCGCGGGCCCTTGCTGCAAGCCGTGCAGAGAGTATTGCGAGAAGCATGACGCATCACGCCTGACGCCTGACACATAGCGTTTCAACCCATGTTCATCCCACGTCCCAAACAACAGGAAGTGCTCGCCTACACCGGCGGCTACATGGGCGTATCGGCGGTGCCGGGCAGCGGCAAAACGCACACCCTGTCCGCGCTCGCCGCACAACTCGTTGCTTCCGGCCGGCTGGCAGATGACCAGGAAGTGCTCATCGTCACCCTCGTCAACTCGGCGGTGGACAACTTCGCCCGCCGCGTGGACGAATTCGTGACCGCTGCCGGACTGCTGCCGCATGTGGGCTACCGCGTGCGCACCCTGCACGGCCTGGCCCACGACATCGTGCGCGAGCGGCCAGGGCTGGTCGGCCTGGCCAACGAATTCCAGATCGTGGACGAGCGCACCGCGAACGAGATCCTGACCGAGGCGGCCGAGACATGGGCTGCCGGACACCCGGAAATGGCCGACCTCTTCCTGCGGCCCGACCTGGACGACCGCAAACGGGATTGGATCCGACGCGAACAGTGGCCGGGCCTGGTGGTAGAAATGGCGCAGGAATTCATCCGCCTGGCCAAAGACATGCAATTGACCCCGGCCCTGCTGCGCGCCGAGCTCGACCGGCGGCCGGAGCCGCTGCCCCTGCTCGAGATGGGATGGGCCATCTACGCGGACTACGAGCGCGGCCTGAGCTATCGCGCGGCTGTGGACTACGATGACCTCATCCGGCTGGCACTGCGGGCCCTGGAGCTGGACGGCGAATACCTCAAACGCTTGCGCTATCGCTGGCCGTACATCCTGGAGGACGAGGCCCAGGACAGCAGCCGCCTTCAGGAGCGCATCCTGCGCCTGCTGGCCGGCCCCAACGGCAACTGGGTGCGCGTCGGCGATCCCAACCAGGCAATCTTCGAGACGTTCACCACCGCCAGCCCCAACTTCCTGCGCAACTTCCTGCAGGAGCCGGGCGTACAGGCGAAAGAACTGCCCAATTCGGGCCGCTCCACGCCCAGCATCATCGCGCTCGCCAACTTCCTGGTGGACTGGACGCGCCGCGAGCACCCGACGCCGGCCGTGCGCGAAGCGCTGGTGGCACCGCCCTACATCGAGCCGACTCCGCAGGGCGACCCGCAGCCCAATCCACCGGACGACCCGGAGGGCATCCGGCTCATCGCCCGCAAATTCACCCCGGCCGAAGAGCTGGAAGCGGTCGTCAACTCGTTGAAGCGTTGGCTGCCCGAGCATCCCGACCGCACAGTGGCCGTGCTCGTGCCGCGCAACGATCGCGGCTTCGCCGTGGTCAAAGCGCTCAGAGACGCGGAAATCGAGGCGATCGAGCTGCTCAAGAGCAGCCAGTCCACGCGCGAGACAGCCGGCGCGCTGGGCAATATCCTGGCCTTCCTGGCCGATCCGGTCTCGTCGAAGAAACTTGCCACGGCCTACACAGTGTGGCGCCGCGCCGATCGAGAAGACCCGCAAGCGGCATCGCGGCTGGAACATGTGGCGCGGGCGCTGCGGCGCTGCCCGGCTGTCGAAGACTTCCTGTGGCCCCGGCTCGGTCAGGAGCCGCCGGATGTGCTGGGGCTGGCCGACGCCGACGAAGCCCTGTGCGCCCAGGTGCGCGCCTTTCGGGAGCTGGCCCGACGCTGGCAACAGGCGGTCGTCCTGCCCATTGACCAGCTCCTCCTGACCATCGCCGCCGACCTTTTCGACCAGCCGGCCGATCTGGCTGTGGCGCACAAGCTGGCCGTCACCCTGGAGCAGATCGCCGGCGATCATCCGCACTGGCGCCTGCCCGAACTGACGCAAGAGCTGGGTGCCATTGCCCGCAACGAACGCAAATTCCTGGGCCTGGCCGAGGCCGATACCGGCTTCGACCCCGACGCGCACCGCGGAAAGGTGGTCGTGGCCACCATGCACAAGGCCAAAGGGCTGGAGTGGGACCGCGTCTACCTGATGTCGGTCAACGCGTACGACTTCCCATCGGCCCGGCCCGGCGATGCCTATATCTCCGAAAAATGGTTCATCCGGGACAACCTGAACCTCAACGCGGAGGCGCTGGCCCAGCTGCGCGGGCTGCTCCAGGCAGATCCGCTGGCGGCGTATCTGCCGGCCGGCCAGGCCACCGCGCAGGCCCGGCTCGACTATGCGGCCGAACGCCTACGCCTGCTCTACGTCAGCATCACGCGCGCCCGCCGCGAGCTGATCATCACCTGGAACAGCGGCCGCCAGACATTCGGCGAGGTGCAACCGGCTATCCCGTTCATTGCGCTGCGCACATGGTGGGAAGAATATGTCGCTACCCGCTGACTTCCTCTTCAACCAGGCCAACCTGCAGGACTACGTGGATTGCCCGCGGCGGTTTCAGCTGCGCCATCTGCTGCAGCTCGCCTGGCCGGCCGTAGCAGCCGAACCGGCCGACGAGTACGAAGCGCAGGTGCAGGACGGCGAGGCGTTCCATCGCCTGGTGCATCAGCACGTGCTGGGCATCATCGCCGCCGAGACGCCCATCCTGCCCGAAGCCGGCCCGCTGGCAGACTGGTGGCGCGCCTACCTCGCGTCGCCGCCGGCCGATCTGCCTGCCATGCTCCTGCCCGAAGTCACCCTCTCGGCGCCGCTGGCCGGCTACCGACTGATCGCCAAATACGACCTGATCGCCATCGAGCCGGACCGCCGTGCCATCATCGTGGACTGGAAGACCTCGGCCCGGCGACCGCGACCGGGCTGGCTGAGCGAACGGATGCAGACGCGCGTCTACCGCTACCTGCTGGTGCGGGCCGGCACCGACCTTTTCCCCGGCCTACAGCCCGCCCAGGTCGAGATGATCTACTGGTTCGCCAACTACCCGGATCAGCCGGAGCGCCTGCCCTACGATGCCACCCAGTTCGAGGCCGACGGCCGCCTGCTGACCGAGCTGGTGGTCGAGATCGCCGGCCGCAACGAACCGATCTTCCCGCTCACCGACGATGTCACGCGCTGCCGCTTCTGCACCTATCGCTCGCTCTGTGGCCGCGGCATCACGGCCGGCGACCTGGACGAGGCCGACGATCAGGCTGCCGTGCCGGAGGAGGCGGCGCCAGACTGGACGGCCGGCTTCGATTTCGAGCAAATCGGGGAGATCGTGTTTTGACCATGGCCCGTCCCTGGCTGGAGCCTGTGCCCATCACGGTGCCGGCCGCGCTGGCTGCGGCGGTCGGCGGCCATCCGCTCGTCGCGCAAACCCTCGTCCGCCGCGGGATCACGACACCAGAGGCCGCGGCGGCCTTCCTCGACCCCGCCGCCTGCACGCCTGCCCCGGCCGAATCGCTGGCCGGCCTGCTCGCCGCAGTCGAGCGGCTGGAGACAGCGTGTCGCCGCCGTGAACCGATCTGCGTTTGGGGCGATTTCGACGTGGACGGCCAGACCGCCACCGCGCTGCTGGTCTCGACGCTGGCCGACCTCGGCGCGCGCGTGACCCATCACATCCCGGTGCGCGCCACCGAGGGGCACGGCGTCAACATCGACGCGCTGGCGCGCGTGATCGCCGACGGCGCGCGCGTCATTCTCACCTGCGACACCGGCATCACCGCAGTCGAGGCGGCCGCTTTCGCCCGCAAACACGGCGTGGATTTCATCGTGACCGACCACCACGATCCGCCGGCCGTGCTCCCCGCAGCGCTGGCCATCGTGAACCCGAAGCTGGCGACAGATCGGGAAAGGCCGGTCCCGGCCGACCGTCCGGCAGCGGCGTCCGTGGCCCTGGTTGCCCTGCCCGGCGTCGGCGTCGCCTACAAACTGGCCGAGGCGCTCTATCGCCGCGCCAGCCGGCCCGAGGCGGCCGAAGCACTGCTCGACCTCGTCGCGCTGGGCATCGTGGCCGATCTCGCCGAGCTGATCGGCGACACGCGCGCGCTGCTGCAACGCGGCCTCAGCGCGCTGCGCCGCACCCGCCGCCTGGGCCTGCAAGCCCTCATGGAGGCAGCCGAGCTGGAGCCAACGCACCTGACGGAGGAGCACATCGGTTTTGTGCTGGCCCCGCGGCTGAACGCGCTGGGCCGGCTGGCCGATGCGAACGTGGCCGTGGAATTCCTGCGGCTGGGGATGGTCGGCGAAACGCCCGACGACATGCCGACGCGCGACCAGGCACTGACGCGCGCGCGACTGCTGGCGGCCGATCTGGAAGCGCTCAACGCGCGGCGCAAGCTGCTGTGCGACCAGATCTACGCAGCGGCGCAGGATCAGCTTCGGCGGGACCCGGCGCTGCTGGAACACGCCGCGCTGGTGCTGGCCGGGCCCGGCTGGCATCCCGGCGTCGTGGGCATCGTTGCCAGCCGCCTGGTGGCGCGATACGGCAAACCGACCGTGCTGCTGTCGTTGCCCGCGGCCGGATCGGCCGAGCCGGCGCGCGGATCGGCGCGCTCGGTGGCCGGGGTCAACATCACCGCCGCGCTTAGCCGCCACGCCGACCTCCTGCTGAGCTTCGGCGGCCATCCGATGGCTGCGGGCCTGAGCCTGCCGGTCGAAAGGATCGCCGAGCTGCGCCGGACGCTCGACCGCACAGTCGCACAGTTGGCCGCCGAAGCAAACGCGCCCGGCGGCCTGATCGTTGACGGCGACCTGCCGCTGAGCGATTTGAGCCCGGAACTGGTGGCCGATCTGGAACGCCTGGCCCCGTTCGGCCCGGGTCACCCGCCCCTCACGCTGGTCAGCCGCGATCTGCGCGTGACGGGCCAGCGCGCCATCGGCCGCGACCGCAGCCATCTGCTCGTTGCCGTGGAGGACGCCTGGGGCGCCGGCCACGAGGTGATCTGGTGGGACGGAGCCGGCGAGACGCTGCCCGAAGGCCGATTCGATCTGGCCTATACGGTGCGCAGCCGTGACTACCGGGGCGCGGCCGGGCTCCAGATCACCTGGATTGCCGCCCGGCCGGCCGCCGAGGTCATCGTCCGGCCGATCGTGAAGATCAACGTCGAGGACCTGCGGCATGTCGCCGATCCGCTCCCCGCGCTGCGTCTGCTCATGGCTGATCCGACGACGGCTTGCTGGGCCGAGGGCGAGGCCGAGCCGGCCGGCCCGGCGGTCCGAACGCGGCTGCATCTGGCCCCGGCTGCGCGCCTGATCCTCTGGACGGCGCCGCCCGGCCCGGCCGAACTGCGTCAGATCATCGCCGCCGCGCAGCCCACAACGGTCTACCTCTTCGGCCGCGATCCGGGCCTGGATCGGCCGGAGGCATTCCTGCAGCGGCTGGCCGGCCTGGTCAAACATGCCCTGAAGCACAGAGAGGGACGAGCGCGTCTCGCCGAGCTGGCGGCTGCGCTAGCCGCGCGCGAAGCGACCGTGCGCCAGGGGCTGGCATGGCTGGCGGCTGCCGGCCATATCGAGGTGACGGCTGCTGCCGCCGACGAGATCCTGCTCGCAGCCGGCGATGGCGTGCGCCGGCCGGACATGGCGTCGGCCGCTGTCCGCCTCGAAGCCCTGCTGGCAGAGACGGCTGCCTATCGCCGCTATTTCGCCACCGCCGACGCCTCCAGCTTGGGCCGGTTGATTTCAGAAGTTTGCTGCTGATTTATTTTTCAGGAGGTTCTTGCCATGCGTCCAGGCATCATGGCGATGCAGATCGGAGCCCTGATTCCCACCGGTGTGGCCGACTTGCGAGATCACGCGGCGCACTTCGACCATGTCGGCCTGATCCGCCTGCTCCACGGCCACGGATTCAACCCCGTCGAGCTGGGCGGCGACCTGTGTCTCTTTATCCCACACGCGTTCGCGGCCGAGACGATCGCCGGGCTGCTGGCCCTCAAGCAGGAGATCGGCGTGACCTACACCGTCCACCTGCCCCTGTGGTCGGTCGAGCCCTCCACGCCGCTGGCGCCGGTGCGCCTCGGCTCGGTGCAGGCCCTGAGCGAGATCGTGCAGGCGACCGCGCCGCTCGCGCCCGAAGTCTATGTCCTCCATGCTACCGGCGCGCTGGCCGCCGAGTTCTACCAGATGCGGCTGCCACCGGCTGCCAAAGAAACGCTGCTGCGCACTTTTCAGGCCGGCGCGCGCGCCAGCATCCGGCAGCTCCTGGCCGACACCGGTCTCGCCAGCCGCAAACTCGCGATCGAGACGATCGAGTTCCCGTTCGAGCTGACATGGGAGCTGGCCGAGGAGCTCGACCTTTCGATCTGCCTGGATACCGGCCACGTGCTCTCAGGCTTCCCCGGCCGGCTCGATCTCTTCGCCGTGCTCGAGCAAGTCTTGCCCCGCCTGGCCGAGATCCACCTGCATGACTCGCCGCAGTGGACGCCCGGTGCCGCCATCCGTTACGGCCTGGACCATCAGGTGCTGGGCAAAGGCGACCTGGACGTGACCCGCCTGTTCCGCCGGCTGGACGAGGCCGGGTGGAACGGGCCTGTCATCTTCGAGCTGACGGTAGAAGAGGCGTTGGCTTCCCGGCAGGTGCTATGGGATGCAGTGAGAAAAGGCCGGTGAGCCTTCGCGATTGACCGCTCCGGCCACTTGCTATACAATGCCGGCATGATTTCTCTGCCTGCGATCTCGATCAGCCGTTCGCTCCGAGAGGGCCTGGACACGACGCCGCTCGCCCTGCGCGTGCTCGCCGTGTTCCGCAACGCCTGCATTCTGATGGCCTCGGATGGCCGCATCTGCGCGCTCGTGTCGCGTGATATCGGCGCCGGCCCGCTGAACATCGTGCTCGACACGGCCCTGCCTCAAGCCCTGCTGCCGGCGGTCGGCGCGGCGGCCTCGATCACGCGGCTGCGCCTGATCCTGGGCCAGCTCGCTGTGGATCTGACCGGCCCGACCTACGATTCCCGGCCGGACTGGCAGAATCTGCGCGGCCGCTATCCCCTGGTGCGCAGCCGGGCGCCTGCGCTCCTGCAGCTGGCGCGCCAGAGCGTCGGAGCACGCGGTCTCCTGGCGTTGCTGGAGCCCACCCCCCCTGCAGTACCACCATTTAACACCTTTCGAGAGGTGCTGCAGCAGCTGCCCGGCGGTCAGGCCTGGCCGCCAGAGGCGGTTGCGCCGATCGCGGCCCGGCTGGCCGGACTGGGCTCCGGGCTCACTCCGGCCGGCGATGACTGGCTGGCCGGCATGTTGCTCTGGGTGTGGCTGGCGCACCCTCAGCCCCAGGAGGTCGGCGCGAGGGTTGTGGCCGCAGCAGCGCCGCGCACCACTGCTCTGGCCGCGGCATTTTTGCGCTGCGCCGCGCAGGGCGAATGCGATGTCGCCTGGCAGGAATTGCTGAACGCGCTGGCCGCTGAGCACCCCGTAGCCATCGAGACGGCGCTGGCCGCCGCGCTCGCTCACGGCGCCACATCGGGCGCCGACCGGCTGGCCGGGTTTCTCTATCCGCTGCTGCGCGCCGACGATGGTGACCCAACCTGAAGCCTCCCATGACCGAAAAACGTTCCCTGTCCCCTGCACTCCATGCCCGTTACGTCCACACCAACCTGATCGCGGCCGACTGGCAGGCGCTGGCCCGCTTCTACGAACAGGTCTTCGGCTGCGTGCGCGTGCCACCGGAGCGCGATCTGGCCGGCCCGGCCATGGAAGCCGGTACCGGTCTGCCGATGGCGCATCTGCGCGGGGTGCATCTCCGTCTGCCGGGCCATGGCGATGCCGGTCCGACCCTGGAGATCTTCACCTACGACCGGCTGGCCGAGCGGCCCGCCACCGCTGTCAATCGGCCCGGCATCAGCCACCTGGCGTTCAGCGTTGCCGATGTGCAGGCCGCGCGCGCTGCGGTTCTGGCCGCCGGCGGCCGACCGGTCGGCGAGGTCGTTACCGTCGAGGTCACGGGCGGCGGCCGCGTCACCTGGTGCTATGTCACCGATCCGGAAGGCAATGTGATCGAGCTGCAAAGCTGGGCACAATAACCGGATCGGCCCTCCTTCAATCAGCGTACCCCCGATGATTTGACAGCGCCACCCTTCTGGAGTATAAACATTATGCGCCTTGGTAAGGCGCGCATTCACTGAACGGAGGCGAGCAACATGGTATATAGCAGTGCTCTCGGAAAGCCGTCTCGCTTGCCGTGCTCAGTCCTGGCTCCGCACGCCTGACCTGAATCGTCAGACCCACCGGTCGCCCCAGGCCATGAGCCGGCGAAGCACCGCGCGGCTCGTGGCTTTTTTGTCGGCCCGATCCACCTCTCCCATCTGACGCGCTCGCGTCGCGCGTCGCCTGGGACATCTTCGACGAGACGCCCGCCGCGCACAACTGTGTCCATCGTCTGCCCCGTCCGACCGCGCAACAGGCCGGCGGCACAGACCTGTAGCTCATCATGCGGAGGAAACGTCCATGGCGCCCGTAGTCACGCCTGCGCCCTATGATCTCAAGAATGCGATTACGGCCAACCGATTGCTCGGCCTGTGGCGGATGCTCACCGGCTACCGGTGGCTTTACCTGGCCGCGACCACGAGCCTGGCTATCGCCGCGCTCGCCAAGACCAGCACCTACCTGCTGCTGCGCCATTTCGTGGACAACGTACTGGGCCGCACTGCCGACCTGGTCGTTCTGGCGCTGATGGGGTTGGGCTTCGTCGGCCTGGCGCTGCTGGAAGGCGGCTTCTCATTCCTCAGCGGCCGGCTGGCCTCGTTGACGGCCGAGGGGATCGCCCTGCGCCTGCGCACCTATCTGTACGATCATATCCAGCGCTTGACGTTCGCCTATCACGACAATATGCAGACCGGCGAGCTGATTCAACGCTCCACATCCGATGTGGACGCGATCCGTCGCTTCTTTGCCGACCAGGCGATCGGCATGGGCCGCATCGTGCTGCTGTTCGGCATCAATTTCGCCGCGATCTGGCGGCTGAACATGACGCTGGCCCTGGTCTCGGTGATCATCATTCCGCTGATCGTCGTCATGTCCATCTTCTTCTTCAAGCGGGTGTCGAAGGCCTACGAGAAGTACCAGGAGCAGGAGGCAACCCTGTCCACCGTGCTCCAGGAGAACTTGACCGGCGTGCGCGTGGTGAAAGCGTTCGCCCGCCAGGGATACGAGCGGGAGAAGTTCGAGCGAGAGAACTGGGGCAAGTTCCAACGCGGCAAACAGCTGTTGACGATGCATGCGCTCTTCTGGCCCACCTCCGACATCCTGTGTGGCCTGCAGATGCTGCTCGGCTTCACGGTCGGCGCGCTGATGGCGATCAACGGAACGATCACCGTTGGCGCCTACCTGGCCTACGCCGGCCTGATCATCTGGCTGATCTTCCCGATGCGCAACCTGGGCCGGCTGATCGTGCAGACATCCACCGGCATGGTCTCCTACGGCCGGGTGGTCGAGGTGCTGAGCCAGGAGCGCGAGCCACTGACCGAAGGCAGCTATCGGCCGGCCGACGATGTGCGCGGGGAGATCGAGTTCCGCAACGTGTCATTCGGCTACCAGGCCGATAGCCCGGTGCTTCAAGAGATCAGCTTCCATGTCAGGCCGGGCGAATCGGTCGCGCTGCTCGGCGCCACCGGCTCTGGCAAAACGACACTGGTCAACCTGCTGCCCCGTTTCTACGAGTACACAGGCGGCAGCCTGACGCTCGACGGGGTGGAGCTGAAGGAGTATCCGCGCGAATACCTGCGCCGCCAGATCGGCATCGTCGAACAGGAGCCGTTTCTCTTCTCGCGCACGATCCGGGACAACATCACCTACGGCGTGGGGCGCGATGTGCCGGACGAAGAGGTGGAAGCAGCCGCGCGCGCGGCCGCCATCCACGATGTGATCCTGAGCTTCCCGGAGGGCCATAAGACCCTCGTCGGCGAGAAAGGAGTCACCCTCTCCGGCGGACAACGCCAGCGCGTGGCCATCGCCCGCACACTGCTGAAGAACCCCCGCATCCTGATCCTCGACGATTCCACGTCGTCGGTGGACACCGAGACCGAAGCGGAGATTCGCAGCGCGCTGGAGCGCCTGATGGAGGGCCGGACGACTTTCATCATCGCGCATCGCATCCAGAGCCTGATGAACGCCGACCAGATCATCGTGCTGGAAAAGGGGAAGATCATCCAGCGCGGCACGCACGAGGAGCTGGTGGCGCAAGAAGGCTTCTATCGCCAGATCTACGACCTGCAAGCGCGCATCGAGAGCGAGCTTGCAGTAGAGCTATCGGTATCGGGGAATGGACATGGTGAAACAGCAAACGAGCGCCATCCCCACGGCATTGACGTCTGACACATCACGTTTCACGCTTCACGCGTTATATCGGGAGCCTGCGCATGGCTGACAATTACGAATTCGAAGAAGAGGAATTCACCACCCAATTCAACGGCGGGACGTTGCGCCGGGTGCTGGGCTTGCTCAAGCCGCACTGGAGGTGGGTCATCGGCTTCCTGATCACCATCGCGGTCACCGCGGTGCTGGATTCCGTCTTCACCCTGCTTTCCAAGCGGATGGTGGATGACGCGATCATCCCCGGCAATACGACGGTGCTCTACCAGACGGTGGCGATGTACGGCAGCCTGGTGATCGTACAGGCGGTGCTGGTGCTGGGCTTCATCTTCCTGGCCGGCATCCTGGGCGAGCGCGTTCAATACGACTTGCGCAAAAAGCTGTTCAATCACCTGCAGGAGCTATCGTTCTCCTACTTCAGCCGGACGCCGGTCGGCTGGATCATGTCGCGCGTCACCTCCGACTCGGAGCGCATCGCGCAGCTCGTGACGTGGGGCATGCTGGACGTGACATGGGCGATCATCAGCGTCACCAGCTCGTTGATCTTCATGGCGATCATCAACTGGCGGCTGGCGCTGGTTGTGCTGGCGCTCATCCCGATCTTGCTGGTGATCGCGGTGTGGTTCAAAAAGCGCATCCTGGTCGAATACCGCAACGTGCGCAAACTGAACTCGAAGATCACCGGCGAATACAATCAGAACATCACCGGCGTGCGGGTGGTGAAGGCGCTCGGCCGGGAACAGGCGAACCTGGACGAGTTCAGCGTCCTCGCCAGCGACATGTACCGGGCCTCCTTCCGGGCGGCCTGGCTGTCGGCGCTCTTCCTGCCCGCGGTGCAGATCATCTCGGCCGTGGCCGTGGGCAGCATCGTCTTCTACGGTGGCCTGCAGGCCAGCTACGGCGGGCTGACGATCGGCGGCATCCAGGCCTTCATCTCATACATCACCTTCATGATGTGGCCGATCCAGGACCTGGCGCGCGTCTACGCTGACATGCAACATGCTATTGCCTCGGCCGAGCGCAGCTTCTCACTGATAGATGCCCGGCCCGAGGTGGCCGACCGACCTGGCGCGCTCGACCCGGGCACGATCTGCGGGGACATCGAGTTCGACCACGTGGACTTTTGGTATGAGGAAGGCAAGCCGGTGCTGCGCGACTTCTGCCTCACCGTGAAGGCCGGCGAGACGATCGCGCTGGTCGGCCCCACAGGCGGCGGCAAGTCCACAATCGTCAACCTGATGTGCCGCTTCTACGAGCCAAAGCGCGGCGTCATCCGCATCGGCGGCCGCGACTACACAGAGCTGAAGCTGCACGCCATCCACTCGCGGCTGGGCGTGGTGCTCCAGACACCGCATCTTTTCTCGGGCACGATCCGGGAGAACCTGCGTTACGGCCGGCTCGATGCGACCGATGAAGAGATCGAAGAGGCGGCGAAGCTGGCCGGTGCGCATGACTTCATCATCACCCTGGACAAGGGCTACGACGCGGAGGTCGGCGAAGGGGGCAATCGTCTCTCGGTGGGCCAGAAACAGCTCATCAGCCTGGCGCGCGCGGTGCTCGCCCGGCCCGAGATCTTCATCATGGACGAGGCGACCAGCTCGGTGGACACAGTCACCGAGGCGTTGATCCAACGCGGCATGGAGCAACTGATGCAGGGCCGCACCACCTTCGTGATCGCCCATCGCCTCTCGACCATCAAGCGAGCCGACCGCATCCTGGTGATCGAGAACGGCGGCATCTCGGAGATGGGCACGCACGCCGAGTTGCTGCGCAAGCGGGGTCACTACTACAAGCTCTACACGCAGCAGTTCCGCCAGGAGCGCGCGGTGGAGTATCAAGAGTTGTTCGGCGAGCTGGCCATGGTGGCAGCTGCTTAGCACAAAAACAGCGGCGCACGAGATGCTCGTGCGCCGCGCTCGCCCCCACAAACACTCCTGTTCGGGCCGGCCTCCGACCGTGCTCGGGGCGGCATTCTGCCTTCGCCCTCATCCCTTGACCGCGCCTGCCGCCAGTCCGGTCACGATGTGGCGCTGGACGAAAATGGTCAGCAGCAACGTCGGCAGCGTGACGATCAGTGCGGCCGCGGCCAGCGGCCCCCACGATAACTGCTCGTAGGTCATCGAGTTGAATACCGCCACGGGCAGAGTGCGCGTCTCCCGGCCGGCCAACACCGCGCCGAAGATGAAGTTGTTCCACGACTGGATGAAGGCCAGAATTGCCGCAACCGCGATGCCCGGCCGTGCCAGCGGCAACGACACACTGACAAACGCGCGCCAGATCGAACAGCCATCCACCAGCGCGGCCTCCTCCAGCTCCGGATGAATATCCTCGAAGAAACTGATCATTACCCACACGATCATGGGAATAGTAATGACCAGATGTGTGATCGCCACCGGCACCAGCGTGCCCGTCAGCCGCAAGAAGCGAAAGAGGGTAAACAGCGGAATCAGATAAGAGAGGCCGGGGGTGATGCGCGCCACCATGATCAACATGCCCATCCCCATCGCCTTGCCTTTGGCGATGCCGTACGCCGCAGGCACACCCAATACCAGGCCGATCAGCGTCGCCGAGCCGGAGACAATCACGCTGTTGATCGTATAGAGGCCAAAGGGGCTGCGTTCGAACACCTGCTTGTAATTGGCCAGGGTCGGCGGGTTGGGAATCCACACGGGCGGATAGGCGATGTTGTCTATTTCATTTTTGAAGGCAAGCGACAACATCCAAAACATCACGAACACGGCCGGCGAGATCACCAGAAACAGGGCAAAAGCCAGCGCTGCTCTGTCGCCCAGCCGGCGCAGGCGCAGCTTGAGGGCATCGAGGCGTGCTACTGTGTCCATCGCAGCCGCTCCCTGGCCGCCAGCAAGATGATCGCCAGCGTCAAAATGATGACGAAAAAGACGATGACCACCGCCGATGCGTGGCCGATGTTAAAAAACGCAAAAGCCTGAAGGTAGAGATAGATGTTGATCGTCTCCGAGGCCGTGCCCGGGCCGCCCTGGGTCATCACGAAGATGATGTCGAAGCTCTTGAGCGCGTCGATCGTGCGAATGATCACCGCCACCATCAGGAACGGCGTGACCAACGGCAGCGTGATGAAGCGAAACATGTCCCAGCGGCTGGCGCCGTCAATCAGCGCCGATTCGTACGGTTCGGTGGGCAGCGCGGCCAGGCCGCCCAGGACGATCAGCATCACCAGCGGCGTCCACTGCCATGTTTCCACCAGCACTAGCGCCGGGATCACTGTATTCTTGTCATAGATCCAGAGCTGGGGCGGGATGCCGATCAGGCTCAGCAGGTAGTTGAGGACGCCGAGCTGCGGATGATACATCATGATGAAGATCAGGGCGATGGCGACCGGGGTGGTCATCATCGGCATGATATAGATGCCGCGCAGCAGGCCGCGCAGGGGAAAATGCTGGTGAAACACCTCGGCCGCAAACACGCCGAAGATCAGAGGGGCCACGACCCCCAGCACGGTGAAAAAGAGCGTGCGCGGGATCGTCTCGAGAAAACGAGTGTCGGTCGCCAGCTTCTGGAAGTTGGCAAAGCCGATGAACGACTGCTGCATTCCGATCTGCCAGTCATTCAGGCTCATCCAGATGGTGAAGAGCCAGGGGAAGATGATCACCGCGAAGATGACCAGCAGAGCAGGAAGCAGAAAGAGCAAATAGACCTGGCGTCGCGAGTAGCCGCCGTGCCTCAGCACGGCAGCCCGGCCCGGCGCACGCGCCTTGCTCAGCAATGGCCGCATCGTCACCTCCGAGGGGGACAGGGGGAGCCTGCTGGCACCAGGCTCCCCGCTGTGCTGAAAATCGCGGTCAGACGTGCCGGGGCACAGAGGGATCACCTCGTCCAGGAGGCTGGCACGCTCTGAACCGGTCGGTCTGCCTGCGCGCCGATATCTCCCGGATCACGGCGAGCAACCATTACCCCTTCTCGCTCTTCTCGTAGATCGGCTTGAAGTCGGCGGTCGCCTTCTTCAGCTCGGCGGCCGGATCGGCGCCGCCGATGATGTTCGTCAACGCGATGCCGAAGATATCTCGGAACTCGGTGACGGGGATGATCTCCGGCAGGCCGGCGCGGAGGATCTTGCCGGAACCCTCCAGGCACTCGAAGTACTCGCCGGGCATGGTCGAGCCCTGCGCGCGGTCGGGATTGCTCAGTGCCGAGCTGCGCGGGGGGACTGCAGCGCCTGCCTGCAACACCCGCAACTGGTTGACCTTGTTGGTGGCCCACAGACAGTAGTAGTAGGCCGGCCCCTTCTTCTTGCTGTAGCTCGAGACACCGATGCCGTCGCCGAACATGGCCGAGTGCTGCGCCTTCGGCCCTTTCGGGAACACCCCGTAGCCCACCTTGCCGAAGATCTTCGACTTGGTCTTGTCCTCCAGCGGCGTCGCAAAGCCGATGCCGTCCTGCCACATGGCAGCCTGGCCAAGGGCAAATGCAGACTGGCACTCGTTCCAGTTGAAGCCGCTGACGCCGGGCGACGAGTAGTTCTTCAGCAGGCTCTGATAGAGCTTGGCCGCCTCGATCGCCTCCGGCGACTCCGTGTAGAAGTTGCCCTTGGCATCAATCGGGTCCACGCCCCAGCCCTGCATCAGATGCGTCCACACCGGCACATTGGCGTTCTTCAGGCCGCGCGCCAGGAAGCCCACCACGTTCTTGGCAGGATCATGCAGCTTCTTGGCCGCTTCGAGCATTTCATCGAAGGTCTTGGGATAAGCGACCCCCTTGGCCTCGAACAGCTCCTTGTTCCAGTAGAGCATCCAGAAGTCAATCTTGATCGGGATCGAGCAGATGCGGCCCTCGGAGTCAGTCGCATAGGCTTTGGCCCCGCCCGAGAAGTCATCCCAGTCGAAATCGGGCGGAGTCATCGTGGGATCGTTCAGATATTCGCGGAGGTCCACCGTCCATTTGTTCTTGGCGAACAGACGCTTGTGGACGTGGTAGGAGTAGTGACAGACGTCGAATGATGTGGCGCCGGCGTTGAACTCCATCACCTGCTTCTGCCGCGCCTGCTGTTCAGGGACCTGTTCGGCGCCGACCGTTATGCCCGTCAGGTCCTCGAATTCTTTGTGATACTTCATCAAGACATCCACCATGTTGCCCATGGTGAACGTCACCTCGATCTTCTCACCCTTGAACCGTTGCCAATCGAAGGCAGCCGGCTTGCTGGGCGCCGGGGCCTGGGCCGGCGCTGCGGTGGGCGGTGCAGCCTTAGGCGCTTCGGCAGGGGTCGGTGTACAGTTCGCCAGCAGTGGCAAAGCGGCCAATCCTGCTCCGGCTGTGGCCGCTATCCTCAAGAAATCCCGACGAGACACGGACCTGGTGGCCATAGGATACCTCCTGAAAATCGAAATGCGGGAAACATATCGGCGCGGCAGATGACCGACTGCTATTTTACACCAG
>Ga0116210_1000916_pt1 | contig 24996 bp, 18 predicted proteins | sample TshhotsprinmetaG_FD_94483 | JGI IMG/M metagenome (GOLD analysis project Ga0116210, IMG submission 94483) | Hot spring microbial communities from South Africa to study Microbial Dark Matter (Phase II) - Tshipise hot spring metaG | ecosystem: Environmental > Aquatic > Thermal springs > Hot... | reverse complement strand
TGTATAACGTTGCCGTGCTTGCCGCCTGCTATGATGGGCATAGTGGCAATCGATAAACACGTTTGGGAAGTCACATGAAAGCTCTGCTAAAACATTCAAATGCGCTGGCGATCGCCGCAATTATTGGCATGGCGTTGTGGTCATTTCTTGGTTTTGTTTATATGATTCGCGATTCGCTCAGCGCAAGCGGTTCAATCGACTTCCATTCTTACTGGTATTCAGGTCATTTCGTCAGGCAGGGAACAGATCCATATGAAGCATTCCTTTCGGAACAACAACCGCAGATACCAGTATATTACCTCGATGGCAAGGCAGTTACGGCGCAACCTGTCGCGCAGCCGGGCCTGGCAATTGTGCCGGCCAACACCGCGCCAATCGTGCTGCTCCTGTCGCTCTTCTCGTTCTTTTCCTGGCCGCTGGCCAAAAGTGTGTGGCTGATAGTCAATCTGCTGCTCGCATTGATGATACCGTGGATGGTTCTGCGATTATGGTTTCCCAATGCAGGTATTCGCAGCGAATCTTTGATTATTGTGTTTAGTTTTTGGTCATTACTGGCAACGAGGATGGCTGTAATAACCGGACAAACAACGCTGGTTGTGTTTGCGCTCATGTTATTGACGCTCATGACGATGAACAAAAACTGGGTTTTATCGGGGATTGCGCTGGGCATCGCCTTGTCGAAGTATTCCCTTTCTATGCCCGTGTTGCTCTTTCTGCTTTTCAAGCGTAAATCGAACGTAATCGCATTGGCGCTGGCCGCGCAAGCGATCGGCCTGCTCGGATTGTCGATTTTGACAAATGTCTCCCCTATGCAGGTGTGGCATGAATATATTCTGATGATCGGAGGTCATTTGGGCGATAAAGGGATACATTTGGTGTACTCAATCTACAGATTGATGCCAGATGCTATTTCAACACCGGTATTCTTCTCCATCACTCTCTTGTCCACGTTTATCGTGGGAGCGCCGCTGGCATACTGGTTGAAACGCTATTATTTCAGCCTGCCGGATAATGTCAGGTCACTGGCAGACTTTCATATCGTGACGATTTTGATGTTATGGACGCTGCTGGTTGTCTATCATCGCGAATATGATGTGGTGATCTGGATTGTGTTTGTGGCGTTCGTGATCTACGGTGTGCGCGCGAACGTCTGGCAATTATCGCGGGAGTGGCGACGGGGATTGACGCTGTTTCTGGCCTTTTCGATGCTATGGCTGAGCCGACCACAGCAAATGCTTGCGACGCTCTTGCCGGATCAAGTGTTTCGTGTTTGGGAGCAAGCAGGGCAAACGCTGGTTACTCTTATTTTGATGGCATGCCTGACGGTCACGTTTATCCTGCTATATCGCATTCCGAGTCTGCAAGTCTATCGCTCTGCATGTCAATACGGATAACCAACGCAACGTTCACTGTGGCGCGATTTGTTGCAGAGCTGTATAGTCCTTAGGCCGGCGCTTCACTTGCGTAGATTGCGCGCTCGTGTCAACTTGAGCCACGCCAAAACCGGGTAGTCTTGCTATGGTTGTCGGCCTGGATGACCGGTTTAAACGTAATGCCCACAAGCGTTTCGCGCTGATTGGCAGCGAAGCCCTTTAGTATCGCGCAAAGGTCGCTGGGTTGACGCTGGCGTGGCACTTTCTGGAGAGAATTATGGAGCGTTGTGGGAGATGTGATAACCGAATGCTCTGGCAATGCAAGTGATGGCGTTTTATTGCGCTCAGAGACGCCGATCGGAGACGGGGCATGCAAGCGCTGTTTATCTTAGTGTAACATTGTATAAAGTCAACCTGGTTGTAAATAGCAACGATTTGAGGAGGGAACATCAATGAGTATGATTTCAAAGCGATCAAACATATTTGCGATCGGGTTATTGCTCTTTTTTGTTTTGTGGTCTCTGTACACTCTCATCGAAGTGACCATTAAGGCATACGGTGCTCCGCCGGGATCGACTGATTTTCATTCCTACTGGTATTCAGGTCATTTCGTCAGGCAGGGAACAAACCCATACGCGGCATATTTTGCGCGTCAACAACCGCAAATACCGGTCTCCTATCTTGATGGCAAGGTCGTTACTGCGCAACCTGTCGGGCAGCCTGGTCTGGCCACAGCTCCGGCAAATACCGCGCCAATAGTGTTGTTGTTGTCGCTTTTTTCGTTCTTTTCCTGGCCGCTTGCGCAAAGTGGATGGTTTATCATCAATCTGCTACTGGCACTGGCAATTCCATTGATGATTGTTCGATTGTGGTTGTATAACACTTGTGCTAACAGAAAGATACTAACAGCCGTTATGATGTTTTGTCTCTGGTTACTTCCGCCTGCTCAATCGGCGATAGTTGTTGGTCAAACGACCTTGTTCGTATTTGCGCTTATGCTGGTTGCCCTCGCGATGGCAGATAAAAACTGGGCTCTATCAGGTCTTGCGCTGGGAATAGCATTGTCGAAGTATTCGTTGGCGCTGCCCGTCTTCATCTTTTTGCTCTTAAGGCGACGTTACGCAGTTGTCGGGGTGTCGCTGGCTGTTCAGGCGCTTGGGTTGTTGGGATTGGCGTTCTTGACGAATGTCTCGCCAGGGCAAGTGTTGCATGAATATGTTCTTATGATGAATCATCATATTTCTTTTGAAGGTATACACTTGTCATACTCGATAGGAAGATTAATGCTAGATGCGCGTTTAATGCCGGCTTTTCTAACTTCAGCGCTCTTCACTCTGCTGGTCTGGGCGCCGCTTGGGCTCTGGTTGCGACGCTATTTTGCCAGCTTGCCAGCCGATGTAATGGCTTTCGCCGAAATGCATATCTTTACAATTCTCTCGCTCTGGACGCTTTTGGTTGCATATCATCGCCACTATGATGCGGCGCTTTGGATTATATTTATCGGTTTAATTTTGCGCGGACTGGAATTCAATCACTGGCAGTTGTCGCGCAGATGGCGCTGGACACTGGCGCTATTCGTCGCAATCCTTTATTTTGTCAGGCCGTATTCAATAATGTCTGCTATTTTACCGGACAGTCTGGACAGACTATTTTTTGTGTGGGAGTCTTTGTGGGACGTTCACATTACTGTTAATTTACTCTTGAGTCTGATCTTGACAGTCATCCTGCTCTATCGTCTTTCCGCAGTTCAGTCGCAAAAGCATGCCAGGGGTCTCTTATGATTATCTACACCATCGCTATGCCGACACCTCACTCGCATCTATTTCATGTGCGGATCGATCTGACCCGTAACGAAACTGGCGAGGTCTTGCTGTCGCTGCCGGCCTGGACACCCGGTTCGTACATGATCCGGGAATTTTCCCGCCACGTGCAGGAGTTTCAAGCCGTTGATGGCGAGGGCGCTCCATTGCCCTGGCGGAAAGTGCGCAAAGATTGCTGGCAGGTTGATGCCGGCGCCGCCACTCACATTGTCGTGTCGTATAAGGTTTATGCGTTTGATTTGACCGTGCGCACCAGCCATCTTGATGGCACACACGGCTACTTCAACGGAGCCAATGTGTTTATGTATGTTCACGGGCATACCCACGAGCCATTGACGCTCCATGTTGATCCACCCGCTGGCTGGCAGGTGACGACCGGTCTCACTCCATTGCCGCCTGACCCTGCCCTTCCCCAACGCGCTTCCTTTCAGGCCGCCGATTACGATGAGCTGGTCGATTGCCCGGTAGAATGCGGCACTCACCGTCTGCTTTCTTTTGTAGTCGATGAGATTCCGCACCGTATTGCGATCTGGGGGCGCGGCAATGAAGACGAAGGCCGGCTGCTTGCCGATACTCAACGAATTGTCGAAGCGCAGCGCTCGTTTTTTGGGAGTCTGCCCTATCGTGACTATACCTTTATCGTTCATCTCACCGATGGTCGTGGTGGTGGATTAGAGCATCGCAATAGCGCGACTAATATGGTTGACCGGTGGACGTTTGGGGATCAATATGAGCGTTATCTGAGCCTCACTTCACACGAATTGTTCCATGCCTGGAATGTGAAGCGCTTGCGTCCAGCCGTCCTCGGCCCATTTGATTATCAAAACGAGAATTACACTCGCCTGCTCTGGCTGGTTGAAGGCGCGACCAGCTATTACGATGATCTGCTGCTGGTGCGGGCCGGTCTGATGAGCGAAGAACGTTATTTGCAAAAGCTGGCGGACGAGATTGTTCAGTTGCAGAGCCAGCCTGGTCGCCGTTTGCAGAGTCTTGAGCAGAGCAGCTTCGACGCCTGGATCAAATTCTATCGTCCCGACGAAAATAGCGTAAACTCGGGCATATCGTACTATCTCAAAGGTTCCCTGGTCTGCTGGATCTTCGACATGGCAATCCGTGCCCGCACCAATGGCGAACGCAGCTTCGATGACGTGATGCGCTATCTCTATCAACGCTACCCTGTTGAAGGGCCGGGGATTCCCGAAGAGGGAGCCGTTCTGGCGGCTATCGAAGCAGTCGGTGGCGCTGATGGCGGCCTGCGTGAGCTGTATGCCCGTTATGTGAGCGGAGTTGATGAACTCGATTATGCAGCGGCAGCGGCTGTGGTTGGGCTTGAACCGCGCTGGCAGTATCGGCGTCCCCGCGCTGATGGGCAACCGCCAGCCTGGTTGGGCATCAACTGGCGTAAGCAGGGTGAGCGAACCCTGGTAGCCTCGGTGCGGAGTGATGGGCCGGCGTATGCGGCCGGCGTATATGCCGATGATGAACTGGTAGCGTTTGATGGCTGGCGCGTAAATGAAGATCGTCTCAATCAGCGCTTGCTAGAACGGCGACCGGGTGATACCGTCCGCCTGACCCTCTTCCGCGGCGATGCGCTGATTGAAGTTGCCGTGACATTAGCCGTCGCGCCATATGATATGCTATCACTTGTGCCGGTGGCAGCGCCAACGGCTGATCAGATTCGGATGCGGGCGGCGTGGCTTGGTCAGGCAGGGTCGCGCGCGTGACCTTCCTCTTTAGATGTATGCAAGATGGCAATGACAACAACCGAAACGCTTAAAGCAATGGCGGCGGCGGCAGCAGTGGCGCTGGTGCAGCCGGGTATGGTAATTGGCTTAGGATTCGGCAGTACGGCGGCGTATGCTACCCGTATGATCGGTGAGCGGCTGGCGAATGGTGAACTGCGCGATATTGTTGGCGTGCCATGCGCTGAAGGAACGGCAAAGCTGGCCCGGCAGGCGGGTATTCCGCTTACGACGCTTGATGAGGTAAATGAGGTTGATCTGACTATCGACGGCGCCGATGAGGTTGATCCGCAGATGGCGTTGATTAAAGGTGGCGGTGGCGCTCTGCTGCGCGAGAAGATGGTAGCCCAGGCCAGCCGTCGGGTTGCCATCATCGTCGATGAGAGCAAACTGTCACCGGCGCTTGGCACCCGGTTTGTGTTGCCGGTTGAGGTGGTCGATTTTGGCCAGCGCGCGACTGCGCGCTGGCTTGAGTCCCAGGGCGGGAGCGTTCGTTTACGACTACGCGCCGATGGTCAACCCTTCCGTACCGATCAGGGTAACCTGATCCTCGATTGGGCTTGCGGCCCGATCACCGATCCGGCTGCCCTGGCCGACCGGCTGGCAGCGCGGGCCGGAATCGTCGAACACGGTTTGTTTGTGGGTCTGGCAACCGATCTGTTTGTGGCCGAACCAATGGGTGTGCGGCATTTGATGCGCTCAGAGTGCGGTACAATAACGCGGAACATGTAGTTGCTCAGAGATGGCTGTTCCTGGCCTGTTCCGCCTGAGGGGATGCCATTCGCTGTTCCCGTAGAAGCTGCGCCTGGCTCCTGGCGACGCGCAATGACATGTAACGACATCATTCCGCATCTGCGCAGGAGGTCGATGCAAAGCAGGCGCTATTCTGGAGTACTATGCGGCTCGCACCTTCAATTCTCACGGCTGACTTTACTCGTCTGGGCGAGCAGATAGCGGCTGCCTGTGATGCCGGTATCGACTGGATCCATCTTGACGTAATGGATGGCCGCTTTGTGCCAAACATCAGCTTTGGCCCGCTGGTGGTGCGTTCACTGCGGCCCCTGGCCGACCGGTACGGCGCAATCCTCGATACGCACTTAATGATCGTCGAGCCAGAGCGCTATCTGGCTGATTTTGCTGCCGCTGGCGCCGATCTGATCACGATTCATGCCGAGGCGACACCCCATGTGCATCGCGCAATTCAGATGATCCACGATCTGGGTAAAAAAGCCGGTGTTGCCATCAACCCGGCGACCCCGTTAAGTATGGTCGAAGAGGTGATCGATCAGGTTGAGCTGATCCTGGTGATGACGGTCAATCCCGGCTTTGGCGGTCAGGCGTTCATCCCGACAGTGTTGCCCAAAGTGCAACGATTGGCTACCCTGGTTGGCGAGCGTCCGGTCGAGATCATGGTCGATGGCGGTATCAATGCCGCCACGATTGCCTCTTGTGCCGCTGCCGGAGCCACTGTAGCGGTGGTTGGTTCGGCAGTGTTTGGCTCACAACCGATTCCGACCGCTATTGCCACGCTGCGCGCAGCATTGGCAGAAGCGCATCAGCCCGGTTAGAATCGCAGGTGTCACGCCGGGTTGATAAAGTCTATACATTGTCGGGGATGGCGTAGGCAAGCGCAATCAAAGAGTCCGCTTGCGCGAGACTTGCGTCGACCAGAAATACCTCGCTGGCGACAGCTTGACTTTGCGCAGACAGACCTTGATTGCGACAGGATCAACGGCAACACTTCGTATATAAGGAATTATTCTCATTTGCAACACATGATTTACAGGTGAAGTATGTATCTGGCCGGAGACATCGGCGGCACCAAGACGATTCTTGCCTTGTTTGATCAGGCTTCCGGGCCGCATCACCCTCTATTTGAGCAAATCTTTCCCAGCGCCCAATACCCCAGTCTCACTGCTATCGTGGCCGAGTTTCTGGCCCAACATCCGGCGCCAATCGCCGGCGCTGCTTTCGGCGTGGCCGGGCCGGTCGTGGCCGGTCGCGCCAGTATCACAAATCTGACGTGGACGATTGATGCCGGTGAGTTGAGCGCAGCTCTCGGGGGCGCGCCGGTGCGACTGCTCAACGATCTCGAAGCGATTGCGCAGGCTGTGCCGATTCTCGAGGCTACCGATCTGGCAACCCTCACCGCTGGAGCGCCGGTAGCCGGTGGCGCGATTGGCGTGATCGCGCCCGGCACCGGTCTAGGAGAAGCATTTCTGACCTGGGATGGCACTCGTTACCGGCCTCATCCTTCGGAAGGTGGGCACACCACATTTGCGCCGCGCAATCAGATCGAAAAAGACCTGCTCGATTACCTGCATCAACGCTTCAGTCACGTCAGTTACGAGCGCGTTTGTTCCGGGATCGGTATTCCCAATCTGTATGCCTTCACGCGCGATCGCCTCCTCCAACGCGAAACACCGGCTGTCGCCGAGCAACTGGCAGCGGTTGCCGACCCAACGCCGGTCATCGTCCAGGCGGGAATGGCAACAGAAAACATGTGTCTGGTTTGCCGGACAACGTTAGAACTGTTTGTTGACATTCTGGCTGCCGAAGCCGGTAATCTGGCTCTGAAAGTGTTGGCGACTGGCGGCATCTATATCGGCGGTGGCTTACCGCCGCGCGTGCTACCACTGATCCGGCGTGAACGCTTCTTGCACATCTTCCGTGACAAGGGGCGTTTCAGTGAGTTACTGGCTCAAGTGCCCATTCATGTCATTCTAGAGCCAAAAGCTGGCCTGCTCGGAGCGGCGGCGGCAGCGATGGCTTGACGACCCTGATTAATTAGTGTATAAATAACACTAAAACCGAATGGGAGAAAGGCGCAACCATGCAGGATGAACGTCCGGTACCCTACGACATCAGCAAATACCCATTACCGGCGGTAACCGTTGATGTAGTCATCTTCAGCTTAATCAACCGCGCGTTGCACGTCTTGCTGGTGCAGCGCAAGCGTTGGCCGTTCGAGGGGCGATGGGCAATCCCCGGGGGGTTCATCCGGCTAGACGAATCGCTGGAAGAGGCTGCGCGGCGCGAACTCGAAGAAGAGACAGGAGTGCGCAATGTCTATCTCGAACAACTCTACACCTTCGGTGACGTGCAACGCGATCCTCGTCACCGCGTGATCAGCGTCGCCTACATCGCTCTGGTGCGCGCCGATGCCCAGACCATCCGTGTGAGCGACGAAAACAGCGACGTGCGCTGGTTTCCGGTCGATCAACTTCCGTCGCCACTGGCCTTCGATCATGATCAGATTTTAGCTTACGCTCTCTCGCGGCTGCGTTCGAAACTCGAATACACCACGCTGGCCTTTCAACTGTTGCCCGAACTCTTCTCGATCCTCGAACTGAAGCACATTTACGAGCAGATTTTGGGCGAAAAGCTCGATAAGGGCAATTTCTATCGCAAGATCAAAGAGGCGGGCATTCTCGAAGAGACACCCTACATGCGCGAGGGACGTGGCCGCCCGACACGCCTGTGGCGTTTTCGCCGCAATCGACCCGGCGATAAACAGTTTGTCTTTCGCTGGCGAGAAGATCGGCGCGAGAGTTAGCCACTCTCGCGCCAATTTTGTCAGCCGAGACCGCAGAGGGATTATCGCCTATCGGCTATCAGCTATCGGCTATCGGCTATCATCCTCTGGCAGATGGGGGCGATTTCCTCCCCCTTGCCCCCTCCCCGCTCATCGCTTATCGGCTATCGATCCTACCGCAGAGACCGCAGAGGGATTATCGGCTATCGGCTATCGGCTATCGGCTATCGGCTATCGGCTATCGGCTATCGCCTATCGCCTATCAGCTATCGCCTATCGCCCATCACACACCCTGTAACGCGCAGTGATATGATCAAAAGCAAACAACATGCAGCTCCGCGGAAAGAGGCGCACTATGCGTATGCTCGAAGTCTTGATTGTGGGCGGCGGAGTAATGGGCGCAGCGACGGCGTATGCTCTTGCCCGGCGCGGTCGGCGGGTGCTGCTACTCGAACAGTTTGCCATTGGGCACGCTCGCGGGAGTTCGCACGGCCTGTCACGCCAGATCGGCTGTGCGTATCCACAGCTCTATTACACTCGCCTGGCGAAGGCGGCTTACCAGGCATGGGCCGATCTGGAAGCTGATACCGGGCAGCGCCTCGTGATCAAGACAGGCGCGCTGGCCCTCGGAGCCGCTGATCTGCGCTATCTCCGGGCTTGTGCTTCAAATCTGGCCGCTGCCGGAGTGCCGTTTGAGTCGCTGTCAGCGCCTGAACTCCGCGCTCGCTTCCCTCAGCTCGCAATCTCCGATCAGACAATAGGGTTGTATCAACCCGACGGCGGGATTCTGCCAGCTTCGCGCTGCGTAGCCACCTTTATCGAGCAGGCGCGTCGCTATGGCGCGGCAATTGCGTCTGGGGTAAGAGTTGAGCGGGTCATGCCTGATGGCTCGGGCGCGCGAGTTGATGCGTCTGGGGCTACGTACCGCGCTCAGCGGGTGATCATTACAGCCGGCTCGTATACTCCGCTCTTGCTGCGAAGTTTATCACTTTCGTTCCCACTTTTGATTACCCGCGAGCAATCAGCTTTCTTTTTGCCTCGTGATCGCAGACTCGGCAACTTGCCGGTGATAAGCGATTTCGGTGACGATGAAACCAATCCACCGTTGATCTGTTTCCCTGATCTGGGAGAAGGAGTAAAGGCTGAGCGTCTCGGCGTTGGCACGCTGGTGCGTAATCCTTACGAGCCGCCACCCCTCCCCGATCCGGTTGAGAACGATCAGATCGCGCGCCGCCTCAATCAGACACTACCCGGATACGCCGCCCGTCTGCTCCGTGCCGAGACCTGTCGCATGACACATACGCCCGACGGTGACTTTCTGATCGACCGCCATCCAGAGTTCGGTCAAATCGTGATCGCCATCCCCTGCATCGGTCACGGTTTCAAGTTTGCTCCACTTATCGGCGAAATGCTGGCAGATCTGGCAATTGACGGATCAACTGCCTGCGACATTACTCCGTTTCGCCTGAATCGAATGCTCAATCGGCAGGTCTATACCTGAACAAGATCGTATTATCTCGTCCGGCACGTGCCATCATCGCAGGTGGCGCTTCTCCCAAACAGATAGCGGTTACGGGCCACCAAATCGTAAAGTGGTTGCGCCAGCGTTAGCGCGCCGGGCAATCGCAGCAGTTCACCTACTCCACGCAGCGCTGGCAACTGCAAGAGGAGTTCACGCGCGGCGGCAGCGCCGCGGTAGATAGTTCCATCTGGCCCGATCACGTGCAGTTGCTCCATTGCCTCAGCATGGCTAATCTGAGGAAAGCGCTCGCGCGCTGCCGGACTATTGGCGTCGAGCAGCTCAATCCGGTGATGTTCATCCCATTCGCTGACCATCTGAGCTTGCTGACAACAGATCCGACAATTGCCGTCGTAGAGCATCGTGTAGGTCATCCCTAACCTCCAGATCAGTATGGAATGATCGCGGTAACGACCATTGCCAGGATCAGAATTCCGATGATGATAGCGCTCAAAACACGAAACCAGTATTGATAGCGTTTGCGGCTCATGGCATTTCTCCCGTCGCAATGCTAAAAATGCCTTGTCTCTAACGTATTATACCCGGTTATGATACCAGTTTGCTTTCTATTGCGTGCAGGGTTGTATCGACGATGCTGGCAAAAACCTGATGGTGGCGGTACGGTGGCGGGGTGCGACGCGGGTAGGTGCGGTTGCAGAGCGCAACAATTGCCAGCGCTTCGGTAGGGATACCCATCATAATCGGCCCGGTAAAGCCGCTGTGTCCAAAACCGGCAGCCATTGCTGCTCCCATATACGGTCGCTGCAACATCCAGCCCAACCCGCTGACCGGCTGTCCGGCGCGTTGCGCTTGTGGAGTTAGCGCCGCTCGCGCCGTTTCGGCGCGCAAGAGCTGTTTCCCTTGCCAGGAGCCTTCCTGCAAGAAAAGCTGCACAAGGCGAATGGCCTCAGTGGCTATGCCAAATAACCCGGCGTGGCCGGCTACTCCGCCGAGCGCATATGCGCTCTCATCGTGAACGACGCCGTGAACCAGTCCCGCGCGCCATTCGTAATCCCACTCGGTCGGCGCGGTACGTTGAAGCCATGCCACCGGTGGCCGAAAGCAAGTATGCTGCATGCCGAGTGGCGCGCAGACAAGCTCCTCGATAGCTGCGTCGAGTGAACCGTCGTAGACCGTCGCTACCAGATCGCCGAGCAGCAGAGTATTGAGGTTAGCATATTCGGTCACCTGTCCAGCCGGATGCTTCGGGATCGCATTGTAGACCGCCTGCCGTATCGCAGCCGCGCCCTGACGGGCTAACGGGGCAAGCTGTACGGCTAATCCGCTGCAATGGCTGAGGAGATGGCGCGCAGTGATGTCGCTTGCGCGCAGCGCAGGCAACCAGTGTTGCACTGGTCGATCGAGCGGCAACATTCCGGCGTCGTGTAGCCGCAGCGCGGCCAGAGCAGTGAAGACCTTGGTGAGCGAGGCGAGATCGTAGACGGTGTCGAGCGTCACCGGTTGACTACCGCTATCGTCGTATATTGTCGCGCCGTAAGCAGCAGCGTGGATCGGGTGATCGGCTCGCGCCACGATTACGACTGCGCCAGGGAAGACTCGTTCGTGGATGGCAGTAGCGATGAGATCGTCAATCGCAGCGAGCATAATATTGGCGAGAAATCACATCTTTCATGAGTATCGCAATTACAAGAGTGCCCGGTTTCGGCGCAGCCCGATCTCGACTAGCCATAATGCCAGCGCGATCCCGACCAGCAGTGGCCATAGGCTGGCACTCACCAGTGTCGGCGGTGGCGGCGGGGTTTCCGGCAATACCGGTTCCATTGTGCCACCGGTGATGGTCGCGATCTGTTGCAATAAGGCTTCACCCTGCGCCGGATCGGTCAGCGCATACTCCGCCGATGGCGGTTGCGCGTAACCGATGCTACGTTGAAGGGTCTGGCTACCGGCAAACAGCGAAACATCGATTTCATACGGCCCGGTGTCGGTCAATACCAGCTCGCGCTCGTAGCGTCCTGGCGCCGTTTGCGCCAGGCTAAAGCTCTGTTCGCTGCCATCGGGCAACGTAACCCGCGCGCTCACCTGCGCCAGATTGATCGGCCTGCCGCCTGCTGTTTGCGCTTCGACGACCAGACTTGTTCCATCGGCGTCCGTAACGAGACGCACCTGCATCGGCCCGCTGTCGGGGGTAGGTAGCGTATACCGCACCAGTTGACCCCAGAACCGATCATAATCTGGCCAACCTGGCCAGGCGCTTGCCCACGGCGCGGCGGCGCTGGCCATCCAGGCCACGCTACGCCCCAGACCGTATTGCCAGACGGCAAGCAGGGGATCCTCTGCCGGACTCTTCAGCACAACGGTGGCTTCGGGTTTTGGTTGCAGCGCAATATACCCATCGAGTGGCGGCAATGCGCGCGGGTCAATGCCGCGCACCAGCGGATGCGGTTGTTCGAGTAATGTCGGCACCGGTTGTTCAACCGTCAGCTCAGCGCCGGCAATTTCGCTCTCTTGCAGCGTAATGCGCGGCAAATCGTTGGCATTTGGCGCAAAGTAGTAACGTCCATTTCCCCATTGCGCCAATTGTTCAAGCAATTCAGTATCGGCATCCAGGCCAATCGCAATGGTCGAGAGAGTGATCTGCGCGGCGCGCGCCGTTTCGACCAGTTGCTGATAACGCGGATAGTTGTTGCTATAACTGCGTCCATCAGTCAACAAGACAGCGTGCCGTTCGCGTTCTGGTTCGGTAGCCAGCGCCGGCAGACCTACGGCCAGTGCCCGTTCGATATTGGTGCCCCCGCCAAGCGCCATCATTGCAATCTGCTGTTGTAATTCGACGATGTTGGCCCCCTCACCTACTTCCTGAAATGGCACTGTCCATATTGTATCAGTGTCAAAGGCCAGCACGCCGATCCGGTCGCTCGGCTGGAGCGCGGTTAGCGCAAGGATAGCGGCTTCTTTGGCCATATCGAACTTGCTAATCCCAAAAGCGGCGCTCATACTGGCCGAGCGGTCGATAATCAGCAAGAGCGAGATAGGCGCTCGCTGCGGACGCGGCGGCGGTGTCATCTGCACCGGCAACGCTTCGGCCAGCGGCGTCTCGGCATAGCCTCCCAATGTGAATGCCTGATTGCCGCCGAGCGCGGTGAGACCTTTACCCTCGCTTCGAACCAGTTCGCGCAGCGCAGCCATTTGCTCAAACGAGAGCTGGTTGGCCGAGACATCGACCAGCACAACCCCATCATATGCTGCCAACCGCTCAAGATTGGCCGACAACTCGACTGGTGGTCTGCGATCAACTTCCATTCCCGCCTGACGAAGGGTATCGCCGAGCATAGCCCCACCATCACGATACCCTTCGATCAGCAAGATCCGTGGCGGAGGAATAACCAGCGCGGTGGCAGCAGCAGCGTTGTTGGCGCTAAAGGTGTCGTGTTCTGCGGGCGCGATCTCAGCTCGTAGACTGAGAATGCCCGGTTGCCCGGCAGTATGCTCAACAACAAACTGATACTGTCCCGCCGGAATGAACACCGGTTCTTCGCCGAGCAACTGTCCATCGGCCCAGACGCGCAATCGAGCGGCGAGCGGTTCTGCGCCATTGACCGGACGATACAGCGTTGTGATCGCAATTGCAAACGTCTCGTTGCTGCGCAGCAAGATCGGCGCATCGAGGCGAGTGATGGCCACTTCTGGCGTTATCGGCGGCGCAATATAGCGCACATCAACCTGAATCCCACTTTGAGCGGCGCGCTGCGCTTCGGCCAGCACATCACCACCGGTATGCTGACCATCGCCGATCAGAATGACGCGACCGCCGGCTGGCAACAACTGGCGTGCCATTCGCAAAGCCGCAGCCAGATCGCTACCGGCGCCGTCAGGTCGTTGATCGCTACCGGCAATCACCTGCGCGCCAAACGCCAGCAAACGTGTTTCCGGGCCGGTTGCTGCCGCAATAGCCTCGGCTTCAGATCGTATCGCGGCCTGTCCGGCTGGCGTAAGGCTATCCGACTGATCGTACAACACGATCAATGGCCCAGCCGCCGCTCTGCCTGCCTGTTGCCAGACCGGATCGGCCAGAGCGCCGATCAACAACGCAACTATCGCCAGCCGCAGAGCCAGGATTGACCAGGGCAGACGACGACCGGCCCGGCGCCAGATCAACGCAAATGCCGGCAGCGCCAGCAACAACCAAAACATATGAGCGGATTGCCAGATCATCGCGCCTCCGGTTGCAGTCTACGCTGGATGTAGAGCCACTCACCGACCAGCAATGCAATGGTGGCAATGATCAGCCAGGACCACAATGGTTGCGGGGTAGCGGTGGGTTGAGCTATCACAGCAGCGAGTGTTCCATTGCGAGTCGCGCTGGCAAAACGTGGTGTCGGATCAGACTCATCGATGGCGCCGGCGTTCACAGGAAGCTGCGCTTCCCGCACCAGTTGATCTTCAGCCCATTCCCGTATTTGATAGATGCCGATGTGTGTCGGTTCGAGGATGGTGGGAATCGCCGGTTGCAGCGCCAGCCTCACCGTAGTACCGGTGGGATCGGTCAGCTCTACATGCGTGGTTCGGACATCAGCCCGATATGATAGTGACGCGCCAAGAGTCATGGATGTGGGCAACTGCGGTGGCATCAGGTCTCGCGCGGTGCGCGCAACCAGCAGCGGAAAGGCTAGCCGTTCGCTCAACGAACTGGCGGTCAGATCGAAGCTCCAGACCGCCACTTCACTCCGCTCAAATCGACCGCGCATGATCAGTGGAATGTCACCATTGAAGAGCAGCGGGGTTAACCAGGATGGCGGATCGATGACTGCCACCTGACCCCAGGTAATGCCGCCAAAGTTGACATCGCGCAAGAGGGTTTCGCCAGCCGGCGTCAGAGTTACCGGTGAATCTGCGCGAGTTGTGCCGCTAATCGGTAGCAAACCACCGGTCGGCGGATTGATGACCAGCACGCCACCGGCGGGCCAGCGTGACGGCAACGTGTTGACGAAAATAGAGAGATCAACGTCTGAAGCCGGCGCATATGCTGCCGGTGTCACCGTTTGGAGCCTCACTTCCGGCATAGCCTGCAAGGCGCGCGCCAGCGCCGGCGCATCGTCGGCGACCAGCAGCGCTCGAATCGGTTGTTGACCGGCAATGTTTACCGTCGCGCTATCATCGAGCGGCAAGCCGTCATTGCCATTCATTTCTAATCGTACCTGCTGAGCCGCGCCGGGCAGAGTCCACGTCAACTCGAGTGCTGAGTCTGGGCGAATGCTAATCTGTTCAGTGCGATCAAGCTGTCCGTCGATCAAGAGCCGCACCGACCCGCGAAATGGTTGGTCGCCAAAGTTTACCAGCCGGGCATAAACATCGGTCGCGCCGATGCGATTCGGGTAGGCAGCCAGCGTTACGATAGCGCGATTCGGCTGCCTTGTGCCGATAACTTCGACTTGAAGCGGCAGGCGCAATGTGTTGAGATCAGGTGGCGGCAGCGCGCCGTCGGTTAGCCAGATCACCCGTGGACCGGGTTGATCGAGTAAAAACGTCTCAGCGATCGTGAATGCGCCGAATAGATCGCTTCCCACGCCTTCAATGGTTATTTGCCTCAGCGCCGCCAGCAAACGCGCCGAGTCGGCGCTGCTGCCCTGGTCGATCAGGCGAGCCGATGGGCCGGCGCTGATCAGCACTATCCGATCAGCGCCGCGCATCTGGCTAATCAATGTCGCAGCGCGTTGCCGGGCGCGCTCGATGCGGCTGCCACCCGTTTCGGCCAAGGCCATGCTGGTTGACGTGTCGATAATAATGGCCGTCGCGCGCGTTGCGCCTGGCCACGACCAGGGAATCTGTGGTTGGGCCAGCGCTAATCCAAGCAGTAATGCCGCGAGCATGTGCAGCAAAAGCAGGAATGTAAACCGTAGTCGTCGGCGTCGCGTCGCCGGTCGTAGCGGAACCTGCTGCCAGAGTAGGAGTGATGGCACGACTGTTCGTCGCCGACGTGATTGCATCATGTGCAGGATGACAATCACCGGCAAGGTCAGGAGTGCGAGTAATCCGAGAGGCGCAAGCAGGTTCATAGCGCTGCTGTTAATCGATTCGTCTCACCAGGCTGATTCCGATGCCAGTGTGACCAGTTTCATCGCGACTTCACCCCAAAAATCGCCGCGCGCGCAGGAAAGGGATGATCTGGCGTTCCAGTGGCCAGTCAGTCATTATCGGCGCATACGCCATACCACGCGCGGCGCAACGCGCGGCCAGTGACGCGCGCCAGGTTTGCGCCGCAGTTCGAAAAACTGCCAGCTCTTCTTCGGTCAGATCGATTTCAAGTCGTTCGCCGGTTTCACTGTCAACCAGCTCAAGCGGCCCATGCAGCGGCGGCGCAAGCTCAGCCAGGCTGAGCAGATGTAAGACCATCACCTGCCAGCGCGGGGCTGGCACATGTTGCGCCAGCTCTTCAATCGGTAACGGCGTCAGCAAATCTGAAATGACGACAACGACTCCGCCTTGTGGTTGCTGCCGGGCAACCACGCGCGCAGCCTGCGCCAGATCGAGCTGTGATGTCGGCGTGAGCGCGCGCAACACGCGCAGCAACGCTACCGAGAGTGTCTTGCCGCGCGCCGGCCCGAACACTGGCGCCAACTGTCCGCCGGTCAGCACCGTAACAAGGTCGCCATGCGACAGTGACAGATAGCCGATCGCGCCAGTCAGTTGAATTGCCAGCCGCAGGCGATTTGGTTCGCCGACGGTCATACTGCGCGATGTGTCAACGATCACACTCACCGCCACATCTTGCTCGACCTCACCCAAACGCACCAGCAAATGCTCCTGGCGCGCGTATGCATGCCAGTCAAGGTAGCGAGGGTCATCGCCATGGACGTAAGGTCGGTGATCGGTAAAGATGGTAGCCGGCATCTGTTGCCGACTGGGATGCTGACCAGCAATTGGCGTGCCGCGTAGCGCGCGTTGGGTCTGCAAACTGAGCCGCTCGAGGCGACGCAGAAACGTTTCGTCAAATAACAGCGGTTCAGTTGTAGCCGGTTTACGGCGAAAAATAGTCGCGAACCACATCTCGCACATCCATTGGGACTCGCAGCGGATCATCGGCTGCCTGTACCGGGCCGCTAAGACTGACACCGCTCGATCGCATCGACAGCCCTCCCGATTGAGTTGATCCGGTCACGTCGCTTGCCGTCCCCGGAGCGGGTAGCTGACCGGTACCACGAGTCGCTAATTCGAGTGGTCTGCCTTCAATGCCGAGCGGATTAAACGATTGCTCACGGCGCTGGCTGCCGGGTGCATTGCCAGCGCCACCACCTGAACCACCGGCTATCGGCGCCGATGGTTGCCGTTCGAGCGCGTCAGCCAGCGCCTCTACACCGGCGGCGCTGGCGATGGCATCGCCAAACTGAAGCGCGTCGGCAGTCGCTCGCATCTGGTCGGCCAGATCAGGGCGCGCCGGGTCTATCTGGCGGGCCGCGTCGCGCAAAGCATCGGCAATTGCTTCACGCGCTTCCGGCGAAACCTCACCCATCTGATCGGCCAGCTCGCGCAGCATTTCAGCCGCGCCGGCAATATCACCCTGATCAAGCGCTTCGGCGACCGGTCGCGTCAGGCTCTGGTCGCGCAAAGCGTCGGCCAGCGCCGAAAGTACCCCCGGATCAACGCCAGATCCAGGCGTTGTTCCCATTTCAGTCGATGAAGACGCTTCGGTTGACAGTGTGTCGGCCACCTGATCAGGGCGATTCAATGCCGGCAAGGGTTGGGCTACGCCAACTGGCGCCATTGGCGACTCGATGAGGAGCAGCAGGCCGGCTAACATCAGCAGGAACGCGCCCAGCATCAGCGCGTCAGGCCAGGCTGGTCGTTGTTTTTTATTGACATAATAATTGATGCGCCTGATGGTCTCTTGCGCCTGCTGTTGTAACCGGCTGGCAACGCCGGCCTGATCATCGCCAACCTCCAGCGCCGTGCTCAGTTGTTCAGAGAGACGAAATCGCCGGTCGAGGCGGCGCGCAGCAGTCGATGGCGTTAGTCGAAAGACCAGCGCGCGCACTGCTCCGGTGACAACACTGCCCGCGAGCACCCAACCCAGCAATGGATGCGGCAGGGAAACGATGCCGATGATCGCCAGAACGACACCGAGAAAGACAGCAATAAAGCCCAGACTGGTTGCAGTCAGCAGAGTGTCGATAGCGTGCCGACGCCAGCGTTGAGCAATAAGCCGACGGAGCTGTTGCGAGAGTTGTCGTTGCATACTGGCAGTGTACCACAATCTGATCGAGTACAATATGAAACACTGATGAGTTTCACAGGGAAAAAGTGATCTGCCCGATCCGAGGTTTGTGCCCGGCGATCAGGTTTGCCGATTGCCGGCCAGGTTATGCACATCTGATCGAAACCCTGAGGAGAGATTCATGAACGATCTGCTTTCATTGCTGGCGCGTCGTGTCGCTGAGGGTCGCCCGTTGCGAGTTGGTCTGATCGGAGCCGGCAAATTTGGCACCATGTTTCTGGCCCAGGCGCGTCGCGTTCCCGGTCTCCATGTGCTTGGCGTCGCCGATCTCGCTCCCGACCGCGCGCGCGCGGCGCTGGCTCGCGCCGGCTGGCCAGCCGAGCAGTATGCCGCTGCTTCGCTGGCCGATGCGCTACGCAGTGGCGCAACATATGTTGGTGACGATGCGCCGGCGCTGATCGCTGCCGATGGTCTTGATGTCATTGTTGAGGCAACAGGAGCGCCGGCGGCGGGCGTTGCCCATTGCCTGCTCGCTATCGAACATCGCCGTCATATCGTGATGGTCAATGTCGAGGCGGATGCGCTGGTTGGCCCATTGCTGGCCCGTCGCGCAGCCGAAGCCGGCGTTGTCTACTCACTGGCCTACGGCGATCAACCTGCGCTGATTGCCGAACAGGTCGAATGGGCGCGCGCTTGCGGTTTTGAGGTGATCTGCGCCGGCAAGGGTACTCGCTATCTGCCCCATTATCACCAGAGCACACCTGAGACGGTCTGGCAGTATTACGGACTCAGCGCTGAGCAAGCTGCTGCCGGCGGCATGAATCCGCAGATGTTCAATTCATTTCTCGATGGCACCAAGTCGGCCATCGAAATGGCAGCCGTTGCCAATGCATGCCGCTTGCGACCGCAACCACACGGCCTGTCATTTCCTCCATGCGGTGTCGATGATCTCCCCCACGTTTTGCGCCCCCGTGAGGCTGGCGGGCAACTGACCCACGCTGGCACGGTTGAAGTGGTCTCTTCGCTCGAACGCGATGGCCGTCCGGTATTCCGCGATCTGCGCTGGGGCGTCTACGTCGTCTTTGCCGCGCCTGATGACTATGTGCGCCGCTGCTTTGCCGAATATGGTCTCGTTACTGATTCCAGCGGGGTTTACAGCGCCCTCTATCGTCCCTCTCACCTGATCGGCCTCGAATTGCCGATCTCTGTGTTACGAGTCGGTTTGCGTCAGGAGCCAACCGGTTGTCCACAGGTCTTCCTGGCCGATGTGGTTGCAGTGGCTAAACGCGATCTGGCCGAGGGCGAGCTGCTCGATGGTGAAGGCGGTTATACCGTGTACGGCAGACTCATGCCGGCAACCGACTCGGTAGCCATGGGTGCGCTTCCAATCGGTCTGGCGCACAATATTCGCGTGACTCGCCCGATTGCAGGCGGTGAGGTCGTTCGGTGGGAAGATGTCGCTTATGAGACAAATCATCCCACGGTACGGTTGCGCCGTCTGATGGAGCGGACAATGCTGGCGGAGGCTACGCAATGAATGTTGCAATGCTCGGTCTTGGCCTGATGGGGCGGCCAATGGCGCGCGTCTTGCTGGCGGCTGGCATGCAGGTCGTCGGTTGGAATCGATCACCGCTCGATCCGGCTTTGACCGCTGGTATACCGTTGGCAGCAACACTGGCCGAAGCGGCTCAGGCCGAGACTCTGATCATCATGGTGAGTGACTCGGCAGCCGTGGGTGATCTGCTAGCGCGCCTTGATCCGTTCTTGCGACCGGGCCAGCTCGTGATCGATATGGGTAGTTCCGATCCACGCGACTCGCAGACGCGAGCTGCAGCGCTGGCCGCGCGCGGGATCGGTTGGGTCGATGCGCCGGTCTCGGGCGGGCCGGAAGGCGCCGCTTCCGGAACGCTGGCAATAATGGCGGGCGGCACTGAGGCGGATGTTGCGCGGGCTATGCCGATCTTGCGGGTATTGGGGCGGCCTACCCATGTCGGCTTGCCGGGCGCCGGCCATACCGCCAAGGTGATTAATCAGCTTATCGTTGGCCTGACCATTCAGGCGGTGGCGGAAGCGACGGTATTGGCTCAGGCATACGGACTCGAACCGGCGCTGCTACGCGCGGCGTTAGCCGGCGGTTTCGCCGACTCAAAAGTGTTGCAGATCCACGGTGGGCGGATGGAAGCGCGTCGCTACGTTCCGGGTGGTAAAGTGGCCACACAACTCAAGGATTTGCGCATGGCAGCAGCGCTAGCCGCGAATGCCGGCATCGAGTTGCCCCATCTGCGCGATACCATTGCCCGCTACGAGGAACTGGTGAGCCGTGGCTACGGTGATCTCGATCATTCGGCGCTGCATCTCTTATTGCTCGATCAGGCTAGTTAGCGCAAAGTGAAAATCACAAGGACGCAGCTCATTGGGCTGCGTCCTCTGTTCATGGCTTCTCATGGCTTCGCGCAATACCACTTCGCCTGAACTATTGCCCGCTACGAGGAACTGGTGAGCCGTGGCTACGGTGATCACGATCATTCGGCATTGCATCGCTTGTTGCTTGAGCAGGCTAGTTAGCGCGCAGTATGCGCTGAAAGGACGCAGCACATTGATTGGGCTGCGTCCTTTCTCATGGTGTTTTTCTGCCTTACTTTCCTGATCGCTCTTCGATCAACAGTTCGCGCAATAACACCTCATCTGATGCCGGTAGCGGATCGCTTAGCAAGGAAGACAGGAGCTGATCGTTGGACGACTGCGGTGTTGGCCGTCGTCGGATCGGCCAGAACTGCAAGCCCAGGCCGCTAATCAGGAGGAGGAATCCCAAACCAAACCAGAATTGAGCGTTAAAGGGGATTGTAGTTGCCGTGCGCGGAAGCTGGAGTGGTGGCCGGGCGCTGCCACTCTGCTCTTCCGTTTCGATCCCGGTGAATGGGAGCTTTGGCGGGATGATGGCAGGCAATTCAGGCATTGTCTCGGGCGCCGTCGGTAGAACCGGTTCGACCGTCGGCGCCTCGATAGTCAACGACGGCAACGATGGTTCGTTAGGCGCCGGGCTGGTAAAGAAGAGATGCGCAACGACAGTATCGCCGGGGCCGACCGCAATTTCAAGCGGTGGTTGAGCCGGCGATCCCTGTTCTTCAGTGAGTTTCAGGGCCAATGTATAGAATCCCGACTCAACCCATCGATCATAATTGCCGTTTTCATCGCTATACACCACCGCATCACCAATTTGAACGGCAATATTTGTCGCCGGTGATTGGGTACGGAGATCGATAATCGTGCCGGTCACGCGCCCCATCGGTACCGGGGTTGGCGAGGTGACCGGCAGTACGGTTACTGGTGGAATAGTTGGCCGTGGCGACGGTTGTAACGCGGGTGCGGCTGCTGATGGAGCAGGCACCGGCAACAGGCTAAAGCCAACAACCATTGCCAGCACACCGCAGAGTATCATGCTGTAGCTCACAATTCGTCGAGGTTGCATACGCAACTCCTTGTGTTATTCTGGCATTATGTTCTTCACTTTTTGAGGTTTTTAACCGCCACCACTAGCGCTATTATAACAAATCCTTGCCTTTATAGAAGTGATAGACGAGAGGGAAAAACCTGTGAATAGTTTGGTAACATCAATTTACAGGTTTTATCCCTCTCATTTATCGGTTGTTGTTATTCCGAGACCACAATCGTAATCTCTGCCCGATTATTTGTCTCGTTCACCTCTTCCACTGCGCCAAACGGACTGCGCACATCGCCCGCAATGCTGCGGTTCCAGCTATCAACGTAGACATAGATGGTATTGCGTCCCGGAGGTAGCCGCCCATTCCAGGTTGGCGAGCTGACAGTCACATCGTACCCAAATGGATTGGTTGGACTGCGTGGCGTGCTGATCAGGGTCACGCTCTCGCCGGGCTGGAGGACGCCATCGAAGAACCATGCCAGACCTTGACGCGAGAGTTCATTCCACGGCTCGTTCACCTCTGGCACCCGTCGTGGATTGACGTAGAGATCGATCCAGAAATTGCTTGCCGGTTCCCGTCCAACGTTGGTGATCGTTACCCGATAGGTTACCGGTGTGTTCTTGTTCGGGCTGGTCGGAGTCGCCTGCAAACTGACGATCAGGTCAGGCGGGATTTGGACGATTGTCATCGGCAAGAAGATTGCCACGCGCCGGTAGTAACCTATGTCGAACACAGCCTGCTGACCGGGCGCCAGCGTCAATGTTACGACCGGACCGTCGCTATCAGTTGCGTCATCGCCAACATTTGGTTGCGCCAGAATGTAACCAAGCTGGTTGACGAAGGTTAACGTTACCTGACCTGGTGGCAAACCGGTAACGCTGTACGAGCCATCACCGGCTGTTTGTGCCTGTACCGTCTGCGAGAAACCGGTCAGCAAGGTGGGTGTGTACGTGACCGTGACCTGCACTCCGGCCAGGCGTCCGGTCTCGTCAAGATCGCGCTGATTATTTTCGTTCGTGTCAAACCAGGCAATGCCGCTGATGCTGCCGGCGCCGCGGAGACCGGCATCGATCTGGTCAAGGGCCTGGCCGCTGAGGATGGTGAAGTTGGTGGTAGTGCCGTCGGTACGGAAGTCGTTGTCATTGTCTACCGTCAGCGAACCACTACCATTATTGGAAGTGGTATAACCGGCGGGCAGGGTTATTTGCAACGAGTACGTTCCCGGCGCTACATCGCTGAAGGCATAGCTACCATCTGCCAGGGTTTGCGTCGTGGTGATGGGATTCCCTCCACTACCGCGGAGCGTTACTGAAATACCAGCTATACCGGGTTCGCCCGCGTCACGCAAACCATTTCCATTCGCATCAAACCAGACTGTATCGCCAATGGCCGTTGTCCGATAGAGGCCAAAGTCGATAGTGGTATTGCTGGTCGTCAATGTAACGCTACTACCAACAGCATTGCTGTCAAGCGCCGGGTTGCCACCCTGATTAGCCACAGTCAACAGGTAGCCGAAGCGGCTGACCGATTGAATAGTCACTGTACTACCCGGCGGGATATTGCCGATGGAGTAGTTGGCGCTCAGGCCGCTCGCGCTGGTTGAGACGGCGCTGAACGTGAACGATGGATTGGTAGCATTGATCACGCTACCGGTGGTGGAGACCACAACCGTGACTGTCACCCCGTCGAGCGCCTGTTCGCCGCTGTCCTGCACGCCATTGCCATTGGCGTCTTCCCAGATCAAGTCACCGATCGACAGCGCGCCGCGCAAGCCGGCATCGATGTAAGTAATATCATCGCCTGAGGATACCGTGAATGCATCGGTGCAACCGGTGGTTGAGTTGGTCACATCACTGTTATTATCGGTTGTCAGCGCGCTGCCAGGCGTAGTGAATGTGAATCCACCCGGCAAGGTCACGCAGAGCTGATAGCTAGCGTTGGTCAATCCGGTCGGCTCGATTCCACTGATAGTGAATGCGCCATTGCCATCGGTTGTAACCGGCGTGCCCGGGCCACTACTGCTACCAACCAGGCGGACGCTCACGCTCTCCATCCCCGGCTCGCCGCTGTCAAGCGCGCCATCACTATCGGTATCAAACCAGATCGTACCGGTAATCTGAGCCGGGCGGTAATATCCGAAGGGAACCGGATCAGGCGTCGCGCCGCTCAACACCAGGCCGGTCGAGGCGGCGCCGGTATTGCCCGGTGACCGGATAAACCCGCTCGGATCGGTGGGCACGGTGAAGGTGTAGGCACCGGGCGGGCCGTTGAAAGTGACGATACCGAAGATATTAGTTGCCTGACTTGTCGAAATTGGCCCGGTCACATTCACCGTCACGGCCCTCAATCCGCTTTCGCCAGTCTCGAAGGCGTTGTTGATAGTCACCGTTTCATTAAAGACCCGCGCGCTCACTGTGACATTCTGGTAATAGCCCTGGTCGCGACTGACCGTTGCGCCAACCGCCAGCGGCTGATTCGTCAGTTCGGCAACGCCATCACTATCGGTTGCGTCTGCCCCCTGATCGGCCAGCGTGAGTTGATATGCTGGCGTGGCCGTGGGTGGACTGAAGGTGAGCGTGAAGGCAGCCTCGCTTGCGGAAGCGCCACCAGGCAAGCCGCTAAAGCTGTACTCGCCGTTGCTATTCGTCGTGACGGTGCGGTTAACAGTGGTGGTCAAATTGGTCAGGTTAATCGTCGCTGACAGATTGACCGTAACCCCTGCCAGGCCGGGATCAGTGGTGCGTTGTCCGTCGTAAGCGCGGTCAACGAAGGCAATACCGTTAATCGCGCTATTGCCGATGACTGCTGCGCCGCGCGTGGTGATCTGGCCATCAGTCACCGTGAAAGCGGCGGTGCGACCATTATTGCTGACAATAGAGGCAACATCGTTATTCCCTGCCGGTCCGGCGACAAAGCTAAAGTTTGCCGCATCGGGATTGACGAATTCGAGCAGGTAGCTACCACCCTCAACGCTGTTGAAACTAAAGTTGCCACTGGCGTTCGTGGTTGTGGTCGCCACGACTGCCGTTGTGCTGGCATTGAGCAGTCGCACAGTAACGTTGCTCACACCCGGCTCGCCGGCAGATTGATTGTCAGCCGGCCCGTTTGCGCCATCAAAGAAGACACGCCCATCAACGACGCCAAAGACATAGAACCCGAAGACGTTAGTAGTTCCAGGCGGTGAAATCTGGGTAAGCGAACTTCCGCCGCTGGCCAATGGTATTCCGGCTACCGGGATGGCTGCCGTCGATCCAGATGAAGGCAGGAGGCCGGCGAGCGCCGCTGAGCTTTCATCAACGTTGAGCTGATAACTACCCGGTCGCACCGCGAAGGTTACCAGGCCGTCGCCGTCCGTGGTTTCGGTCAAAACAGGTGTGTTATCCAGCCGTTCCAG
>Ga0116210_1000911_pt1 | contig 25195 bp, 22 predicted proteins | sample TshhotsprinmetaG_FD_94483 | JGI IMG/M metagenome (GOLD analysis project Ga0116210, IMG submission 94483) | Hot spring microbial communities from South Africa to study Microbial Dark Matter (Phase II) - Tshipise hot spring metaG | ecosystem: Environmental > Aquatic > Thermal springs > Hot... | reverse complement strand
CTGTGCTGATCGGCGAACGTGTCCGCCAGCGTTTGGAAGCCCTCCAGCAGGAATACCCGGTGATTGGCGACGTACGTGGCCTGGGAGCCATGATGGGCATGGAGCTGGTCAAAGACCCGCTAAGCAAGGAACCGGCGGCTGACCTAGCCAAGACCTTCCGCGCCCGGTTGTTCGAGAATGGGGTGGTCAACATCGGTGCCGGTACATATCACAACGTGGTGCGCGTCCTGCCACCGCTCACCATCGAGGACGACACCCTGGAGCAAGGGCTTGCCATCGTCGCCAAGACTGCGGCCGAAGTCTTCGGGACCAAGAGAAACTGACAGCCGAGGAGGTGACCACAGTGGAGGCAAGAAGACTGCTCGTCGTCGACCTGACGCAAGGAACCTGGACGGTCGCTCCTTTCGATGCCAGCGGCACCCTGGGTCTGGGCGGCAAGGCACTGGGGATACGGATACTGGAGAAGCTTCTCTCCCCTTCGGCCTTCCCTCTGGGCCGCGATAATGTCTTGGTCATAGCCCCCAGCCGTATCTCTGCCTATGCAGTCCCTGGCTCCAACCGCTTTGGCGCCTTCACGCGCAGTCCCCTCACCGGTATCTGGCTCGAATGCTACTGTGGCGGTTCTTTTGCCCGACTCCTCGAGGAGACAGGCTGGGATGCGCTCGTCATTACCGGCGCTGCTTCCCAGCCGGTCCATCTGCACATAACCAGCCAAGGAGCAGAGATCCGCCCGGCAGAAGGGCTGTGGGGACGAGACACCTTCACCGTCGAACAGGAGCTGCTAGCTGCTTTGGAGCGACGCTCGGCGGTGCTTTGCATCGGAGTCGCCGGTGAGAACCAGGTCAAGATCGCCTCTGTGATGCATGAACAGGCTCACGCTCTGGGCAGGGGGGGCATGGGGGCGGTCTGGGGAAGCAAGAAGCTCAAGGCGCTCAGCGTGACCTCGTCCGGGCCGCGTAAGGTCGACCTCCAAGAGCAGTTCGTCACCACACGCAGCGAGCTCACCCAGCTGGCCAAGGAATCAGCGGCCACGCGCAACTACCGGCTGTTCGGCACCCCTGCCATGGTAGCGCTGGCGAACGAGGCAGGAGCCTTCCCCACCGACTTTTTTGCCAAAGGTACAGCTCCCCATCGCGAGACGTTGGAAGTCGAGCGCTGGAGCGAATGGGCCTCCATCCAGTCTGACACCTGCACCCCTTGCCCGGTTCGTTGCCGTAAACGACTGCTTATCACCGACGGGCCCCGAGCAGGCCGGGAAGCACACGCTCCCGAGTACGAGACCATCTATGCCTTCGGGGGCTCTTGCTTGGTCCGACACGCCAGGGACATCGCCGACCTCAACGAACTGTGCAACCGACTGGGACTGGACACCATGAGCGGCGGCAACCTCGCCGCTGCAGCCATTAAGGCCAAAGAGGCGGGGCGGCTGGCCACCGGCCCCAGTGCAGGCGACACCGAGGCCATCGCTCAGCTTCTGAGTGACATCGCCACCCGCTCCACGGAGTTGGGTGATCTGCTCGCCGAGGGTATGGACGTGGCTTTGACCGAGCTCGGCCTGAGCGACCTGAGCGTCACCAGCAAGCACCTGGACCCCGCGGGTTACGAGCCGCGCCGTCTCCGCGGTATGGCACTCAGCTACGCCCTGAGTGTCCGCGGCGCTTGTCACCTGCGCTCCACCTTCTACAAGGCGGAGATGGGGGGAATGCTGGACGGCCTTGATGACGATGCCTATGTGCAGACCTACATCGATTGGGAAGACCGGCTGATCCTCATGGACAGCCTGACCTTCTGCCGCTTCTATCGTGACCTCCTTGACTGGGATCGCTTAGGCTCGGCAGTCGCGCAGCTGTACGGCCAACCAGTGAGCAAGAAGGACCTGGAAGACCTGGCTCGAGACACGGTCACCCGCATCCGGCGACTCAACCTGGCCTGTGGTTGCACCCCAGCGGACGACACCATCGCCGAACGTTTCTTCCGCGAGCCGACCGACCGAGCCCCTGCTGTAGACCGGACGGAGTTAGAACGCCGGGTCCGACTCTACTGGCAGAAGCGTGGTTGGGACGAGAAGGGCTACCCGCGCCCGGCCGAAGACTCCTAGACCAGCCGCGCTACCTGTTCGGCGACAGCCTCGCCCATCTCTCGGGTGCCTGCCGTACCCCCGAGGTCATAGGTCACCCGGCGTCCTTCTCGGATCACGGCGCGCACACCCTCATAGAGCGCCTGAGCTGCTGCCACCTCGCCCAGATGCTTGAGCAGGAGAACGGCCGAGAGTATGAGCGCGGTGGGATTCGCTTTGTCCAAGCCGGCGTACTTGGGCGCCGACCCGTGGACCGGTTCGAACACCGCTGTTTCTTCGCCTATGTTGGCTCCAGGCGCTACACCCAGACCACCCACCAACCCTGCGCACAAGTCGCTCAGGATGTCGCCGTACAGGTTAGGGCAAAGGAGCACGTCGTAGAGCTCGGGCTTCTGCACCAGCTGCATAGACATGTTGTCCACGATCCGGTCCTCGAACTCTATGTCCGGATACTCAGCCGCCACCTGACCGGCGACCTCCAGGAAAAGCCCGTCAGTCAGCTTCATGATGTTGGCCTTGTGGACAGCGGTCACTTTGCGCCGGCCTTCCCGGCGAGCGTACTCAAAGGCAAAGCGAGCGATGCGTTCGCTACCTCGGCGGGTGATGATCTTGATCGACTCGGCCGCGTCCAAGCCTACCCGGTGTTCGACCCCCGCATAGAGGTCCTCCGTGTTCTCGCGCACAACGATCAAATCGACGTTCTCGTAGCGAGACCTCACCCCCGGGATGCTCGCAGCCGGTCGCAAGTTCGCGTAAAGGTCGAGTTCCTTACGCAGACCCACATTGACACTGCGGAACCCTGAACCTACTGGAGTGGTGATGGGGCCTTTGAGAGCCACCTTGGTCTCGCGGATAGAAGCAATGACCGATTGCGGCAGGGGAGTGCCGAAACGGTCCATCACCCCGGCCCCGGCCTCCAGGTCCACCCATTCTATGTCCACCCCGGTAGCGGCCACTGCCACTTTGGTCGCAGCCATGATCTCCGGACCTATCCCGTCCCCAGGAATGCAGGTGACACGATAGCAGGTCATTCGGGACCTCCTTGAGATCTTCCCGAGTGCTTTTGTTTAGCCCCCAGATAAGCGTCGACGGGAGCCGGGGGAATACGAAAGAAGGCAGAAGGTGGCTCAGGTCGCGGGCCGAAAGCGACGTCCTGCGCGCTGTTGGTGAACACCGACACCTGCTCGAAACTGTTCACATCCTGGGTGAGCCACCTAAGAATCTCCGCTTTCACTCGCACCGCGTCGAACCGGGGATCGACCACTACATCGAAAAGCACGCGTTCCAGAGGGCCGAGTCGACAGCTGCGACCGAATCCGACGACCTCGCCTTCGTAGCGACAAACTACCCAGTCGACCGAGGAAGCCAGTGCCCACTCCAGTTTGACCCGGGCCTCTTCGTCTGCCCAGCCGCAGCGGGCAAAGAGCTCAGCAAGCTGGTCCACCTCTAGAGAGCCGTTCTTCTCTACCTCGAACATAGCTCAGCATGCTACCAGACAAAGGCAGGTCCCGGCACTATCCCGGCGCCATCTGGGTACTGCCGGGCCGGCATCATGGCCTGACTCAGCACCGCGTAGTCCGAGTCAGACCCTTGACCGGCTAGAACCCAGCCACCAGGGGGACGATGTTCTCGTCGGGGCGGTAGAGAAGCTGACGAAGATCTTCCCAGAGCTGGGTCATACGCAGACGGTCATCTGGAGTGAGGGGCACGTCACTGCTGGGTTCAATGCCTGGGGTCACCGGCAATACCCGAAAGAGCAGCCGCTTCTCCTCAGTCGTTGAAGCCTGGATGTAGACGGGCAAGTAGTTGACGCCGGTCAGAAAGGTACGCAGCCCTTCCTTCTTCAATTTCAGGTACAGAACGAAGCCATGGCCAGGATTGTCTTTACCGCCGCTCGAGACAAGATCACCCACCGAATAGGCTACGAACTTCTCCGTGATCTTCCAACTCGAGTAGGTGACAATATGGGCAATCGTCTGGACTGCGGGTCTGGTGCCCACTATGGCATCCACCCCAAAACTGAGAATCTGCCTGGTGAGAATGGTCTGCTCATCAGTCGGTCCAGTGCCAAGCGGCTCGCCGTAGTTCAGTATGACGATGACCGCGTCAGCCCCATACAGCCGCGCCATCTTGACGTCTTGGCGGACAGCATCGAGATCGATGAGCCCCACATAGGAAGCCGTCCCCTGGGGTGAGGAAGTCATCTGTACCTCCGCAGGGGGAGTTCCCTGATCCTCGGGTTGCGAAGTGACCTGGGTCTCGGGCAAAGAGGCGCCCTCAGAGGTAGAGTCCGGCTCGGATGGGGTTTCCGGCTGCGAAATCGCCCTATCGACCCGGTCCGTATAGTTCAGAAAGGCTACACGGATGCCATGAACATCGATCACCCGTGGCACTGCCCGTTCCGAGCTGGAACGGTAGGTACCGGTATGGGCAAGCCCCGCACTCTCCAAACGGTCTAGCGTACCGATCACCCCTTCTACCCCAAAGTCAAGAGAGTGGCGGTTGGCCGTAGCCACCATGTCTACTCCGGCTTGACGCAGAGCGAACGCGAGTTCTCTGGGCGCGTTAAGCAGATTCTCGTCATCGTAGCCGTATCCAGGCCCCGCGAGCCTAGGCTCGAGACAGGCCACTGTGTAGTCGGCCCGAGCCAGATAACGCGCCATGGGGGCAAACACAGGGCCAAAGTCATGTGCGCCGGTCTCCTCGTTCCGCACACTGGACAAGACTTGGCGGTCGGCAATCACGTCCCCGGCCACTGCCACAGTGACCTCAAGCGGCGCAGTAGTGGTCGTGGTGGTGGGGGGCGGCTCGGGAGTACGCTGTGTGGTGGTGGTTGTGGTCTGGGCGGAAGCGAGCGTGGTCGGTACCACCACTGTGGCCGGTATGGTCAGGGTGACTCCCGATGACCTAGCCAGACTAGACTGAGGATCTTCGCCGGGCCACAGGATCAGAGGGGCGCACAGCGCTAGGATCGCTACAAGCGTCCCCAGGGCTTTGGCAGCGTTCCGCACGTGGCCGACCTCTCAGTGGAGTCAGTTCCTACAGGCATTGGCAGGTGACGCTCATTGTAGCCGACGTAGTATTATCTGAGCCTGGCCTTGCGCCAAGTATAGTGTTGACGGTTCAAGAAGACTGGTGGGTCCGATGCTTCAATCTTTACTCTATCCAAAGACCGTGGCGGTGATGGGGGCATCGCGTACACCAGGTAAAGTCGGCTACGCGGTAGTGGCCAACCTGGTACAGGGGGGGTTCGAAGGGGACATCGTGCCGGTGAATCCCTCCGGCGGGGAGCTTTTCGGTCGCAAGATATACCCTGACCTCGGGCAATATGGCAAGAGTATTGACCTGGGAGTCATCGCAGTTCCCACAACGGCCGTCAAGAGCGCTGTCCTCAGTTGTCTCCAAGCAGGAGCGCAGGCCATCATCGTCATCACAGCGGGCTTCAAGGAGGTCGGAGAGGAAGGCGCCCGGCTGGAGCGCGAACTGGTGGCTCTCTGCCGCACGTACAGAGCCCGGATGATGGGCCCCAACTGCTTGGGACTCATCAACACGCATCACAAGCTGAACGCCTCTTTCGCCAGCCACATGCCAGCTCCGGGAGCCATCTCGGTCCTTTCCCAATCCGGGGCTCTCTGCACCGCGATCCTTGACTGGGCTGCTTCCCGGAAAATGGGCTTGGCGACCCTGATCAGCATCGGAAACAAGGCTGACCTGGACGAGACCGATTTCCTAGCCGCCTTCGCAGACGACGAAAAGACCAAGGTGATCGTCGGCTACCTGGAGAGCATAAGCTCCGGTGATCAGTTCATCCGAGTGGCTGAATCGGTCGCCAACACCAAACCGGTGGTGGTCCTCAAAGCGGGTACGACCTCGGCCGGGTCCAAAGCCGCTTCTTCCCACACCGGTGCGCTTGCCGGAGCCGACATCGCTTACGGGGCTGCTTTCAAGAGAGCGGGCATCATCAGGGCGGAGAGTTTTGAAGCACTCTTCGACTACGCTACGGCCTTCGCCATGCAGCCTCTCCCGCGTGGCGACAGAGTGGCCATTATCACCAACGCCGGCGGCCCCGGAATCATGACAGCCGATGCCGTGGAGAACGCGGGCTTGAAGGTCGCCAACCTGCATCCCGAGATAGCCGAAGACTTGAGAGAGAAGCTTCCGCCTGCCGCCAGTGTGGGAAACCCTATCGACGTGCTCGGGGATGCCGATCCGGAACGTTACGCGCTGGCCGTGGAAGCGGCCCAGGCCGACCCCTCAGTAGATGCGGTCATCGTCATCTTGACCCCGCAGGCTATGACCAAACCTTTGGAAACGGCCAGGGCCATCGCCGCTAGGGCTAACGGCGAGAAGCCGCTTCTGGCCGCCTTCATGGGAGGAGCCGATGTCATGCCCGGGCGAGAGGAGCTGGTGGCAGCCAACCTACCTGACTATCCCTCGCCCGAACGAGCAGTCGCAGCTCTCAAAGCCATGGTCGACTACGCGGCCTGGAGATCCAGACCACCCCGCGTCGTCACCCGTTTTCCGGTCAACCGGCGCCGAGTGGAGAGGATCATCGCCCGGCAGCTGAGGACGGGCCGCCTGTATATCGGCGAGGCCAAGGCCAAGGATATCCTGCGCGCGTACGACTTCGTGGTACCCGAGGGTCGCTTGGTCACCACTGTAGAGGAAGCAGTGGAGATGGCGCCCCGGCTTGGTTATCCCCTGGCCATGAAGATCGTCTCGCCGGACATCATCCATAAGTCCGACGTAGGCGGAGTCAAACTCAACCTGAGCAGCGCCCAAGAGGTGGCCGATGCCTTTGAGCTCATGATGCTCCGCATCCGCCGTCAGCTTCCCCACGCGGTCTTGGAGGGCGTCTACTTGGAGCGCATGGCCCCCAAAGGCCGCGAGGTCATCCTGGGCATGACGCGCGACCCTCAATTCGGTCCTATGCTCATGTTCGGCCTAGGGGGGATCTTCGTCGAGGTCATGAAGGATGTGACTTTCCACCTGGCCCCGATCACCGCCGAGGAAGCCATGAGTATGCTCATGGGGACCCGCTCTTACAAACTACTCGAAGGAGTCCGCGGACAGGAAGGGGTGAACCTGAGCGCTATCGCTGAGGCGCTTCAACGCATCAGCCAGCTGGCGACCGACTTCCCGCAGATAGCCGAGCTGGATATCAACCCCTTCATCGTCGCGCCTTTGGGTGAAGAGTCGGTGGCCGCCGACGCCCGAATCCAGCTGGCCCCAGGAGGTGCGCTGTGACCCCCTCACGCATGCCCGACTACGATCCCGAGTGGAAAACAAAGTACGCCAGCATGATCGAGACCGCCAAAGAGGCGGTCATGCACATCCGCCCGGGGCAGCGAGTCTTCATCGGGACCGGGGCCGCCCAGCCCCTACATCTAGTCCAAGCGCTGGTCGATCGTCACCGGGAACTTGCCGATACCCAGGTCATCCACGCCATCACTATTGGCTCTGCCCCCTACGCCTTCAAAGAATTGGCTGACCGCTTCCTGGTCAAGACCTTCTTCATTTCGGCCAACGTGCGCGAGACGATCCAGGAGGGGTATGGCGAGTACGTGCCGATGACGTTGTATGACATCCCCCGGCTGTTTGAAAGCGGCAGGATGCCACTAGACGTGGCCCTCATCCAGGTCACGCCTCCCGACCGACAAGGGCGCTGCAGTCTGGGCGTCTCCGTGGACATCGTCAAGTCGGCAGCCGCCAACGCCAGCCTGGTGATAGCCCAGGTCAATCCGCAGATGCCGTGGACGCACGGGGACAGCCTCATAAGCGTCTATGACCTCGATATCCTGGTCCCCGTGGACGAACCATTGCTCGAGACCACCGACCTCGGCTTTTCCGCGACCACGGCCGTTTCCACCTCTATGGAGACCGACGAAGTCACTCGTGCCATCGGAGAACACATCGCCTCCCTAGTCGAAGACGGGTCCACGCTGGAGCTAGGCATCGGCCGTATCCCCCACGCCGTCGTCGAGTTCCTGAAAAACAAGAAGGATCTCGGCGTGCACACCGAGGTGATCACCGATGCCATAATCGACCTGGTCGAAGCAGGGGTCGTCACCGGAGCCCAGAAGTCCACCGACCGGGGCAAGATCGTCACCTCTTTTGCGCTGGGTACACGGCGCCTGTACGAGTACGTGGACGACAATCCGATCTTCTCGTTCAACCCGACGGAGTATGTCAACGATCCCTTTGTCATCAGCCGACAGAACAAGATGGTCGCCATCAATACGGCCCTGGAGATCGATCTTACCGGTCAGGTGTGTTCCGACTCCCTGGGTACCCGTTTCTACTCCGGCATAGGCGGACAGTCGGATTTCAACATGGGGGCAGGCCGAGCTCAGGACGGGCGGGCCATCATCGCCCTGCCTTCCACCGCCGAGAACGGGACCAAATCAAGGATCGTACCCACCTTGCAGCCCGGAGCCGGGGTAGTGACCACGCGGGGGTACGTGCACTACGTCGTGACGGAGTACGGCATCGCCTACCTGCATGGCAAGAGTGTGCAGGAGCGGGCCATGGCTCTGATTACCATCGCCCATCCTAAGTTCCGTGAGGAGCTGCTCTCCAAGGCCATCGAGTACAAGTGGGTCCGGCCCGAGATGGCCGACGTGGAAGGACGGCTGTTCGTGGGACCGAAAGAAGTGCGGACCACCATGCTGCTGGATGACGGCACCTTGATCAGTTTCCGGGCCATCGAACCCACGGACGAAGCGGCGACACGGGACCTCTTCTATTCTCTGTCGCAGGAGACCATCTATTACCGGTACATGTCACACATGAAGCGCATACCGCGCAAGCAGTTGCAGAACTTCGTGTACATAGACCATCGCAACGAGGTCGCCATCGTAGGCACCGTCCCCGAGGCTCACGGCGAGGAGATCATCGCCATCGGACGTTACTATCTGGATCCCAAGACCAACCGGGCAGAGGTGGCCTTCGTCGTGCGCGATGACTGGCAGAACAGAGGCATAGGCACTTTCATCATGAAGCACTTGGCGAACATCGCCAAGAGCAACGGCATTTCCGGCTTCACCGCCGAGGTCATGCGCGAGAACAAACCTATGCAGGCGGTCATCAACCACAGCGGGTTCAAGGTGCGGAGCACCCTGCGCGAGGGCGTCTTCCACTACGAGATCGACTTCTGAGCAGAGGGCCCCTGGCCAGTGGCCGGGGGCCCTCTGCCACCCCGCTGTCGTCTTCAGGTCAGTCCGGCAGCAAGATCACCGGAAAAGGTCGCTGCGGCGGTGCCGTAACACCGGCATCCGCCGGCGCACTGCCTCCAAGTAGTCCCGGTCCAGATCCGCCATTACGGTGCCCACGCCCTCACGGCATTGAGCTATGACCGTACCCCAGGGATCCACTACCAAGCTGTGGCCATAGGTCTGCTTGCCCCGTGCCCATTGACCCCACTGTCCCGCCGCTGCTATGTAGCAGCCGTTCTCGATGGCCCGAGCCCGCAGCAGCGGCTCCCAGTGATACATGCCCGTAGCCACGGTGAAGGCGGCTGGCAGCAGAACCAACTCCGCGCCTCGGTCGACCAAGGCCCGGAACAGCTCCGGGAAACGGAGGTCGTAGCAGATGGCCAGTCCCACACCGAACTCCTCGCAGCGAAAGACCACTGGGCGGTCCCCAGGTCGGATGAATTGCGACTCCCGATACTCCGTTCCATCGGGCAGCACGATATCGAACAAGTGGATCTTACTGTAACGAGCCACTTCCGTCCCCGTGCGGTCGAAGACCACACTGGTGTTGTAGTTGCCATCGTCCCGGCGCTCGATGACACTCCCGCAATGGAGAAAGATGCCCTTCTCTCGGGCTTGGCAAGCCGCCCACTCGGTGCTCGGTCCCGGAATGGGTTCGGCCGCTTGGGCGTTCGCCTCGTCGCTTCCCAGATGGTTGAACATCTCTGGGAGCAAGACCAGGTCGACCCCTTGGGCTGCCAGCGACTCGATCGCCGCTGCTGCGGCAGCCAGGTTCGCCGCCTTGTCTTGCCGAGAACTGAGCTGAGCCAGGCCTACTTTCATCGCTTCATCCTGCCGGAAATACCTCGACCCAGGTCGGCACCGCGGAAGGGGTCCAGCTACACCGGGGCCGTCCTCGTCTTACCAAGACTTGAGCCCAGGAGCACGCAGAGAGCCACACCGGCCAGTGGACTACTCGTTCTCGATGTATTCGAGCGCCATATGGCGCAGCAACTCTGCATTCTGGCTACAGCGGTCGGCGATGGACTCCAGCCGCTCGATGATGGCCTTGAGCTGGTGGAAGGTCTTGTAATCGGTGTCCCACTCGAACATGTCCCGGTAGAGTTCGGCAAAATAGTCATCCGCCCGGCTTTCCAGCTTATCGACCTGGGCAGCCAGCCGAATGGCCTCCCGAAGATCCTTGCCCAAGGCCACGACCACCTCCTGCAGACCCAACACAGCATCCACATCCGCCCGCGCCAGAAATACAAGCAGCTCGTTCATCCGGGGGGGCAAGGTGAACCGCCGCATCACGATGCGGTCAGCGGCGCCCGCGGAAAGGTTGTTGATGCTGTCCATAGAGGTCACCAGGCGGGCAAGGTCAGCCCGGTGGATGGGAAAGACGCCCCCCAGGGCCAGCTGGTCAAGAATGGCTTCCTTGGTGTCGTCGGCCGCACTTTCGAGGGCGTCCAGCTCCTGCGCCATAGCGGCAAGGCCTTCATAGTCATCGCAGGCGAACCTCTCCACCAGGTCCTGCAACTTGCGCACGATGACCACGACCTCGTCGGTGAAACCAACGATCCGGTCGAGGACCTGCTCCTCGCGCTCTCTACCCATGGCGTCGATAGCACCCTCTAGAGTGGTCTCGCCACCCATCGTGCGACGGATCTTCTTGAGCCTCGACTTCGCCATGAGGGCCCCCTACCAAACCAGGTTGAGTAGTAGATACATGATCGCCGCGACCGCGGCACAGAACGGCAGAGTCACCACCCAGGCCAGCATGATAGCACGGAAGACTTTCCAGCTGACCCCGCCCAGATGGCTGGCTATGCCAGTGCCAGTGACCGCCGAAGTAACCACATGGGTCGTGGAGACGGGCAGTCCAAAGAGAGAGGCCAGCTGAATGACAAGGGCCCCACCTCCTTCCGCGCTGAAGCCGTTGATGGGATGGAGTTTGGTGATCCGTTCACCCAGGGTGCGGATGAGCCGGAAAGACTTCACCGACAGGAAGGTACCTACACCCATGGCCGAAGCGGCTGCCAAGATCACCCAGTAGGGGAAGCCGTTCTGGTGGACGTAATCGTCCACGCGCAGGCCGTGCTGGGCGGCAAGAAAGATCATGATGATGCCCATGACTTTGGTCGCGTCGTTGGACCCATGGCTGAAAGACACCCAGCTCGAAGAGATGATCTGCATGTGCCGGTAGAAACGGTCCGCCCGGGCCATGTCCATCCGCATGAGAGAGAAGAACAGGCGGCTGAGCCTCATCATGACGTAACCGGTGACGATGCCGAGAAACGGTGAGAGCAAGAGAGAAGCGAACACCAGGATCACCTTGTGCCAGACGATGCCCCCGGGCCCTAGAGAAGCCAGTCCCGCCCCCAACAGGCCACCCACCAGGGCGTGAGAAGAGCTCACAGGCAGGGCCCAGAGCCAAGTCAGCACCTCCCACACGCAGGCACCCAAGAGAGCCGCCACCACTAAGTGAGCCGTGGCATCCTCCGCGGCAATGATACCCCCGATGGTCTTGGCCACGGCTACGCCCATCACCAGAGGCCCGACGAAATTGAAGCAGGCTGAGAGACCGATAGCTATGCGAGGTTTGAGGGCTCCGGTGTAGATGACGGTGGACACAGCGTTGCAGCCGTCGTGGAACCCGTTCATGAGGTCGAAGATGAGAGCCACCGTCACTACCGTTACCAGTTCTACAGTACCGGCACTCAAGACTTCAGGCTCTCCTCTTCGTACGAGAGGCCGACGAGAGCTGTTCTCCGTCGGCCTAGGATCAGTCGCAATAAACAACTATGACAGGGGCATGATATACGCCCGCCGGCTTCATCACAAGCCTTGAGGAGAAAGGCGCGGGGGCGGGCCGAACGGCAGAGCGCGGCCCGCCCCCGCACAAGTCACCGACCTTACTTTTCCGGCTGGGTCAGAGCCTTGAGATCGCTGAGCACCTTAGTGAAGGCGGGCACCTTGCTCATCAAGACACCGGCCGCGTCCATCAGTGTGGCCGTATCAGGCAGGGCAGTCACTGCTGCGTCCAGATCGTTCCAAGCCTGCTCCGCGGCCTTGACGTCGGCCCCTTTCACCTTCTTAGCGGCGTCGATGACCGCCTGCCACTTTTCCTTCATGGCATCGCGAGCGGCCTTGATGCCGGCTACGTCCAGGCTGCCGCTCGTGCCCTTGGCCGTCAGGTCAGCGATGGCGGCCTCGATCGGAGCGATGGCAGCAGCCAGGTCGGCCTTGGCTTGCTCGTCAGAACCGCCGCAGCCCACCACTGCAGTCGCACCCAACGCGAGCAGAACGGCCAAGCCAAGAAGCAACAGTCTCTTCCCTTTCACTGATCCTCCTTATCCCATGACTTCTGTAGCGGCCAATAACGGCCCGCGCCTGTCCACATGCAATGGTACCCCTTCGGCGCCACACTGGCATAGCCGGCGGGGCGCCTCTTCGAGGCGCCCCGCTCCCTGATGACGTAACTCCCAAAATCCGCCGGCGCGGCAGGCCCGGCGGCCAGTCGCCGGACCGCTCTACCGGGCAGCCAGAGACTTCAACTCTTCGATCCGCTCGCCACGCTTACGCGCGACCAAGGTGAAAGCCCGCGGTACGTCGGCCATCAGGCCTTTGGCCTGCTCCGCGGCTACCTGGTAAAACCGCAACATGGTCTCTTCCACAGCGATCGCCTTGGCCAGAGCGGCCGCCCGGTCGAGCTCCGCTCCCACCGTCACGTCGATCGCGTAGTCCGCGGGTTCGATGTTGAAGGCATAGCAGCCCTCGATGGCGTCTGTGATCACTCCGTAGTACGCCTGTTCGATGTTAGCTATGTTCTTCTTGTTACCAGAGGCGTAAGCCCGGAAGGTCTCCGCCTCGGCGGGCAGAAGCTGCGCCAGCCTTTCGTACATGCCAGCAGCTGCTTGCTCTAATTCTCGGGCGAAGGAAATACCTTCCGAGCAAGTATTGAGTGCCATCTTCTCGTCAACTCCCTAGAACCAGCGCTGGATGACGACCTTGCTCTCGGTAAAGAACCGGATCGCCTCCTTGCCCTGAGTGTGAAGTATCCCGAAGAACGAGTCCTTCATGCCGCCGAAGGGGAAGAAAGCCACCGGAGCTGTGATCCCGATATTGATGCCGACGTTGCCGCTTTCCACATTATATTGATAGTAGCGGGCCGCCGCACCGCTCTGGGTGAAGATGGAGTGGCCGTTCCCGAACGCATTAGCGTTGGTGATGCGGATGGCTTCGTCCAGATCCTTCACTCTCATGATGCTCATGACTGGGCCGAAGATCTCCTCCGAGCCAAGTCGCGAATCGGGCCGTACGTTCTCAAAGATAGTGGGGCCGATGAAGCAGTCATCGGGGTAATCACCCTGGATGGTGAACTTGCGCCCATCCAGCAGCAGATTGGCCCCTTCTTCTAGTCCGATCTCGATGTACTTCACCACGTTCTGCTTCTTGGCCGGGTCACGCAGCGGGCCCATCTGCACGGACTCGTCGAGACCGTACCCGATCTTGATCTTGGAGGCTGCTTCCACGACCTTCTTGACGAACTCATTGTAGAAGTCGTCGTCCTCCCCCACGATGACCGCATTGGCAGCAGCTAGACAGCGTTGCCCGGTGTTGCCGAAGAAGGAGGTCATCATCGAGGCGATAGTGTTGTCCACCGCGCAGTCGGGCATGATGGTCATGAAGTTCTTGGCCCCGCACTGGGCGATGACCCGCTTGCCGGTCTCGCCACACTTACGGTAGATCACGTCCCTCCCCACCGGGGTGGAACCCACAAACGTGACCCCTTTGATGTCGGGGTGCTCCAGCATGGCGTTGACCACCGTCCGCCCGCCATGCACTACATTCCATACCCCTGGCGGGAAGCCAGCCTCCTCCGCCAGCTCAGCCAGAAACGACTGGCTGTTGGGCACTTCGCTCGAGGGTTTGATGATGATGGTGTTGCCGGTAGCCACGGCGTACGGAGCTGACCACAGGGGGATCATCCACGGGAAGTTGAACGGCCCGATTATGCCGAATACGCCCAGGGGAGTAGGCATGCACCACTCGTCGATGCCATGAGCGATGTCCTCGGAGATGTAGCCTTGCATGAGCGTGGGGATCCCGCAGGCGACTTCCACGTTCTCGATCCCCCGCCGGGTCTCCCCGCGCGACTCATCTATGGTCTTGCCATGCTCCTGGGTCTGGATGCGGCTTGCCTTTTCGAAATTCTCCTCCAGAAGCTGCTTGAACCGGAAGAGAATGCGCGAGCGGGCCAGGGGCGTGGTGCGCCGCCAGTCCGGGAAGGCAGCCTTAGCCGCCTCCACAGCCGCGTCGAACTCTTCTTTGGTGGAAATGGGCACTTTGGCGATGGTCTTCATCGTCGCCGGATTGACTACGTCGACGATCTCGCCCTTGGATTCCACCCACTCCCCACCGATGTAGTTCTTGAGGACCTTGACTTCCTTGATCGGTTCTTCCAGCAATGCCATGTAGTTTCTCCCTTCCTTCCTTTTCGGCTCAGCCACTACGCCAGTAGCTTGTCGACCTCAGCCAATCCTTCTTCCACGATATCCAGCCCATAGTCCAACTCGTCGCGAGTGATGATGAGCGGGGGCGCCACGAAACAGACATTGAAACGCAAGTAAGTGTGGACATACCGACTTCTTAGGTAGGCAGCGAACGCCGCCATCTCGGGCGAGGTGCCAGCATAGGGGGCAAGGGGCTCCTTGCTCGCCTTGTCACGCACGAACTCGATCATGCTGAAAAGACCCTTGTAGCGCACGTCGCCCACACACGCATACCGCTCCTTCATGCTCTCCAGCCGGCGCCCCAGATGGGCGCCCTGTTCCTCCACGTTGGCGAACACCTCGGCTTCCTCGTAGAATTCCAGGGTGGCAAGCGCCGCCGCGCAGGACACCGGGTGGCCGGAGAAGGTCAGGCCAGTCCACAGCATGTTGGTCTCGAGATAGTCTGCAATCTCCTGGGACACGATCACAGCCCCCAAAGGCATGTAGCCAGAGGTAAGCCCTTTGGCGCAAGTGACTATGTCCGGCTTGATGCCGTAGTGCTGGGTGGCCAGCCACTTGCCGGTGCGTCCGAAGCCGGCCATCACCTCGTCGTCGATGAGAAGAATCCCGTACTTGTCGAGCAGCGCCCGCAGCCGCGGGAAGTAGTCGTCAGGGGGGACCAGGACACCGTTGGTGCCGGTGATGCCTTCTGCAAGCATGGCGGCGATACGGTGGGGCCCCTCCAGCTGGATCACCTCTTCGATGTGGCTGACGCACTCCCGAGCACAGGAGTCCACTGTCTTGCCAAAAGGACAGCGATAGCAGTAAGGGTCGAACACCCGGACCATCCCGGGTACCCCAGGCTCTACCGGCCAACGCCGATAATCTCCTCCCGCGCTCATGGAACCCATAGTGTCGCCGTGATAGGAGCGATAGCGGGTGATTATCTTGGGGCGACCGGTATAGGTGCGAGCGATCTTCATGGCGCTCTCATTGGCCTCCGTGCCCCCCAGCGTGTAAAAGGCCTTAGCTAAACCAGTGACCTCGGCCAGCTTCTTCCCCAGGCGCCCCCGGGGCTCGGTGGCAAAGCCCGGCCCGGCGAAGCACAGGGCATCCGCCTGCCGCTTGATGGCCTCGATGACCTTGCGGTTTCCGTGGCCGATGTTGAGGTTGATCAGCTGGGAGCAAAGGTCAAGCCACTTGTTACCCTCACCGTCCCAGAACCACACGCCCTCGCCTCTGACCAGGTGGATGGGACTGTAGCTCCCCTGCACAGCCCAGGGGAACAGGGTGTAGTCACGATTCTCCTTTATGATCTCTGCAGACGAGCGGTCCATCAGCCCTCCTACCAGCGATGCTTCATGGTACAGGCCGCGGACCGCCTCTATCAACGGACAAAGTGTCAAAATCGCCCCGTTTGAGCAGCTGGAGAGCTATCACTAGGCCCGTCTTTCGCCGCGGGACGTCGAGATCACCCAAGAGGCCAGTGAGTTGCTCCAGACGGTAGTAAAGACTTTGCCTTCTTACTCCCAGCTTGCGGGCTGCAGCGGTGACGTTGAACTGGCTGTCCATGAGCGCTTCCAGCGTGGCAAGCAGGATACCCCGAGGCCGGCCGGGTAGGGCTAGTACGGGGCCAAGGATCTCTTCGACAAAGCTGCTAGCCCTGCCGGTCTCGATGAGAGCATCGAGCAGCCCGTCGAGCCAGTGGCCGCTCTCGTGCTTTCGGGTGGGCCTGAGAATGGCCTCATGAGCCGCTTTGGTGAGCGCAGCGAATCTCACCTCGTCGCGGAACACCACTATGGGGAACTCCATCAGCCGAGCCGCCTCCAGCATCTCCTCTGGAACCTCGCGAAACCATTGCACCAGTTCGAGTACCAGAGCCTGGGCCCCTGCTTCCACCAGGGCGCGTAAGTAGGCCACCCTCTCCTGCGGTCCTACCCGCGCCAGTTCCAGCCCTGTGCTTACCAGGACCTCTCCGCCCGAGAGAAAGCGCCAAGCGTCGATTAGCTCCGAGACATGCACCCAGGTGACCGGCTCGTCCAGCCTAGACTGCCCGGTCAACACTTCGGCCCCCCCATAGGCAGGAAGCGACAAGATCTCTCTCAGCGTGGGAAGACCCAGAGCGACACCTCCTAGCCTTCGCCCCTCAGGATTCCGAACCGAGCCGAACTCCCTCTCGTGACCCGCTTAGGGGCCCTGTCTGAGGACCGGTCTACCTAGCCATCGGCTACGACGAGCCCGGCTCAGGAGGCGAGCCGAACCCGCCTTCGGTAAGCTTGCCCAGCTCCTCTCCTGACTGCCGGGGCGATTCCTCCACGAAGCAGACCGTCTCCAGACACAGCCGGCGCCGCACCGGGAAGAGATCGACCGCCCTCCTGCGCACCAGCGTACCCCACAGACCGCGTTGGGCAAATACCACCACGCCGGCCGCTATGGCGCCGAGAAGCACCAGATACCAAGTACCGTAGTCGGCCAGGAACTGCTGGAGGGCGAAGAAGATGATGGCCCCGATGATGGGGCCCTCTATGGTGCCCAGTCCGCCTATCACCACGGCGAAGATCATCAAGGCGCTCCAGTTCAGGCTGAAAGCAGCCTCCGGCTGAGCGCGCAGGAGATTGAGATAGATCACCGCCCCGGTGACACCAGTGCCGAAGGCGGCAATGATGTAGACCCACAGCTTCGACCTGAACACGTTCACGCCCAGGCCCCGGGCGCCGGTCTCGTCATCACGTATGGCGGTCAAAGCCAGGCCGCGGCGGGAACGCAGTAGAAAGTAGACCAGCACAACCGAGCCCACCGCTACCCCCAGCGCCAGCCAGAAGATCACCGCCTCCCGTGTCCCCCGGTCAATCCGCGCCACACTGTTGAAACTGACCCCAGAGCCACCTCCTAGCCAGCTGATCTTCGTCACCAGTAGACGGTACACCTCAGCAATGACCCAGGTACCCACAGCAAAGTACCCGCCACGCAAGCGGAAAGCCAATCCTGCCGTCGGTACCGCAAAGGCAGCTGCCACCACGCCGGCGATGATGACGCACACGAACGGGTTGATGCCCACCTTCTCAGCGAACACCCACAGGGTGTAAGCCCCGATGCCCACGTAGGCCTGTTGGCCGACGGATACCAGGCCTGCGTACCCTGCCAGCAGGTTCCACATCTGGGCCAGGGCCAGCAGGGTGAGGAACGTCACCGATTGCTTCATCACTGCCGACGAACCCCAAGCCGGGATGGTAGCGGCAGCAATGATGATCACTGCAGCCACAGGTAGAGCCACCCGGCTGGCTCGCGTGTACCGCTCCACCTTGACGGTTTGAGTCTGTCCTTGCCCTAGCATCACTGCGCCTGCCTCGCGAAGAGTCCTTGCGGCCTGAAGGCGAGTATCGCCAGGAACACCAGGTGACCGACCAGAATCCCCCAGCCTTGCTGGATATGATCGCCCAGGACCTGGGCCACGCCCAGGACGATACCTCCCACCAGGGTCCCCCACAGCGAGCCTAGGCCACCGATGATCACAGCTTCGTAGGCAAAGATGAGGCGAAGCGGACCAGCGCTGGGGCTGAAAGTCGTGCGAATACCTATGAACACTCCTCCTATAGCCACCATGGCCAGGGCCAGGGCCATAGCCATCCCGTAAAGATGCCGGTTATCTATGCCCATCAGCTGAGCAGCCCGCTGATTGTCAGCGGTAGCCCTGAAGGCCCGGCCCAGCCGGGTCCGGCTGAGAAAGATCTGAAGACCTAGGAGCACCGCCACGGCCACCAAGAGGGTTATCAGCGGGAACCAGCCTATGACCACCTGGTTACTGATGCGGATGAAGGCGTTCTCGATCCTCCCCGCATCGAGTCCCTTGCTGTTGGCCGTAAAGCCCTCCAGCAGTAGGTTCTGCACGATGATAGCTACGCCGAAAGTGGCAAGGATAGCCTGCATGGGCCCGGCATCCATGGCGAAGTTGAACAGGCCGCGTTGTATCGCGTAGCCGAAGATGCCCATCACTATCATCGCGAAGACAAGGCTATAGAGCGGGTTGACGTTCAGGGAGCCCACGATGACAAGGGCAAGGTAGGCCGCCATGACGCTGAAGTCACCGTGGGCAAGGTTCACCAACCTCATGACGCCGAACACAAGGGCTAGTCCCGCTGCGAACAGAGCATACAGACCGCCAAGCAAGACGCCCTGGATGATGTCGTTGACCCAGACCAATACTCACACTCCGAAGTAAGCGGCAACAATCTGCTCTTGACTGATCTCGCTGGGCCTCCCTTCGAGGACCAGCCTTCCCTCTAGCAAACAGCTCACGCGATCGGCGATCTTCAAAGCCTGACCTACGTCCTGCTCCACCAGCAACACCGTCGTGCCCGCTTCTATGATCGCCGGCATGGCCTCATAGATCTTCTCCACTACCACTGGGGCTAGGCCCAGCGAAACCTCATCCAAAAGCAATAGCCGCGGGTTCGCCATCAGACCTCGCCCGATAGCGAGAGCCTGTTGCTCACCCCCGGAAAGGCCGAGCGCCTGGCGATTGCGGAGCCGGGCAAGGAGCGGGAAGAGTTCGTAGACTTTGTCGATCGTCCAAATGCCTTTACGGCGGGTATGGCCACCCACCAAGAGATTCTCATGCACTGTAAGACTGGGGAAAACCCAGCGCCCTTCCGGTACATAGGAGATCCCCAGGCCTACCCGCTTGTGAGCCGGGACTTGCCCGATAGGCTGCCCTTCGAACCTCACCCTGTCGGGGTCGGTCCGAATAAGCCCACAGATGGTGCGTAGCAGAGTGGACTTGCCTGCTCCGTTGGCCCCGATAACAGCGTGGGTCTCGCCTTGTTCGACGCGCAGATCGATGTCGAACAGAGCCTGGAAGTGTCCGTAACCGCACGAGAGATGATCGATTTCGAGCAGGCTCATATCATCAAGCTCCCCATATAGACGTCCCGGACCTCGGGGCTGTTGATGACCGTCCGCGGATCACCCTCGGCGATCAGCCGACCGAAATCGATGGCGATGAGACGGTCTACCACAGCAAGCAAGGCGTGCACGATATGCTCGATCCAGATGATGCTGATGCCCTCAGTGCGGAGCTGCTTGATCGTCTCGATGAGGACCTGGACCTCGTGTTCGGTGAGACCGCCGGCGATCTCGTCCAGAAGCAGGACTTTGGGCTCCACGGCCAGAGCCCGCGCCAATTCGAGCTGCTTGCGGTCCAACAGGCTGAGCGACTCGGCCAGATGATTGGCCTTGGACAGCAGACCTGTGCGGTGGAGCGCCCTCGCACAAAGATCGTAGGAAGCCTTTTCGGAGCGCTTGCGGCCATACGTGGCTCCCACGAGCACGTTCTCGAACACCGTCATACCTTCGAACGGTCGGGGAATCTGGTAGGTGCGCCCCAGACCTAGATGACAACGCTCATCAGGAGACAGCCGGGAGATGTCCCTGCCCTGGAAGATGACCGTCCCGCCCTCGGGATGGACGATGCCAGTCAACAGATTGAGCGTGGTGGTCTTACCTGCCCCGTTAGGCCCGACGACCCCGAGCGCCTCCCCCGCTTGGAGGGAGACGCTCAGGTCGTCGACCACCTTCACCCCGCCGTAAGACTTGGTAAGGTGTTCCGCCTGAAGGATCGCGGTCACGATACTCTTGACCTCGACTTCACTGGGTGATTCTCCTGCCTTCCTTTACAGAGTGGTCAGGTCGACGATCTCGCCGGTCTGCGGGATGTCCGGATAGTGAGAGTTATCCACGACCTTTCTCACCCAGTTGCCCACCTTGCCGATCCACTGGCCACCGACCAGCGGAGTAATGGCGCAGTTGGGCAGAGCGTTGGCGAACTTGACCGGACCCACCAGGGTCTGGAGATCGGTGGCCCGGATGGCTTCGACGTAAGAAGCTGGGTCATCCAGATTGGTCGTGCGCTTCACGACATCGACCACGACGTCGAAACCTCCGCCGCCGGTAAGACCAAGGGCGGGGCTGAAAGGCGTGCCCTTCTCGGTGTTCCAGGCTTCTACGATCTCCTGGCAGGTAAGGCCGGTCAGCGAGGACTTGAAGGGATGGGTGTTCTCCCACCACACCTCATTGCACAGACCGTTGCCGATATCACCCACGGCGTCCATATCCGGACGGGTGAGGATAGCGCGGCCGATGGCCGTGACCTTCGGCACGAATCCGTTCTGCTTGGCTTGCTTCCAGAAGTTGGCGAAGTCCGGCGGGTTCATCAGGGCGGTCAGGCATTCACAGCCTTCGGCCTTGAACTTGTTGATGACGCTGGAATAGTCTTCGGTACCGTTGGTGACCAGACCAGGATTGATGTAGGTGTAGCCGGCTTCTCTTAGAGCAGCCGGGAAGCCCGTCTTCTCGTCGGCGGTGGCTATACCGTCCGGGTCGTTGGCCCAGAGACAAGCCACTTTCTTGTTGGTCGGCAGCTTGTTGAACAGGCCGATATAGACCGCATTGAGATCGGCGATAGACCAGAAGACATTGAAGGCCCACTTGAAGCCGACTGCCGGGTCACCGCCCATGCCGAAGAACCAAGGCTCCATCGGGCAACCGTAGGTGATGCAAGGAACCCCGTTGGCCTCGCACTGCTGACCGACGGGGATGTTGACCACGGGCGTCATACCGGCAAACACGATGTCCGGCTTGTCACTGGTGATGAGCTGGCCAGCCACCTCGGCAGCCCGGTTACTGTCGGACTGGCTGTCTTTGACGATCCAGGTGATGGGGTGCTTCTTGCCATCGGCACAGACCAGACCGTCACCGATGGTGTCCTTGGCCAGCTTGAGTAGAAAGTCATCGGGTTCGCTCAGACCGGCGAACACCCCGGTGGTCATGGTGACCCAACCGATCTTGATCTCCCGGCCCATCTCCACCCCCGCGGAGACGGTGGTGGTGCTACCTGCCGCCGTGCTAGTGGTGGTTCCGGCGGCACTGGTAGTAGTGGTCGCGGGTTCCTCTTCACCGCAGGCTGCCACCAGGCCACCCAGGCCAGCACCAAGGCCTACGGCAGCGCCGGTGACACCGGCTAGTTTGAGGAACTCCCGTCTGGATAGTGGATCAGTAGGCATGTACCCCTCCTTCGCGATGCTTTGTTGCCTCTGTTTTCGTTCTCTTGCTCTGCGCCCCGGATTCTTTACTTGCGAGCTTTACCCCCTTCCCCGTACTGGCACCCGAGCGCGTCCTATTCCCGATGCAGCGTTCTGCATTGCGACAGCGACTACGCCTGTTGTGCCGCCTTCTGCATCTCCCGGAAGGCCCCGATGAAACGCATGGCGTAGTTGTCCCGGCCCAAGATCAGGTCTGCCGACAGGATGGCAAGCCGCACCTGCGCCACATCCACGGTGGGACAAGTCACACCGGCTTCGATGGCCATGGCCAGGTAGGCACCGTTGAGGATGGGCCGGTTGGGAAGCCCGTGGGAGATGTTGCTGCAACCCTGGGTTTGGTTTACACCGAGCTCGTCCCGCACCCTCCGGGTGGCTTCCAGAGTGGCCAGGCCCGCTTTTACATTGGCTCCCAGCGATAGGGTGAGGCAATCGATGATGACGTCTTCCCGGGGGATGCCGTAGGCTTCCGCGCGCTCCACGATCTTGTGAGCGATCTCTACCCGGGCTGCAGCTTCCGCCGGGATGCCCTTCTCGTCCAGGGTGAGACCGATGACCGGGACCCCGTATTCCTTGACCAAAGGCAGCACCTCTTCCAAGGAGGCCTCTTCTCCGGTCACCGAGTTCACGATGGGCCGGCCCGGACACACGGCCAAAGCCGCCGCCAGAGCCTTGGTCTTCTTGCTGTCGATGCAGAGGGGGACATCCACCACGGCCGCGACAGCCTCGACCGCCCGAGGCAGCATATCAATCTCGTCCACACCGGTGGCCCCGACGTTGACGTCCAAGATGTCGGCTCCGGCTGCTACCTGGGCCAAGGCCTCTTCCCGAGCCACGCTCAGATCGCCCGCCCGCAAGGCTTCGGCCAGACGCTTCTTGCCGGTCGGGTTGATGCGCTCCCCGATAAGGACGGTCGGACCGCCGCCGCCGATGACGACCTCTTTGGCCGCGCTTCTCACACGGGTCTCCACTTGACTACTTTCCTCCCTCTGCACACTGCGTTGTCACCAGGTGGTCAAAGCCTATGGTCTGCCCCGGCCGCACCACCACAATCTCGCTGTCCCGCTCCCCTCGGAAGAGCTTCTCCAGCAGTTGCACCGAGCCGGTCACTATCCCGAGGTCCAGCCTGAGCTGGTTCGCGAGCTGCTTGCTCTGAGGCAGACACTCCTCCAGGTCGTAGGCTCGGGTATCGATCAGGTTCACCTTCTTGTAGCCGCCGAACATGGCAGCTTGCAGCGCCCGCGCCTTTTCCGGGCCCAGACGCTTCTCCCAGTCTTCGAACGCCTCGAGCAGCGAGCTCTCGTGGCTGAACCACCCGCGGGTGAGGTAGTACGTGCGCGGGTCCCGGGGGATCTCCTCTCGCCTGTGCCCACAGCTGAGCAACATGGAGATGCAGTCGTCGACCCGGGGGAACACCAGAGCCAGATGCCTCGCCCCTAGACCAGTCAGGGCGTTGCCGCAGAAACCAAGAGCGAGGACGACCTCTTCGACCGGGCCTACGGTGACCTCCTCCCGCCGGGCCACAGCCGGCCCCCGGCCCGGCCGCACCGAAGGCAGAGTCACCGGCTTACCCTCCTCGGCTCCCCGGTCAAGCTTGTCGATCAGAGCGCTCAAAGCAGCCTTCAGACGTTCCGGTCGATCGTGCAGGCCGCTTTCGATCCAGACCAAGGGAGGCCGGGCCTCCGGAGCGATACCCTCCAGGGCCAGCCGGACCTCGTCTTCGATCATCTCGCAAGCCAGAATCACTGAACCCGGCATGCTAGTACCTCGCTGCCGCGGGCACCGGCCCACCGGCTGCCCGCGGCCCCTTCCTTCCCGCGTTTGACTCCACAGACTTCGCCTTGCCGCTGTTGGTCTTGCTTTGCAACCCCGACTAGTAGACGCCGTACTCCTTGGCCGTCTTGATCATGACTTCCAAGTTCTCATCCTTGCCCTCGTCCGCCACAGCGCCGACATCCAGGATGAAGCCGCCGTCCTTACCGGCGATGTCGATGAGCTCGCGGGTCTGCTTCTCCACCTGCTCCTTGGTACCCGCATGCAGCAACGACAAGGGCATGTTGCCCTGGATGCAGGCCACCTGGCCGATGGTCTCCTTAGCCCGCGCCATGTCGGTCTGATCAAACAACCACACCGTTGATGCTGGCGGCAGGTCCATGATGACCTCCAACCGCGTGTTGTAACGGCCTTCAGCGAACAAGAACGGGATCATGCCCTCGTTGATGAGGCCGATCAGCACTTTGCGCAAGGTAGGCCAGTAGAAGGTGCGAAACTGCTCGTCGCCCATGAAACCATCCGCACCCTTGTGCAGTGGAATGAAGCAGATGGGCACAGTGGGAGCCGCCGCCCGCTTGAGCGGCCAGTCGACCGCCACCTGCACCAGAGCCTCGCACGCCGCCAACACCTTGTCCGGGTAGCGGAACATGTCGACGATCACGCCCTTGGTGCCCCGCAGGGTGTCGCCGAGGATGTCGAAGGGGGCCTTGGTGGCCGAACCTGCGTAGGGCGGAAAACCTAGGGCCATCACTTCCTGCATCACCGGCAGTACCTGCTTGAACCAGTCATTGGCGACCCTGGCCGCCTGGGTCAGTCTCTCCAGACCCGCAACCATGTCGTCGCTCGCCCAGCCCAGGACTTGGCCGAACACAAAGGGCAGCTCGATGTAGTCCCAGAACGACGAGACCCCCGCGAAGCCCTTGAAGGCCCCCACGGAGCGGGGCAGATAGGCCCGCAGCAGGAAATCCGACGGATCCGAGATCAGATGGTCGTAGTCGGCCGGGGTCATCCACTCTTTTTCGTTGTACTGGTAGCTGGCAGCCTCAGACACCCCGTGACCCGGCCAGGCATAGAGCTTGTACTCAAGAGCAGCGAACATCGCCGCCGGCACCGTGTTGTGAAGGGGGTCGACCGAAGCGTCCGGCTGGAAACGGAGGTTGAAGTTCTTCCAGGCCGCGAGCGCCCGCGGGGTGTCGGTCATGGCCTCATAAGGGGTCAGACCCCCGCTCTTGGCCGGCCAGAAGCCCATGTTGAGGCGAATGGGCACCCGGTCCGGCTTGCGCAGATCCAAGGCCGCCACGATACGGTCCACCCGCGCCTTGTAGGCCGCTTCCGCCTCTGGACTGGCCCACTCGATGTCGGGATTGCGCCACTTGTCGATACGCCAAGCCCGCCGCTCGGCCGGCGTCATATCTGCCCAAGCTTTGGCCGCCATCTCACGCCGCCCCTACTGCTTCCTTGGCGAAGGCGACAGCAGCCATGGCGTCGTCCCCGTAGGCGTCGGCCCCGGTGTAGCGCCGGACAGTGTCGTCCATCTGACCGCCGCCGATGATGATCTTAAGG
>Ga0116210_1000908_pt1 | contig 25294 bp, 21 predicted proteins | sample TshhotsprinmetaG_FD_94483 | JGI IMG/M metagenome (GOLD analysis project Ga0116210, IMG submission 94483) | Hot spring microbial communities from South Africa to study Microbial Dark Matter (Phase II) - Tshipise hot spring metaG | ecosystem: Environmental > Aquatic > Thermal springs > Hot... | reverse complement strand
TCGGCATGGTGGGGATACTCGCGGGCCTAGCTCTCCTCTTGGCGGTGGGCGGCTCGTCGGAGCAGGCCGGAGCCCGCACGGCACGAATAAGGGCCTTGGCCCCTAGATGCCGGGTTCTCGTCGGTGGACTGGCGTCAGGGGTTTCGCGTTTCCGCCTGCTGGGGTACGCTCGGAACGGGAGTATGAGCGAGAGGAGAGACCCCATGAACGCTTACGACATCATGCACGAGTGGGATCGTGCGGTGGGCAATCCGCCGCGGACTGACGAAGAACTGGACCAGACTATCCCCTCTCTGCTGGCGGGCGAGGACTACGAAGCCTGGAAAGCGGCTCTCTTGGCCAAGGATAAGCGGGCCATCGTCAAGGGCATGAAGATCTGGGGACTTCCCATCGGTCCACTGGGGCCGTTCGAGATCGATGCCGCCATCGAGACCGCTGAACGCGGGGACTGAGCAGCTCGCGCGCCTCGGCTCAAGCTGATACGGAGCATCTTGGTGAGAGGGTGCCTTGGCCCAAAGAGAGATCAGCTTCTTCGCCGGAGGAGTCGAGCTCAGGGGCACGCTGGCAGTCCCGGAGGAGCCACCGAGTGCCGGCGTCCTGCTTCTGGGTGGATCCGGTCGGGTTGATCGCGACGAAAACACGCGAGGTTTTCGTCTCAACCTCCTGGCCGACCTCGCTCGTTCGCTAGCTGAAGGTGGCCTTGCTTCTTTGCGCTACGACAAGCGCGGCGTGGGGGTGAGTGCGGGGGACTTCTGGTCGACCGGGTTCTACGACAACGTGGCCGATGCCGAGGCGGCCTTGGACTTCCTGCGCTCTTGCCCCGAACTTGCTGGCTGTTCTCTCTATATCCTTGGCCACAGTGAGGGGGCCTATATCGCCATGCGACTGGGCGCTACGGTCAAGGGGGTCGCGGGCATCATCTTGTTGGCGGGGGGAGCGCGGCCTGTGGAAGAGGAACTTCGGTGGCAGGCTCGGCGGGTATCGGAGACGCTGACCGGGCTCAATGCCTGGGTCTTCCGCCTGCTCAGAGTAGATCTGGTCCAGAAGCAAGCCAAGGAGATCGAGACGATCGAACGCTCCCGGCAAGACGTCCTGCGCCGCCGGCTGGTTGCCAAGGTCAACGCAAAATGGGCCCGCGAGCTTCTCGCCTACGATCCTCGAGACGACCTAGGCATTCTGCAGGTCCCCGTCCTGGCTCTAATCGGAACCAAAGATATCCAAGTGGACGTGAGCAACCTTGACCGCATGAAGGACGTCGTGAAGTCGCCCCTGGAGGCCTACGCCCTCCCCGACGTCACCCACCTGTTTCGCATCGAACACCGGGATCCCGGGCTGGCTGGCTACCGTCGGCAGTTGCGGCAGGCACTCGCACCGCAGGTGCCGGAGATCATAGTCGGCTGGGTACGGCGGCAACTTGGCGGCTAGGTCGTAAGCGTCGCGCCAAAGCTTATCCCCAGCCACCCACCCGGATGCTAGACTCGCTAGCGCGGACCGTTCGAGCGAAGGGGGAATCTCTCATGGAGATCAGGATCCAGGGCAGCGCCACGGGGCCACTTTCGACCAAGGTCTTCTTCTGCGACGAGGAAGGGTTCGAGGTGGCGTCGGTCATCGTGATGGGCAAGTCACAGGCGGTGTTGATAGACGCCCAATGGACGCTGTCCAATGCTCACCGCTTGATTGCCGAGATCCTGGAGACCGGCAAAGAGCTCACTACCATCTACCTCACCCATGCTCATCCCGACCATTACTTCGGTGCGGGCACCATCGCCGCGGCGTTTCCCCAGGCCAGGGTGGTGGCGGTCCCTTCCGAAGCCAAGCTCATGAACGAGCAGTTCTTCGGCAAGATGGAGATCTGGGAGAAGGTAATCGGACCTCATAACGTCTGTCGCACCTCAGTACCGGTCGAAGCGCTGGAGCAAGACTTCCTCGAACTGGAGGGTGAGCGCTTGGAGATCATCACCAAGGTGATCGGCGACATGCGCTATAACACCATGGTGTGGATTCCCTGCGTCAAGACACTGTATGCAAGCGACGTGCTTTTCAACCAGGCTCATCCCTTTACTTGCGAGCTGACCGCCGAGGAGCGGGCCCAGTGGGTCCGAGAGATCGACAAGATCGAGGAGATGGGAGCAGAGGTCATTATCCCGGGACACCAGAAGCCGGGCATGCCTTTTGACCGGAGTTCCTGCACCTTCACCCGCGATTACCTGCTGGCGACCGAGGAGGAGCTACAGCGCCAGACCACAGTCGAAGGTTTCTACTACGCCATGGCCGAGCGTTTCCCGCAAGCCAACCTGCTCCACCTGAGCAACGAGATGAACGCCAACGTCTTCTTCGGCGGGCGCGACTGGCATTGGCGCGAAGAGGAATAAAGGACGCCTTTTCCCCCGGATCGTGGTTAACTGACAAGCGACGAGCGGTTAGGCAGCCTAGAACAACCACAGGGACGACACATGAACCTACTCGAGGCTATCGGGAATACTCCCCTGGTGGAGGTCCATACTCTCAACCCCAACCCCAGGACCCGCATCCTATGCAAGCTTGAGGGCTGCAATCCGGGCGGCTCGGTCAAGGACAGGGCTGCTCTCTACATGGTCACCAAGGCGGAGGAAAGCGGGCAGCTCACCAAGGACAAGATCATCCTCGAGCCCACCTCCGGCAATACCGGCATAGCCTTGGCCATGATCGGCGCGGCCAAGGGGTACGAGGTCCAACTCTGCATGCCCGAGTGCGTGAGCAGCGAGAGGCGTCTCATCCTGGAAGGCTTCGGGGCTCATGTGTTTCCCACGCCGGCCAAGGAGAACATCGACGGGGCTATCCGCAAGGCTTATGCCCTCATGGACGCTCACCCGGACAAGTACTTCATGCCTAACCAGTACGACAACGAGGCAAATGTTCTAGCGCATTTCGAAACCACCGGACCTGAGATCTTTGGGCAGACCGGTGGTGAAGTCGACTACTTCGTGGCCGGTATGGGCACCACGGGTACCCTCATGGGAGTGGGACGCTACCTTAAGTCGGTCAAGCCCTCGGTAAAGATCGTGGGTGTGGAACCGGTCCAGGGGCATACGATCCAAGGGCTCAAGAACATGAGCGAGTCGATGGTTCCGGGGATCTACCACCCGGAGGAGCTGGACCTCAAGGAGATGGTAGATGACGGTGAGGCTTTCGAGATGACCCGGCTGCTGGCGCTCAAGGAGGGGATTTTCGCGGGGACCTCGAGCGGTGCAGCTATGGCGGTGGCTGTGCGTCTAGCCAAGATGGTCGACCACGGCACCATAGTCGTGCTTCTGCCTGATCGAGGCGACCGCTATCTAAGCACCATGCAGTTCCGCTCGATTTGTGCCAAGTGCCCGCCGTGAGCTGGTCCTGACCTCTCTAGGGCCCTGGATAGCAGGCAGCTGACGGCCCGCTGCGCAGCGCGGAGGGGTTACCTGGCGACGAAATGGACGAGCTCTTCGCCTGCCTCATCAAGGAGCCACAGCTCATTCTGTTTGATCTCATACCGGGCTGTCCTCGGAAGCAGGGCGAGGTAGGCTGCCTCCTGGGCCATCAGTTCCGGGGGGCCTCCCACCTTGGTGGTAACTATGGCGGGGTCGATGGTCATCCTGCTGCCCTCGCCTATGGTGTAGGTGGCGTAATACTGGTTGACGCTCGCATTCCCGCTCAAGGTCCCGTCTTTGGCGAAGACCGCTGTGATGGAAAGCGGGCTCACTGCAGTATCAGGATCGGTTGCCTCTCGCCCCAGCGCAGTGGCTTCCCAAATTGTGCCCTGCAGCGAGGCGGGAGGGATCACCTCGAACTGTACGAGCGTCTTTCCGTCCTTGTCTACCAGAATGAGCCCGTCGTCTCTGACCTCAAAACTGACAGCCTGTATGAGGGCGTCGAAGAAGGCTGTTTCCTGCGTCATGGCCTCAGGGGGACCTGCCATCTCCGTGGCCCCTAGGTCCGAGATCTGAAGAGAATTCCCCGGTCCCAGTTTGTAAGTGGCAAAGTAGCGGTTGACGGTACCCGAGCCCGTGACCCGACCAGCTTCGAAGCTGGCGGTGGCGCTACCCTTGGCCGGGGGGAGGACGGAGGCTACACCGGATATGGCGACCACCCGCCACTCGTGGCCCTCCAGCGCCTGAGCCGGGCCAGTGTTTCGGCCGCCGCAGCTGCCGACCAAAAACCCGGTGCAGGCTATCAGCGCGCTGGTTAGGATGAGAAAAGGGAGTCTGAAGCTCATCTCTGGTCTCCGATCTGGTCGTCTGGTGCGGAGCACAAGCCTACGCCTCGATCACGCCTTGGCCTCGGCTTGCGTGTCGCCGCTTTCTGCGCCTCGCCTCTGGCTGCGTGTTCTCGCTCTCCGCGCACTCTTTGGTTATGGATGTGAAGAGGCGCGGGAAGGTTCCCCGCGTGCAGCTAGATGGTCCTAGCTCCAGCTCAGCCTAGATCCAGCTCAGGCTGCGCCGACCGAGGATAGGGGTGCTACTAACACTTCAGCTCCGCCGCTGCTTGCCGCATGGTGCGTACGGCGCAAAGGCGTCCACACATGCTGCAAGTACCAGTCTCCTGGGGCGGGGCCTCTTCGAAGTAACGACGAGCCTTCTCCGGGTCCAGGGCGAGCCTGAACATCGCCTCCCAGTCAAGGTCACGGCGGGCGCGGCTGAGGGCTTCGTCCCACTCCTTGGCTCCACGTATGCCTTTGACCAGGTCGGCGGCATGGGCAGCGACCCGAGCGGCCATGAGGCCTTCTTCCATGTCCTTCAGGGTAGGAAGCCGAAGATGCTCAGCCGGAGTGACGTAGCAGAGAAAGTCGGCTCCTGCGGCCGCTGCCACAGCCCCACCGATCGCGCTGGTGATATGGTCGTAACCGGGGGCTATGTCGGTAACCAGCGGGCCGAGCACGTAGAAAGGTGCTCCATGGCATAGCCGTTTGGCCATGACCACGTTGGTTTCCACTTGGTCCAGCGGCACATGGCCCGGCCCCTCCACCATGACCTGTACTCCTCGCTCCCGCGCTCGGAGCACCAGCTCACCCAGGACGAGGAGCTCAGCCACCTGGACGGCGTCGGTAGCGTCGCTGATGCAGCCTGGTCTGCCTGCATCGCCCAAGCTGATGGTGACGTCGTACTCGGCGCAAAGGTCGAGTATCCGATCGAAGTGTTCGTAGTAGGGATTCTCCTCGCCTGTAGCCTGCATCCAAGCGTAAAGGAGCGAGCCCCCACGGGAGACGATGCTCATGATGCGGTCGGAGCCCGGCAACCGCGCGGCTGCTTCCCGGGTGAGGCCGGCGTGGATGGTCATGAAGTCGACGCCGTCACGCGCGTGGGTCTCGACAGCCGTCAGCCACTCCCGAGCGCTGATGTCGGCAAGAGCGCGCTCCCCGCAGCCCAGTACGTCGTAAGCAGGCACGGTTCCGATCATCACCGGCAGAGTCTCTACTAGTCGGCGCCGGAAAGGCCTGGTGTTGCCTTCGCAGGACAGGTCCATCAGGGCGTCGGTCCCCAGCTGGACGGCACGAGTAGCTTTGGCATACTCGGTGGCGCGATCGGCACAGTCGCGGGAGATGCCCAGATTGACGTTCACCTTGGTGCGAAGATGCTGACCGATGCCGGCCGGCGACAGACCGGTGTGCAAGCGGTTGGCCGGTATCACCACGCGGCCGGTGGCGATGCGTTCGAGCAGCACGTCTTCCTGGACTCGTTCGTCCGCGGCCACTGTCTTCATTTGAGCGGTGATGCTCCCCGCCCTGGCTGCTTCAAGTTGAGTGCGGAAGGCCATCTGCTTCACCTCCTTTCTGCGGGGATTGGCAGTCTGTGGTCGAGGTCTGGGCCAGTACCTCCCGGATCTGCTTGATTGTGACCCTGATGTCGTGCGCGCTCACGATCTCTTTGACCAGGGCCACCAGTCTGGCTCCGTGCCGTCTTACCTCGCCAACATTGGCAATGGTCACTCCGCCCAGAGCCACGAAGGGGATGCTCAGGTTGCTTACCACCCAATCGAGATACTCAAGACCCACGGGTTGCACGGGTACGCCCTTAGTGAGCGTGGGGAAGAGCGGACCGACCCCGATGTAATCGGCTCCTTCAGCGACCGCCTGTCGCGCCTGCGCGGGCGAGTGGGTAGACACCCCGATCAACATGGTTTCGCCTACCAAGGGCCGCACTTTCTGGAGCGGGTAGTCATCCTGACCCAGATGAACACCGTCGGCTTCGCAGAGGAGGGCAAGATCGGGATGGTCGTTAACGATGAAGGTTGCCCCTGCGTTCTGCGTGAGGTGCCGTATCTCCGCGCATTCCCGATACTTCTCGGCGAAGGACTTGCGCTTCTCCCGATACTGGATGATCTTGACGCCGGCTTCGAGCATCTCGCTTACCACCTGTAGGTTGGTCCGTCCCTGCGAGAGTTCCTCGGCGGTGATGCCGTAGAGATCGGTGTCGAGCAGTGCGGCGGCGCGGTGAGGACGAAGGAGAGCAGAGTACTGTGACTCTAGCGTGTAGACCGCAAAGCGAAGACGCTCACACTCCTTGGCCGAGGCTGCGTGGCCCAAAAGGGACAGGGTCTCCTCCAGCACGCGGAGACCCTCCTCGGCTCTCTTGAAATTAGCGGCGGTAAGAGCAGCCAGGGTCTCTCGGGCCTTGTCCGTCTCTTGCGATACCGCGAAGCCCACGTCGGTGTCGGCGGTGCGGGCGGCTAGGCAGAGCGCAACGCAGTCGGACCCAAGCGCTCGCACCTGATGGCGGAGACTCTTGAGAAGCGAGCACACCTCCTGGTCGTCGAGGTGGAAGCGGGCTATGTCCTCCAGCACGCGCAGACCTTCCGATACCCGGTTGAGATTCGCGTCAACGATGCGATAAAGATCGTTCACAGTGACCCCTTGCTTCCCGAGTCCGTCGGCGAAGCCACTCGTCCTGACGGTACGCCGCATGCGTCCCGGAACCCCGCATCGTTCTCTGGTCCGGGCTGCGCTTCGCTGCCCTGTGCGGTGAGATCGGTCAAGACCAGCTCTGCCACCTTCTTTCCTGAGAGCAACATCCCCCCGAAGATGGGACCCATCCGGTAGGAGCCGAAGGCGGCGTTAGCGCTCATGCCGGTCACGTAGAGCCCGGGAAAGATCTGCTTGGTATTGGCGACCGTGGTAGTCTCTGCCACTTCCGCCCACATAGGCTTCTCGCCCTCGATGCGACCCGAAGGGGTGAGAAGGCAGGCTCCCATCTTCTTCTCCAGGACCCCGACTACTTCAAGGGGATGACCGGTGGCCTCGATCACACAGCGGGCTCTGACCGCTAGCGGATCCACATGGAGATTGGCCAGCTCGACCGCGCTCCAGTTGATCACCACACCGCAAACGCGGTCTTCGCGCAAGAGCACGTCCTCGACGCTGACCAGGTTGAAGATCTTGGCCCCCGCGCGGATCGCCCGGTAGGAGATCCCAGTGACGGCCTCCAGGGCATCGACAGTGTAGTAGCCGTTCTGATAGGGCCGGGTCGAAATGTCCAACTCATCGAGGATGACTTTGGCTTCTTCCTGGACGACTATCTCGTTGAACATCATCCCGCCGCCCCACATCCCCCCGCCCACGGAGAGTTTGCGCTCGAAGACCGCTACACGGGTGCCAGCCTCAGCCAGATAGTAGGCGGCGACCAGGCCGGAGGGTCCGGCTCCGCAGACCGCCACCTCTACGTCGAGAGACGAAAGCAGCTTTTCGGTGTAGCGCTCGATGATCGCGCGGGTTATCACCCGCTCGTCCAGGGCGGAGTGTCCGGTAGTGGCGGCCATCTTGTTTCTCTCCTTCAGGCTCGGTGTTCGTAGCCGACCGAAGGGGAAAGCGCCAAACAAGAAAGGCGTCCCTAGGGACGCCCTCTGTGGATCTAGACTCGCTTCCCTACGCTGGCATTACCCAGTTCAGGTTCACAGGGTCAGTGGTCGGACCACACTCTCAGCGCTTGGCGCTCCCCTAGCAAAACAGATATTAGCACCAGGGAGGGTGGGCGACAGCAAAGTTTCCAAAGCGTGCGTCACGGTGGTGTTATCCCAGCACGTTGTCCTACGCGACCTGGTATACTGAATGGGCATTCGCCAGGTTCTGTCTCAAAGACGCAGCGCCGAGTCTAGTTGCCTCTTCGCTCAGTCTCCGATCTTTTCCTCGCGATTGTCGCAATGTAACTCCGTCTATGGAGGCTGTAGTGAATTCAGCGAAACTGTACGTAGGCAACCTTAGCTATGACACGACCGAGGCTACCGTAAGGGCCGCGTTCGAAGCTCATGGTGAGGTGACCTCGGTCAACCTCATCACCGACCGGGATACCGGCCGGCCCAAAGGCTTCGGGTTCGTGGAGATGGGCTCGGCCGACGAAGCCCAGAAGGCCAAGAGCGCCCTCGACGGCACCGAAATGGATGGCCGTACTGTCAAGGTCGACGTGGCGAAGGAACAGACGCCGCGGACTAACCGCTCGAGCGGCGGCTATGGTGGTGGCTATGGCGGCGGTCGTGGCGGCTACCGCGGGGGCAACCGCTGGTAGACCCGGGGTTTCTCCCCGGCGTGGTTCTGGACGCGCTTGAGAGGCGGGCGGCTGCGGTCTTGCGACCGCAGCCGCCCGCTTGTTACCTAGTCAATCGCGGCCCCTAGTGCGCCCAGTCGCCGCCACTTTGCCAGACAGACAAAGGTGTCCTTTCCGTGTATGAAACTTGACCCCCGGGGGCATCGTCGTAAAGCTCGGACATGGACAGACTGGGCGTCGCTCCGTATCGCTCAGTCAAGAGAGCCAATCGGGGGAAGGTGGTGCGTGAGATGGCCTACGTGATGGTCGAGCATAAGATAGAGAAGTGGTCGGAATTCGAGATGATCTTCAAAGAGGACGGAGAGCGCCGACGGATGCTCGGCTCCAAGGGGGGACGGTCTTTCGTGACGTGGACGATCCGCAGTACATCTTTGTGGTCTTCCAGGGGAGCGACTCGGAAAACGCGAAGAAGTTCCGGGATGGACTGGAGACGCATGAAGCCATGGAGTGGGCCACGTCAGGCATCTGGTCTCGTGTCCATGTGTCGGAAGAGGTCTTGAGAGTAGACGCCTAGCTTGCCCCGACCCCAGGTGCCCTCAGCCGCGCTGACTCTTGCCGGTCGGCGTCGCGGGCTTCGCTGAGGTCTTTCAGCCTTGCTCGATCTTGGGGCGGTCGTCCTTGCTGTCGTCGACACTCTTGTCGATTGAGACCTCGACTTTGGCGTCCTCCTTGATGGCCTCTTTGAAGCTCTCCTCACCTTCTTTTAGGCCCCTCTTGAGTCCGACCAAAGAAGAGCCCAAGGAGCGGCCTAGCCGCGGTAGCAACCTGCCTCCGAAGATGAGGAAGATGACCACTACTACAATGAGGATCTCCCAAGGGCCTAACCAACTAGGCATGCGCACACTCTCCTCTTGACAGCTTCACGAAGCTTAGACTCTATTTTCGCACCTTTTCGGAGTCTTCGTCGGCTAGAACGCTCCCAGTTGACAAGGAGTGATTTTGAGGCCGAGAGCTTCGCAGGCCGCCGCCACGTCCAGTCGCGAGCGCCCCAGCTCGTCGGCAAGTGACCAGCACGTCTGGCAGCTGACCCTGCCCTCCACGGCCGAGCGCTCGAGGCTCGAGCGCAGTTCAGCATCCACCTGAGCTGCCGCTTTGACAATCTTCTTCTGGGGTTCGTAACCGAACAGTCCCAGCTGGCACTTGGCGATCCGGTATTCGAGGAGATCGAGGGTCTGTCCCACGGCGAGCGGGGCTGCCCCGTACTGCTCCGCGATGCGGAAGGCCGCGGCGCAGGTCAACTCACTATCGGTAGCCGCTTGCATGACAGCGGCCGCCAGCGTTGGATCGAGCTGCGTGCCCGGCGGGTGTTTGGCCCTGTACTTGCCAGCATGATCGCGCGTCATCCGTACCTCTTCCTGTCTGTGATATGCATCGGTCAAGTCGTCTAAGTGGTCGTCTGCACAGCCGTGGAATCGCTTCCAGAGGCGGGTGCCGGCTTCAGGCCGGGTGGCAAGTGACGTTCTTCCCTTATCAGGAGTGTGCATAACAGGGCCAGCGCCGCCAGCCCCGCCGAAATGGCCAGGGCCAGGTCGTAGTTGCCAGTGCGGTCGAAGACCACGCCTCCCAGGTAGGCCCAGAAGCCACCTCCGAAGGTGTGGGCCATGGTTATGAAGCCGGAAATGAAGCCCAGGTGACCGACTCCGTAAAGGCGGGCCAGCAGCGTGGTGGTGAGCGGGGCTGTGACAAGAAAAGTGAACCCGAATCCGAGGGAGAAGACCCAGAACGACACCGGATTCTTGAGGAAGTAAAGCAGCGCGAACAGCAAGATCCTGAAGAGGAAAGTGAGAGCGATGGGCAACTTGTTACCCAAGGCGTCAGCCGCGGGTCCTGCCGTTAGGATCCCGCCTAGGCTGAGAAGTCCCAGCCAGGCGAGCATGTCGGCTCCTTGGGTTGGAGTCACGCCGTAGTCGGTGACCATGGCCACGAGGTGAGTGGTGATCAGGAAATCGGCGGCGCCGCAGACGAACATGACCAGAGTGAACAACCAGAGGGAGCGGGTACCCAATGCCTGAGGGAGAGAAAGGCTGGGCACATGGTCGGGTGCGGGCAGCTTCTTTACAGGCAGCTTTGCCCCCGGTTGCTGGACGGGCCGCCTCAAGGCCCTTTCCAAAGAGGTGGGAGGGGGACCGGCCAAGGCTGAGCCATATGAACGCAGACCCAGCCCCTCCGGGTCGGAACGGATCACCCCGAAGGTAAGAGGAAGGTTCAGGGCTACAGACAATCCCGCTATCCAAAGGCTGGTCGCCCGCCAACCCGAAGTCAGCACCAGGTGGGAGAAGACGGGGACCAGGAAGAACTGGCCAAAACAGCCTCCGGCAAAAGCCAGGCTCACGGCCAAGCCTCGGCGTCTTTCGAACCAGCGCCCGATGATTGAGCCGAACAGAGGCACAGTGATGCCCCCCAGGCCAGCGGCGCTTACCACGCCGTAGTAGAGAAGGAACTCCCACAGGGAGTGCATGGTGGCCATGAGCCCGTACCCGGCCGCGAAGAGGATGGTGGAGATCGCTATGACCCATTTGGGTCCGAAGCGGTCATAAAGGCGCCCGGTAGCGATGGTAGCGACTGCATAGACGGCCATACTCAGGAACACGGCGGCCGAGATCGCGCTGCGGCTCCACGAGAACTCCGCCTCCATGGGCTTCACCATGACCCCGAAGACGAACCGTCCCCCACTGTTTAGGAAGAGGATCAGGAAGGACGCGCCCAAAACGTACCAGCCGTAGAAAACGCGGGGCAGAGGTCTGGGTCTTGCGCACAAACTGAACTACCTCCTCGTTCACCAAGGACCCTAGCTTGCGGCCTAGTGCCCGGGTCCTCTATCTCGGTTGCTGGACTCGCCGTGCGGCCGGGCTCCGGCCGATTCTAGCGCACCTGTCTTCAGGTCGAGCGTGATTGACAGCGCTCGCGGTACTCACTAGTATCAACTCTTAGGCCGCACGCCGCTGAAGCAAGGGGGAGCTTCCTTGGATGGCGCGCACAACCCACAACACGGACCGCACCTGAAGGCAGTCAGCCGGGTCTCCGCCGCTCTATCGAGCCTTGCCGATCTGCAAGCGATGCTCAAGGTTGGTCTTGACAGTGCCTGCGACCTGTTGGAAGCGGCTCGCGGCAAGATCTTCGTCTGGGATGAGGACTCTTCTGCTCTCTCGCTCAGGGTGGCACGTGCTACCGAGAAAGAGCAGGCGAGGAGCATGGCGCCTGAGAACGCTGAAGCAGGGGTCGGGGGGGCTGGCGACCGGGAGCGGGGGCCTGCGGGCATAGACCATCCTGCTGACAGGGACCAGTGGCTGGCGACGCGGGTGATCGATGCCGAGCGCGCCTTCTTCGTGGAAGATCTTTCCAGGGAGCCCGTCGGCGAGGAGGGTTCCGCACTCCCCGGACCGGCGGCCGAGCAGGCGGGGTTCTTTGCCGGCGTTCCTCTGCGCTCCTGCCACAAGGTGCTAGGGGTGCTGGAGGTCTTTGGAGAGTCACCGCGGTGCTTCAGCAGTGATGACCGGTGCGCCCTTACCTGCATAGGTGAACTCTTGGGGGTGGCGATCGACCGGGCGGAGGTTCTCGAGCAACTCCGGCGAGGCCGGGAGACGTACCAGCGGTTGGCCCGTTACTGTCTCGTCGCCCAAGATGAGGAGCGCCGTCGGATAGCGCGTGAGCTCCACGACGAGACCAGCCAGTCCCTCTCTGCTCTTGCCCTCAACCTCCGCGCGCTCGTGGAAGTGGCCGAGATGTCGAGCCTGGATCCCCAGCTGGTCGAACGCTTACGGAAGATCGAGTCCCTTGCGCAGACGACCGGATATGAGCTCACCCGGATTATCAACGACCTCCGACCCGGTCTGCTCGATTCCGCAGGTTTGGTAGCTGCCATCCGTCGTTTTGCCCAGGACCATCTTGAGGCTTTGGAGGTGAAGGTCGAGGTGGAGGTCAAGGGGGCTATCCCGCGTCTGACCCCGGAGGTCGAAGCCAACCTGTTCCGATTCGCGCAAGGAGCCATCACCAACATCGCCAGGCACGCTGAGGCCAGTTACGTACGGATCACCTTGGAATGCTCGGCAGAGAAGCTCATCCTGCACATCAGGGATGACGGCCGAGGGTTCGACATCGCGCAGATAACCGGCATCGATGAGAAGACGGGCAGGGGTCGGGGGCTTTTTGCCATGAAGGAACGTATCCGGCTCCTGGGCGGAAACTGCGCGGTCGAGTCCGCGCCTGGACGAGGCACCACGGTGAGAGCGGAGATACCCCTGGCAGAGGTGAGGCATGGCCAAGATCCGGGTCTTGGTAGTGGACGACCATACCCTGGTACGTGACGGCATAACGGCGCTACTTCAGCTTGCCCCTGACATCGAGGTGGTGGGTGAGGCCAGTGATGGCAAGGAAGCTCTGGCCAAGACCAGGGACCTGAAGCCGGATGTGGTGCTCATGGACCTGGAGATGCCCGTGATGGACGGTCTCGAGGCGTCGCGGAGGATCTGCGCTCGCTATCCTGAGGTCATGGTGCTGGTGCTCTCGCAGTATCAAGATGCTAACCACGTTCTTGAGGCCATCGAGGCCGGCGTAAAGGGCTTTGTCAACAAGAATGCTGCTTCTGCTGAACTGGCCGTCGCTATCCGCTCCGTATACCGTGGCGAATCGTTCCTCTCCCCTCCAGCAGCGCGTCTCCTGATCGACCGTTTGCGCCGGGCCGAGCGGGGTCTCTCTGCGGACCCCTACGAGGAACTGACGCCGCGCGAGAAAGAGATCCTCAAGCTTATCGCTGAAGGGAAGACCACACGGCAGATCGCTGACGCGCTGGTCATCAGCCCCAAGACCGTCGAAGGCCATCGCACCCGGCTCATGGCCAAACTGGGGGTGCACGACCGGGTTGAACTGGTGAAGTACGCCGTGCGCAAGGGTCTCATCTCTCTGTGAGGGCAGCAGAGAGCAGTCCGCAGAGAAGGGACTGCGCCTCGGTCGGCGTCGGATCTTGGCCGCGATACGGCTGCTAGTGAAGTGAGCGGCCTCCGCCGGTGCTCTCCATCCCCCCTGGCGACTCGCCACCGGGTCGGGTTCCCCGAGGGTTATCCCTTAGGGCCAAGGGAGTCTCCCTGCCCAGGATGGGGGTGCCCACCCTTGCCGGTTGCGGGGTGGGAATAGGTCTTGCTGGGGTCGGCCCCCGCTTGCGCAATCATCGCGCCCGCCTACTCTAAGGGTACGCAAACGCGAAAGGTCGCCAAGAAAGGTCTGGAACGGAGTGAGGAGGGCGGCGATGAAAAGCGGTCCCGCCATACTTGTCATCGACGACGAAGTCGACTTCAGAGGTGCTTTGGCCGAGCAACTGGGGGGTCAAGGTTATCGGGTGACTGCGGTCGGCTGCTGCGAGGAAGGGCGCGCGGCTCTGGGCGCAGAACGGCCGGATTTGATCATTCTAGGCACAGTGTCACCTTGTGGGGAGGCCTATCGTTTCCACTGCTTTGTCCGCAGCCTGTCGCCGCTGGCGGCCACCCCGATGATCGTGCTGGATGCACCCCTCGAACGGCAGTCGGTCGCTGGCTGGCGCCGGTGGGAGGGCTTGCGAATGGAGGCGGAAGACTACCTGGTCAAGCCGGTGGACCCGATCGCTCTGGTCTCGCGCGTGGCCAAGTTCCTAGACAAGAGTACTGCCAAGGTCAGGGTCCTGGTGGTGGATGACCATGCCCTCATCAGGGAGAGCATCACAGCCTTGCTCAGCTTGCAGAGCGACATGCAGGTCGTGGGCGTCGCGGAAAACGGTCGGGAGGCTCTTGTCAAGTTGCAGGAGGTCCAGCCGGATGTAGTGGTCATGGACTTGCGCATGCCGGAGATGAACGGGCTGGAAGCCACCCGGGAGATCTGCCGACTGCCGCGTCACCCGCAGGTGCTCGTGCTCTCGCAGTACGACGACGAGGAGAACCTGGTCGCCTGCAAAGAAGCCGGCGCTTGGGATTTCGTGCCCAAGCAGGGGGCGAGCAGTCGTCTGGTCAGCGCCATCCGGGCGGCAGGTCAAGCAGCTTAGCGGTCGGCACGCGGTTCGGCATCGGGCTGGGGAGTGGACGGGAGTCGCTGAGACCAGACGCGAATGACTCCCGGCGAGGGACTAGGGGGCGCCGTGAACAAGGTCACCATCACGCTCGACGGGCGCGAAGTCACTGGTATGCCTGGGGAGACTATCCTGGATCTGGCTCGCGAATCCGGGATCAACATTCCCACTCTCTGCCACCACCCTCTTCTTTCTCCCAACGGTGCGTGCCGTGTCTGTTTGGTGGAGAATGAGCGGAACGGCGCTCTGCTGGCTGCCTGCGTCACCCCCATAGAGCCAGGTATGATGATCAACACTCGTTCACCGCGGGTGCTGGAACGGCGCCGGCAGATAGTCGAGCTCTTGCTTGCCAGCCATCCCGATACCTGCATGGTGTGCGATAAGGGTAACCGCTGCGAGCTCCGGTGCATCGCGTCCGAGATGGGGGTGGGGATGCTCAGACTCGAGCGCATCCCCCAGTACGGGGCGATCGTGGATGCCAATCCCTTCCTGGTGCGCGACCTGGGTAAGTGCATACTGTGTGGCCGGTGCGTCAAGGCGGACCAGGAGCTAGTAGTCGAAGGCGCTCTTGATTTCTTGGGCAGGGGTTTCGGTACTCGGCCGGCCACCCTGCAAGAGGTCCCGTTCGAACATTCCGAGTGCACCTTCTGTGGGACCTGCGTCTCTGTCTGTCCCACGGGAGCCCTTCGGGAGCGGGACGCTCTTACCAGTGGGTCCACCTCGGAACAGGTCCACACCACTTGTCCGTTCTGTGGCTGTGGCTGCAGCGTGGTACTCGAGATCAGGGGGGACCGGATCATCCGCGCTCGTCCGGGGACCGAGAGTCCTGTAAACCAGGGGACTCTCTGCGTCCGTGGAGCCTACGGTTTCGACTTCGTGCACAGCCCCGAGCGCTTGACCACCCCCTTAGTACGTCGCGGCGCCCATTTGGAGCCTGCCTCCTGGGAGGAGGCTCTCAGTCTTGCCGCCAGCGGACTGCGTCGCCTGCGGGAGGAATCGGGGCCGGACAGTCTGGCTGTGTTGGGGGCCCCCACGGGGACGAATGAAGAGAACTATCTGCTGCAGCGTTTTGCCCGGACGGTGCTAGGTACGCCTCATATCGACAACGGCGCGCGGCTTCATCGCGCTCCCAGCTATACCGGCGTAGGAGGGACCTTAGGCTACCCCGGGACGATCGGGACCATCCGCGACATCGAATGTGCCGAAGTCATCCTGGTGGTGGGGGCCGACCCGGCGGCCTCGGCGCCCGCAGTCGCGTATGCGATCAAGCGCGCAGTCACCCGCAAGGGCGCGAGACTGCTGCTGATCGAGCCTCGCCGTACCCAGTTGGTCCGGTTCGCCAGTCTTTGGCTGCGTCCGCGACCAGGGACTGACATAGCCCTGTTGAACGGTCTGGCCAACGCCATACTGGCTGAGGGGCTCGTGGATCCAGACCTGGTGACCACTCGGACGGACGGATTCGCCGAACTGGTGAGCACTTTGCAGCGATACACGCCGGCCGCCGTGGCGTCGCTCACCGGGGTGACTGAAGGCGAGCTGGTCCAGGCTGCTCTAGCGTTCGGCAGTGCGGCTAGGGCGGCCCTTGTCTACGGCGGGGGAGTCACTCGGGCGCGGCGGGGCACGGACACGGTCAAAGCCTTGGCCAATCTGGCTCTTCTGACGGGCAACGTTGAACGCAAGGGCACCGGACTCTACGCGCTCCAGACCAGGAACAACGCCCAAGGGGCCTGTGACATGGGAGCGGTGCCCGACTTCTTGCCGGGATACTGCAGCGTGGAAGACTCCGCGGGACGCCAGAAGTTCGAGGAGCGCTGGCGCACTCGGTTGCCCGCAGGGCGGGGCCTCAGCGCCAGCGAGGCTCTAGCGGCTGCGGTGGCCGGAAGAGTCAAGGGGATGTTGATTGTGGGGGAGAACCCCCTGGGGTATTTCCCCGATCCCTTCGCGGTGGAACACGGTCTCAAGTGCCTGGAGTTCCTGGTGGTACAGGATCTCTTCCTGACGGAGACGGCGGCTCTGGCCACCGTCGTGCTACCTGCCGCCAGCTTCGTGGAGAAGGAGGGGACTTTCACCAACTTCGAGGGACGGGTGCAGCCGGTGCGGCAGGCTCTCCCTCCTCGCGGAGAAAGTCGCCCAGATTGGCAGATCCTGTTGAGTCTGGCCGAGGCCATGGGGGCACCGCTTCCCTTCGCGAGCGTGACTGACATCGAACGCGAGATCCTGGAGCTGGTGCCCTTCTATGAGGCCCCCAGCCTGGGTCTCGAAGCCGGACTTCCGACCCGAGAAGCGGAGCCTTGGGCGCGAAGGCGTCTGCACGAGCGACTGTTTCCCAGCACTTTCGGCCGCTTCTTGCCCGTGGAGTATGTGCCCGAAGAAGAGCCGAGCCAAGAGTTTCCGCTCACTCTGGTCACAGGTTCGTCACTCTATCAGTTCGGCACCGGCATGCGGACCTCGCGTTCTTCGCGCTTGAGCAGCCTAGTGCCGCGAGCCTACGTGGAGGTGAGCGCAGCCGATGCCTCAGTACAGGGCATCTGGGATGGGGAGCAAGTCCGGGTGGTGTCAGCCCTCGCTGCCGTGGAGGCTGTAGCCAAAGTCTGCGCCGATCAGCCGGCAGGGGTGGTCTTCGCTCCTCTGGCTTCGCCGGAAGCTCGGTTCAACCGTCTCTTCCCGGCCGTGATCGATCCACAGTCGAGCCTCCCGGTGCTGGGTCACGTAGCGGTGCGGCTGGAAAGGGGGCGACTCGATGACTGAGGCCGGAAGCGCATCTGGAGCTGGGACGATTCCGCCGGGGTTGGGAATGGACGCGGACAACCTCCATCGGCTCGGCCAGACCCCCGTGTTCGACCCGGTTCGCGTTGAGGAGGTCATCAACCGCTACCGGGGTAAGCGCTGGGTCCTGATACCTTTGCTCCAAGAGATACAAGAGGTCTGTGGTTACATCCCCCCCGCCCTGATCCCGCGCATAGCCGAGGCGGTGGGGATGTTCCCGGTGCAGGTGCAGGGCGTCATCAGCTTCTATTCGCAGCTTCACACCGAACCGCGGGGCAAGAAGGTGGTCACGGTATGTCGGGGCACTGCCTGTCATGTCCGCGGGGGACGGAGCATCCTCAAGGTGGTCAAGGAACATCTGGGAATCGAAGAAGGCGAGACCACGCCGGACCTCGAGTACACGTTGGAGACCGTGGCCTGCATCGGGGTCTGCGCTTTGGCTCCGAACATGATGGTGGGGCGCACGACCTACGGATCTCTTAACCCCAGCAAGGTGGCCCGGATCCTAGGTCGACCCAAAGCGGCCAGTGGGGGTGACTGAAATGGCCTGGGCTGCTGAGATAACCTCGCCCGCGGGTGGAGCGGTATCTCCCCGCATCTTCGTCGGCATGGGCACTTGTGGCATCGCTGCCGGGGCCGAAGAGGTGCTGGAGGTTCTGCGCAGAGAGCTGACCGAGCGCGGTCTTCAGGCCGAGCTGGTGCCGGTGGGCTGTATGGGCCTCTGCTTCGCCGAGCCTCTCGTGGAGATAGCGAAGCCGGGCAGACCGAGTGTACTCTACGGCCACCTCACGGCCGAGACCACCGTAGAACTGGCGCGGGATTATCTGGCCGGCGATGACCCGCGTCCCGACCTGGCGCTGGGGATCCGGGGCGAGGGGGTCGTGGACGGTATCCCTCGGCTAGAGGATCTTCCCCTGATGCGTGAGCAAGTGCGGGTCATCCTGCGTGACTGCGGCAACCTCGATCCTACGGACATCGACCAGTACTTGGCCCGCGGAGGCTACGAGGCGCTCAAGAAGGCGTTGCTGCACATGACGCCACAGGAGGTCATCGACGAGGTGGCCAAGGCTAAGCTGAGGGGGCGCGGAGGGGCCGGCTTTCCGACTGCCCGCAAGTGGCAGTTCTGCCGCGACGCGCCAGGCGGTGTGAAGTACGTGGTATGCAACGCTGACGAAGGGGATCCAGGCGCTTTCATGGATCGCTCCATCCTGGAGGGAAGTCCTCACGCCGTCCTCGAGGGGCTCGCCATTGCCGCGTATGCGGTGGGGGCTGCGTCGGGCTATGTGTACGTGCGGGCCGAGTACCCGCTGGCGGTGGAAAGGTTGCGTAGTGCGGTCACCCAAGCGGCTGAACGGGGGTTGCTAGGTTCGCAGATCTTCGGCTCCGGGTTCGACTTCAGCGTGCAGGTCATGGAAGGGGCGGGGGCTTTCGTCTGCGGTGAGGAGACCGCGCTTCTAGCCTCTATCGAGGGGAGACGGGGCATGCCCCGTCCTCGTCCCCCGTTTCCTGCCCAGTCGGGACTGGGGGGTAAGCCTACGGTCATCAACAACGTCAAGACGCTGGCTTCGGTCCCGCCCATCGTGCTCCGCGGGGGGGACTGGTACGCGAGCATCGGCAGTGACAAGAGTCCGGGGACGACGGTATTCGCGCTCACCGGCAAGATCACCAACAGCGGGCTGGTGGAGGTCCCCCTGGGGACGCCGCTTTCCACCATCGTGTTTGCCATCGGCGGCGGCATCCCCCGTGGTCGGAGACTGAAGGCTGTGCAGACCGGCGGTCCTTCGGGGGGCTGCATCCCGGCCAGGCTCATAGACACTCCCGTGGACTATGAGTCCCTGAGTGCTCTGGGCTCCATCATGGGCAGCGGGGGCATGGTGGTCATGGACGAGACCTCTTGCATGGTCGACGTGGCCCGGTATTTCCTCAGCTTCACCCAGTCCGAGTCGTGTGGCAAGTGCTCGGCTTGCCGGTTGGGCACGCGGCAGATGCTACGCATCCTCACTCGCATCACCCAGGGCGAAGGACGTGAAGAGGATATCGATCAGCTCTTCGCCCTGGCCCAGTTGGTCAAGGAGTGTTCACTCTGCGGTTTGGGCCAGACGGCCCCGAACCCGGTGCTCTCCACCCTCAATTACTTCCGGGCCGAGTATGAGGCCCACATCAGGGAGAAGCACTGTCCCGCCGCAGTCTGCGACGCTCTGATGATCTCGCCTTGCCAGCACACCTGCCCGGTGGGGATCAACGTGCCGAAATATGTGGCCCAGATCGCTCAGGGTGACTACGTGGGGGCGCTAGCCACTATCCGCGAGCGCAATCCTTTCCCCTCCATCTGCGGCCGAATCTGCCATCATCCCTGCGAGGCTCGCTGCCGGCGGGGGGAGTTGGACTCCCCGGTGGCCATCCGTCTGCTGAAGCGCTTCGCTGCCGACTGGTGCTACGAACGGGGACTGGGAGAGCCGGTGCCGTTTCCGCGCACCAAGGACGAGAGGGTGGCGGTGGTGGGGGCCGGCCCGACCGGGCTGACCTGCGCGTATTTCTTGGCCCGGATGGGGTATCCCGTGACCTGCTTCGAGGCCCTCCCGGTGGCAGGAGGCATGCTGGCGGTGGCTGTACCCGAGTTCCGATTGCCGGCAGCGGTGATCCAGCGTGAGGTCGACTACATCGCCGGCTGTGGCGTGGACATCCAGTACAGCACACCCATCAACGTGAACCGTACTGTAGATGACCTTTTTCGGGAAGGGTATGCTGCCGTCTTCATCGCTTCGGGAGCGCAGCGCAGCCAGCGCATCGGCATTCCGGGGGAAGTGGAAGACCTTCAGGGTCTCTACTACGGCCTGCGCTTCCTACGCGATGTGCGATTGGGGCGGAAGGTGTCAGTGGGCAGGCGGACCGCGGTCATCGGGGGAGGCAACGTGGCTCTCGATTCTGCCCGCACTGCGTTACGCCTCGGCGCAAAGGAGGTCACGGTCTTCTACCGCCGGTCACGAGAAGAGATGCCGGTGTCCGAAGTGGAATATGAGGAGGCTTTAGCCGAAGGGGTCAAGGTGGAATTCCTGACCAGCCCGACCCGCGTCTTGTCGGAGGGTTGGCAGGTGAAGGGTCTCGAATGTGTGCGGATGACGCTGGGAGAGGTCGACTCGGGGGGGAGACGTCGAGCGATGCCTGTGCCGGGCTCGGAGTTCCTCGTGGAGGTTGACACCATCATCGCCGCAGTCGGTCAAGCGCCTGATCTCACTTTCCTTCCCCCCGACAGTGCTCTCGAGCGCACGCGTTGGGAGACCTTGGCGGTGGACAGCAATACGCTGGGGACCAACGTGCCGGGTGTGTTCGCTGGGGGAGATTTCGTCACCGGTCCAGGGATGGTGATCGAGGCCATCGCTGCCGGGCGGCGGGCGGCGCTGGCCATCGAAAAGTACCTGCGGGGGGACACCTCGAACGTGGTGCTATATGAGGGCAAGAAGGAGCGCAGGCTGGAGCCGGGCCTGGCGGCGCGACCTGCCGAAGACACCTGGGAACTGCGGCCCCGCTACGCAGTCCCGACCATTCCGCCCGCCGAAAGAGCGGTGTGTTTCGCCGAGATCGAGATGAACTATGGAGAGGACCAAGCGCGGGCAGAAGCCGGCCGGTGCCTGCGTTGTGATCTGGACTAGTCGCATGCCGGGAGGTCTATGGCCATGAAGTCCATTACCAGACAGAAGAGCCTGGAGCAGATCGAGAGGGGTCTGAGCGACTGGGCTCGGGTATTCATCGTGGGTTGCGGCACCTGTACCACGGCCACTATGACGGGTGGTCTGGAACAAGTCCTTGAGATGAAAGAGCAGCTCGAAAAGATGGACAAGTGGGTCAGCGGGTGGACAGTGATCCCAGTGGCGTGCGACGAAATGACCGCTGTGAGCATCGAGGAGCACGGTCGAGCCATCGCTGACGCAGGATGCGTCCTGGCCATGACCTGCGCGCTGGGAGTGCACCGCTTGAACCAGTACCTGGAGCGGCCAGTGGTCCCTGCCCTTGACACTCTCTTCATCGGGGTGGAGGAAACGCCCGGCTGCTTCCGTGAGGTCTGCGGGCAGTGCGGAGAATGCGTGCTGGGAGAGACCGCCGGCATCTGTCCGGTGGTCACCTGCCACAAGGGGCTTGTCAACGGGCCTTGTGGAGGTACCAACCGCGGCAAGTGCGAGGTGGACAAGGAACGGGACTGCGCCTGGTCACTCATCTACGCGCGCCTCAAAGCCCAGGGTCGGCTTCAGGCCATGAGGAATTATCAGCCGCCCCGGAACCATCATCGCATGCCCCGACCGCGGGTCACGCGCCTTGTCTAAAGGGGGGAAGATGGCATCTCGGTTCAGACAAGCGCTCAACTCCAGTGAGTTCGTGGTGACCAGCGAGATAGCCCCGCCCAAAGGGATCAACCTGGAGACGATGACCCACCATGTCGACCTCCTCAAAGACAGGGTCCACGGCCTGAACGTGACCGACCACCAAAGCTCGGTCATGCGCTACCCCTCTTTGGGCGGGTGTCTACTTATCAAGGAGCGCGGCGGCGAGCCTATCTTGCAGATGACGTGTCGTGACCGCAATCGGCTGGCGCTGGAAGCGGATCTTCTGTTCGCGGCCAGCAGGGGTATCCAGAACGTGCTTTGCTTGACCGGCGACGCGGTGCCGGTAGGCGATCACAAGGAGGCTGCAGGAGTCTTCGATCTGGACTCGGTACAGCTGCTGAAGGCCATCCGGGAGCTAGAAGCGGGCCGTGACCTGGGGGGGAACACTCTGGACGGCGATGTGGAGTTCTGCGCCGGAGCCATCGTCACTCCTGAGGCGGACCCCCTGGAACCGCAGCTGATCAAGTTCGAGAAGAAAGTGGAAGCGGGAGCGGAGTTCTTCCAGACCCAGGCTATCTATGACTTGGACAATTTCGCTTCGTTCATGGAATTCGCCCGGCAATACCCTGTCAAGATCTTGGCGGGGATCGTTCTCCTTTCCTCAGCCAAGATGGCCCAATACATGAACAACAACGTGCCCGGCATTTTCGTGCCACAGGCTCTGATAGACGAGCTCGCCGCAGCGGTCGCCGCGCCAGACGCTCCCAAGGGGGCCGGTCTGGCCAAAGGCATTGAGATCGCGGGCCGCATGATCCGGGAGATCCGGGAAAACAGACTGTGCGACGGTGTGCACATAATGGCCATCGGCAGAGAGGAGGTAGTCCCCGACATCTTGGCGGCCGCCGGAATGGCGGATTGGCAACCTACGGGCAGAATCGTGTAGACTTAGGAGCGCGCAAGAACGAGGTGACTCGCCGGCGCGCGCCCGTAGCTTAGCTGGTAGAGCAGGGGACTCTTAATCCCAAGGTCGAAGGTTCGAATCCTTCCGGGCGCACCTCGGAGGGAGAACCGGGCTAGAAGTCCAGCCGGGTCAGAAGTCCAGCTCGTAATGAAACACTCCATCGCCGTGGGTACGGCGGACCTTCATGTTGCTGTGGTCGAGAATGGCCTGCATGGGCTTGTTGGCGGTGAGGACCTCAGCGGTGAATCCGGCGATGCCGTTTCGTTTGGCAATAGCAGCCAGGTGCTTGAAGATAAAAGTGCCGATGCCCCGCCCCTGCCAGTCATCTCGGACGATGAAGGCGACTTCGGCTCGGTTGGTCTTCTGATTCAGGTAGTAACCACCGATGGCTATGATCTCCTCGCCGTGGGCTTCGGGGATCGTCCCTACGATGGCGACCTGGGTGCGGTGGTCGATGTAGACGTAGTTGCGCAACTCCTGGCGGGGGATATGCTCCAGATTACGCATGTAGCGGTAGTAGAGCGTCTGTTGCGAGAGCGAGTAGAAAAGGTCGCGCGTGGCAGGTTCGTCGGTCGGGTTCATGGCCCGGAAACGCACCAAGGTCCCGTCATCTAAGATCGTGCTGGTTCTGACTTCTTCCGGGCCGACGAAGATCCTACCTTCCAGGTCGGCCATCTCGGGATGCAACCAGTGGTACTCGATGGCCTTGGCCAGCAGCTGCTCTCGGAAGTCCGGGTGGGCGATGGTGATGAGGGCCATTACTCGTTCCTGTACGCTCTTGCCGCGTAGATAAGCTATCCCGTACTCCGTCACCACGTAGTGCACGGCGGTGCGTGTGGTCACCACCCCTGCGCCTGGCCGCAAAGTAGCGACTATGCGGGACACCTTCCCTCCCTCCGCCGTCGAGGGCAAAGCGATGATGGCTCGCCCCCCGAGGGAACGTCCGGCACCCTGGTTGAAGTCAGCTTGTCCCCCTGCTCCGGAATAGAAGCGGGTGCCCAGAGAGTCCGCACATACCTGCCCGGTGAGATCTACCTCCAGGGCCGTGTTGATGGCCACCATCTTGTTCTGCTGGCCGATGACGACGGGGTCGTTGACGTATTCTGTCGGATTGAACGAGAAGAGCGGATTTCTGTGGACGTAGTCATACAAGCGTCGGCTACCGATAGCAAGGGTAGTGACGATCTTGCCGCGGTCAGTGGATTTCTGAGCTCCGGTGACCGCTCCCGACTCCACGAGTTCGATGATCGAGTCGGTGACGAGCTCCGAATGGATTCCGAGATCTCGCTTGTTCTTGAGATAGGGAACCACCGACTGGGGGATGGTCCCGATGCCGATCTCGAGCGTGGAGCCGTCCTCCACGAGCGAGGCCAGATTCTGACCGATCGCTTTAACCACTTCCTCCGAGGGTTCTGTGCTGGGCTCTTCGGTCGGGGGAAGCACAGACCCGGAATAGGCAGGCCGCGTTGCGGTCGGGTTGGCAGTCCGCACCCTTATTCCCGGGGGTAGCTCCACCAGCGGCTCATCGACAGGGACCAAGATGTCGAGGTCGAGGATGGAGAGGAAACTGTTGCCCAGCGTCCAGGGCATCCGTGGGTTGACCTGGGCGATGATGAGGCCGGCGTTCGCAGCAGCCGTTCTCACGATGTCGACGGATATGCCCAGGCTGCAGCGACCGTGGATGTCAGGTGGTGTGACCTGGATAAGAGCCACGTCGAGCGGCATCTCGCCGCTGGAGAGCAAGCGCGGGATATCGGACAGGGCTATGGGCGTGTAGTTCCCATAGCCTTCCTGGACCATCTGCCGGATGTTGTCCGACACGAAGAAAGTGTTGACAGAGAAGTGGTCGGCCAGCTCTTTTATGGCGTAAGGAGCCTCACCGAAGGTGAGCGACTGCAAGACCTGGAGATCGGTGAGTTCGCGATGGCGTGCGACCAGAGCTCGCACCAGAGCCAGTGGTTGGGCCCCGCCTGTGCCAATGAAGACCCGCTGGCCCGGCTTGATTTTGGCGACCGCCTGCTCGGGGGTCAGGATCATCTTGTGGTAGCGGTGCTGCCACTCGGCGTCGTAGTTGGGGATGTCGACTGTGACCACGGCCATAACGTCTTGCCTACCTACCTCGGCGGCCTAGCGCGGCGGCCAGGCCAACTGGATGCGAGCGTCGACCACCACTGACTCCTCACCTGGCCCTCCCACCATGAAGGGGTTGATATCCAGCTCGGCTATCTGGGGGAAGTCGGTCACCAACTGGCTGATGCGCTGCAGAGCCTCGGCGATCATGGTGATGTCCACGCGCGACTGCCCGCGGAAGCCTTCCAGCAGCTTGTAGGAGCGGGTGCCCACGAGCATACTCATGGCTTCCGCCTGAGTGATGGGGGCCAGGTGGAAGGAGACGTCGTGCAAGACCTCCACGAAGATGCCGCCCAGGCCGAACATCAGCATAGGGCCGAACTGGGGATCCCGAGTCATGCCCAGGATCACTTCCCGCCCTTTCGTCACCATACGCTCCAGGTAGACCCCTTCCAAGAAGGCCTCCGGAGCCGCTCGGCTCACCCGTATCATCATGAGCTCGAAGGAATCAGCTACTTCCTGTTCCGTGGTGAGGTTGAGCTTCACACCTCCCACGTCGGACTTGTGGATTATGTCCGGGGATACGATCTTCATGGCTAGC
>Ga0116210_1000907_pt1 | contig 25298 bp, 22 predicted proteins | sample TshhotsprinmetaG_FD_94483 | JGI IMG/M metagenome (GOLD analysis project Ga0116210, IMG submission 94483) | Hot spring microbial communities from South Africa to study Microbial Dark Matter (Phase II) - Tshipise hot spring metaG | ecosystem: Environmental > Aquatic > Thermal springs > Hot... | reverse complement strand
TTCTAAGCCGGAAAGGCGAATCAAGTCTTCTGCCAGATCGAGGATGCGGATTTGCTCGCCCATATTGAGGACAAAAGTCTCCCCTCCTTCTCCCATGGCTGAGGCTTGCAAAACAAGATGCACCGCTTCCGGAATGGTCATGAAATAACGGCGCATCTCTGGATGGGTAATCGTGACAGGTCCACCGCGGGCTATTTGCCGTTTAAAGAGAGGAACAACGCTCCCACGGCTTCCCAAAACATTACCAAAGCGCACCACCGAATATGACCTGCCAGAACGACGGGCCGCATCCAGAACGATCATTTCGGCTAACCGCTTGGTTGCGCCCATGATGTTCGCCGGTCGAATGGCTTTGTCGGTAGAAATCATCACCAGGCGTTCCACTCCGCTTTCCAGGGCCGCGCTGACCACATTCATCGTCCCCAGCACATTGTTCGTAACGGCTTCTTCGACGTTCAACTCCATCAAGGGGACGTGCTTATGGGCGGCGGCATGGAAGACGATCTCCGGGTGATGGCGCAAAAAGATGGTGCGTATGCGCCCATAGTCGCGCACATCAGCAATCACGGGGCGGAAGAGCAGGGAGGGGAAATTTTCCCGCAGTTCCATGAGGGCTTCAAAAATGCTGTTCTCCCCATGCCCGAGCAGTATCAATTCGCTGGGACCCCACCGCGCCACCTGACGGCACAGTTCCCTGCCAATCGAACCACCCGCGCCGGTTACCAGAACCACTTTACCCGAAAGAGTTGCGCCAACCAGGCTCTCATCTATCTGCACAGGACTGCGCCGCAACAGGTCGGTGATATCCACTTCGCGCAGACGACTTACACTGACGGTTCCCCCCAGCAACTCATAAATGCCGGGCATGGTTCGGAAGGGTACCCCTTTGGCGCGGCAGGCATCTGCCACCAGACGAACTACACGTCCTGCCGCCGAGGGAATGGCAATAATGACCTGTTGCACCCGCGTCTGATCAATGACCTTTTCAAGGTCGCTCAGCGTCCCTACAACCGGAACGCCGTAAATTTGCTGGCGTTGTTTGGCTGGATTATCATCCAGGAAACCCACCGGCACCAGGTTCAATTGTGGATTTTTCTGCATTTCCCGAACCACCAGGGCACCGGCATCGCCTGCGCCGACAATCAAGACCTTTTGGGGATGCCGGGAACCCACACCCTCCTGTATCGCCTGATTAATACGGCTTTCGGCTAACAGGCGCAGGGTAAAGCGCAATCCACCTGCCGCAAACACTGAGAGTAAGAAATCTATAATCAATACGGAACGGGGAAAACCGACAAAAAAGCGAAAGGAAGCCAGCGTAATCATGGTTGCGGCGAGCAAGGCAGATGCCGTAACCGAAGCGGCAACCACCATCAAGGCTTCGCGGATGCTGGCGTAGATCCACATACGGCGATACAGGCCAAAGAAATAGTAAACCAGAGGTTTGATGATCAACGCCGCTCCCGCCATCCAGTACGCCGACGGGAGGTAAAAGAAGAAGAAATTCCCCAACTCAAAACGAAGCGCGTAACTCCCCAATACCGAAAGGACGATCAACATCAGATCGCCCATCAAAAGATAGCGGTTTCGTACGCTGGGTACAGGTTTGGAACGCATGATTATTGTCCTTTAAAGCCCACCACAGTACCGATGGTCCGAAGAAGAATGAGCAAATCCAGAAGCAAATTGCGGTGCATGATGTAATACAAATCATACTCCAGTTTAATTGCCGTATCTTCTACCGTAGCGGCATACCCGAAATTGACCTGCGCCCAACCGGTGATTCCGGGTTTCACCAGTAAGCGTGCCCGATAGAAAGGCACCTTCTTCTGAAGGGAGAGCACCAGTTCCAGACGCTCTGCCCGGGGACCTACCAGACTCATCTCACCGCGCAGGACATTGAAGAATTGAGGAAGTTCATCCAGATGACTCTTGCGCAAAATTTTTCCCACACGGGTGATACGGGCATCGTTTTCTACCGTCACACGGGCTCTGCCGTCTTTCTCCGCATCCTGGCGCATGGTGCGAAATTTGTAAATCGTGTACTCCCTGCCGTTTTTCCCCACACGGGTTTGCGTAAACACCACAGGAGAACCGCTATCCAGCCAGATCGCCAGCCCAATGAATGGGAAAAGGATTAGCGTAATCAGCGAACCGACCAGACCGCCCAGAATATCCAGAATGCGCTTACTCATCTCATAGAAAGAGTCGGTATGAGCATAATCCACAAAACTGCGCACAATCCACTCGGTAGGAAGCAGGAAAATGGGAATCCGCCCCAACAGACGTTCATAGGCTGAAATCATGGTGGTGATTTGAATCCCCTTCTCCTGCGCTTCCACCAGAACGCGGAAGGTGTCGGGGCGCAGATCCCCGGAAATTGCAAAGATCAGATCGGTAATCTGGAACTGTTCAATCAACTCCATGAGATGGGCGGAATCGCCTACCACGGGAAAACCTGCAACTTCCGTGCCGATTTTTTCCGGGTCGTCATCAATAAAGCCTATGACCTGAAAGGGCTGGGGATGAATACCGTTGACCACATTTGCCAGAGTGGTTCCTGCCACCCCGGCTCCTACAATCAAAACGCGACGTAAAAATTCGGGGGCAGTAAATACCCGAATATACAGGAATCGCCAGCCAATGGTGAGAAGAGTAACAGCGGCAATAAACACGGCTACCCCTACGCGGGGCATGTCGCCGGGGGTAGAGAAGAAGAAAATGAAAAGGTAAAGAATCAGTCCCACACCGGCGGCAATTAAAATACCCTTTAGGGTCTCATCTTTCCGCCCGGCGCGGCGGATATCATACATCTCGATATTCAGGAGCAACCACCCCAGCGGGAGCAGGAAGAACCAGCGAGGGATGCGCTGCATCAGCAGTTGGGAAAAGTCCAGCCAGTCCCGTTGTCCCCATGCAATCAGCGCAATTGCCAGCGCCAGCAAAGCAACCACAAAATCCCCGATCACCAGAATGGTGCGTCGTTCTTCAGGACGAAGTCGCCAGCGAGAGTAATCTCTTTCCATTACTTCCTCATCATACTCCAGAGAAATCCACTACCCCAGGACAGGTGCATGGTCATGATCGCCAGAGGGATGCCCAGCCATAACGAGGGGTCACGCCTGCGCCACGCTACCGGCAAGGCACCGAGCCAGAGCGCAAGCAAGTATACCCCGATTTCTATGGCTAACAAGAGCCACAGCGGGGGGAAGAAAACCCCTGCCAGCAGAAGCAGTGCAAGGCTGAGCACAAACAACGGAGGAAGCGCCTGACGCCAGCGAAGCGTGCCGGGGTAACGGCGAAGCATCCGCCATTTCCAGTACCCATATCGAAAATACTGCTTTGCCAGCGCCGAAAGTGTTGAGCGGGCAAAGTAAATCGATCGAATGGCAGGATCAAGATAGACAATTCCTCCCTGTTTCCGGATACGGGTATTTAACTCGTAATCCTCATTTGTCAGCAGACTCTCATCATAGCCCCCCACCCGCTGAAGCGTCTCCCGGCGAAAGGCTCCAAAAGGAACGGTATCCACAACCGCAGGCTGACGGGTAAAGCGATACAGCGCATCGCCCACGCCCAGAGGATGCCCAGCCGCCGCGGCAATGGAGCGGGCTATCCACCCCTCACCGCCCGGTTGAATTTGCCAGACACCGCCTACATTATCCCCTTTACCTGCCTCAAGGGCATCCACACACCGCTCGATATAATCGGGAGCAGGAATGCAGTGTGCATCCAGTCGGATGACGATATCGCCGCTTGAAACTTCAAGCGCACGGTTCAATCCCGCCGGAATGTGTCGTCTGGGATTATCCACCACCTGAACGGATAATTCCGGGTGCTTTTGCAAATAATCGTGGATGACCTGACGGGTCGCATCGGTAGACATACCATCGGCAATCACAACCTCAAATGCGTCGGTTCCCACCGTCTGCTGACATAAAGCCTCCAGAAGGTGCGCAATCGTGCGTTCCTCGTTATAGCACGGCACAATGACAGAAATCTTCACCCTCACTCCCCTTCTATTTCCCTTAATGAATGTCACTCCTGTACAATGGAAGCACCAGTGTGAACCGGCTCCCCTTCCCCGGTTCACTGCTCACCCGAACTTCCCCTCCGTGAGCGTGAACGATTTCACGAACAATGGGTAACCCCAAACCGGAACTCTGCTCTCCATTTTGACTGCGGGAGCGATTTCCCCGGTAAAACCGCTCGAAAATCCGCTCCTGTTCCTCCAGAGGAATGCCTTTTCCCGTATCCTGGACTTCCAGCAAAAGATGTTCTCCTTCCACCATCCCTCTCACCCAAACGGTTCCGCCTGAGGGAGTGTACTTTAAGGCGTTATCCAGCAAATTGGAGAGGGCTTGCATCAAGCGTTCCCCGTCTGCAATCAGCACCGGTAACGGAGATACGCTCAATTGCAGGTAAATTCCGGCTTTCTGTGCCTGCGGAGAAAACCGCCTGACCGTCTCCCGCAACAATTCCTGTACATCCACCTTTTCAAAAACCAGATCGGCAGTACCCGTTTCAAAACGCGCAAGGGTGAGCAAATCCAGCACCAGACGATACATCCGCGAGGCTTCATTGTAAATCACCAGCGCGGCATCTTTGAGGGCTTCCGGGCTTTGAGCGGTGCCATCCAGAATTGCCTGAGCAAAACCCTGAACGGCAGTGAGTGGAGTTTTCAAGTCATGCGAGACATTGGCAATAAAATCACGCTGAGCGCGCTGACTTGCCTGTACTTTGCGCATCATTTCATTTAAGGTGTGCGCCAGGTTTCGGACTTCCAGAGGTCCCTCCTCAGACACCTGCACTGCCTTTCCATCTGCCAGTTGCAAGGCTTCTTTTTGCATCTTCTGGAGAGGACGGGTAATCCATGCTCCCATGCTAAACGCCAGAACAACCGATAAACCCAGCCCGCACAATCCCGCCAGCATCACGGGCATCACCATTTCATTACGAATCAGTGTGTTAAGTGGAAGTTGGCGAGTAGGCATGGCGATCACAAGTGCCGTGCCTTCAGGAAAATGATGAACAAGATACAACCACCGCGTTCCAGCCTGATCCCGAAACAGCCCGGAGAGAATCTCATTCTCCTTCACCATGAGACGGCGCAAAGCAATGAGGGAAATTCCACCCTCGTTGCCTTTTCCTGAATCGTAGAGCAGTTTCGCCGGCGGAGCCACCAGAAGATAACGCAACCCCGTGCGTTGACTTTCAGTTTGAAGTTCTTTCTCCACTGCCGCCATGCCCTGCGCAAGCGCCCGCTCCACTCGAGGTTGTGCCGCATTCATGGCTTCCCGTAAAAGGGGAAGTCCGGAACGATAGACCAGCGGATTGCGTAAAAATGCCACCAGCAGGGTGACAGCAACCACGCCAATCGAGACGCTGATGAGCAGGGCATAACTCAACCACAAACGAGAACGCAGAGAGGAAAACATGAATCAGCCCACCAGTTTATACCCAACACCGGTGACCGTTTCAATGGTGACGCCCGAACCAGCCAGTTTGCGGCGCAGTTGGGCAACATGGACATCCACCGTCCGGGTCTGCCCGTAGAAATCAAAACCCCAGGCTTTCTCAAGCAGTTGTTCGCGGGTCAGTACTCTGCCAGCATGGCGCGCAAGGACATGGAGCACTTCAAACTCCTGCGTCCGTAAGGGAATGAGCCGGTCTCCCACATGGACTTCAAACCGGGCAGGATCAATGACCAGATTACCTGCACGAATGAGCGATGAGTCTTCCGATGACTGGTTCCGTGTGCGCCGCAGAATGGCTTTGACCCGCGCTACCAGTTCACGCGGATTGAACGGCTTGGTCATGTAATCATCTGCGCCTAACTCCAGACCCAGAATTTTGTCATAGTCCTCGTCGCGGGCAGTCAACATCAAAATGGGCAGGGCCTCATTCCGGGAACGAATCTGCTTACAGACTTCAAACCCATCCAGGCCGGGCAACATCACATCCAGCACCATCAGCGCAGGATGGGCTTTCTGAACGGCTTCCAGAGCCGCAACGCCATCTCCCACCGACTGCACCCGAAACCCCTCCCGTTCCAGATACATCCGGCACAGGGAGACGATGCTGGGCTCATCATCCACCAGAAGGACCAACTCCCCTGCCATGAATTAATCGCAACAATCCTCGTGACAGCATCCCGAATCGGACGCCAGAGCAATGGCTTCGATCTCAATGGCAGCATTCTTTGGCAACGCTGCAACCTGGAAGGCAGAACGAGCAGGCGGATTGACAGTGAAAAACTCGGCGTAAATGCTGTTCAAACGGGCAAAATCGTTGATGTCCTTGAGGAAAACGGTCACCTTGACTACCTGATCCAGGGTTGATCCAGCCGCTTCCACCAGATTCTTCAAATTGAGAAGCGCCTGGCGGCACTCGGCTTCAAATCCTCCTTCCACCAGTTGATTGGTGGCAGGATCCAAGCCTAACTGACCAGAGATGAAAATGAGCCCGCCCCCTTTCACTGCCGGGGAATACGGCGCAAGGGCTTTAGGGGCTTTTTCTGAGGTGTAGATGCGTTTCTCATTACAGCAACACATGATATGTACTCCTTTGGCTGAGATTCCTGCATTGATTCTAACCCATTTTCAAATCGGAAGCAGGAAAATCGAATCAAACCGCATCCACCCCAATCCCTTGCTCTCACCTTTTTCTGGAAAAGTGAGTGAATCAGCACTTATCCTCCCTTTTTCCATGATAAAATCATTATTTGCGCTCTTCGTCGTTCGGGGTATGGTTCGTGTTTTTGAAACGGTCGTTCAGACCGGGAGGAGTTTTACAACGTGTCCATCTCTGCTGCATCACAGTCCTATGACCTTAAAAACGCGTTGACCCCCAATCGTTTTGTGGGGCTCTGGCGCCTGATGACAGGTTACCACTGGCATTATCTGGGCGCCACGTTAGGAGTGGGGTTGGCGGCACTTGCCAAAGCCGCTACCTCGTTTCTGTTACGCTTTTTTGTGGATAACTACTTTCAGCCTGGACCGCACCCCTATCCGCTGGCGATGGTGGCTTCGGGGTTTGTGATCCTGGCGGCTTTCGAAGGGTTGTTGAGTTTTCTCAGCGGGAGATTGACGGCTCAAACTGCAGAAGGTGCAACCCGCCGCCTGCGTAACTATCTGTTTGATCACATCCAGCGGCTGCCTTTTTCCTATCATCGGAAGATGCAAACCGGAGAATTGATTCAGCGCTGTACCTCAGATGTGGATGCGGTACGACGCTTCTTTGCCGACCAAGCCATTGGGATTGGAAGGATCGTTTTGCTCTTCGTCATCAATTTTGTGGCAATTCTGCAGCTAAACGTCAAACTGGGGTTAATTTCCATTGTGGTCATACCCTTTGTCCTGTTGACTTCGGCATTCTTTTTCAAACGGGTATCCAAAGCCTATGAAGATTTCCAGGAACAGGACGCTGTGCTGACCACCACCCTTCAGGAAAACCTGACCGGTGTGCGTGTGGTAAAAGCCTTTGCCCGCCAGCAGTACGAGATTCAAAAATTCGAGCGGGAAAACCGGGAGAAGTTCACTCGGGGGAAGAAATTGACCCTCATGCATTCCTTCTTCTGGCCCGCGTCCGATATTCTGTGCGGCGCACAAACGCTGGTTGGCTATCTGGTAGGTGCGCTCATGGTGATAAATGGCGAAATTACCATCGGAACCTATCTGGCATATATGGGGCTGGTGGTGTACATCATCTGGCCCATGCGCAACCTCGGACGGCTCATCGTGCAAACTTCAACCGGGCTGGTCTCCTTCAATCGCGTTATGGAAATTATCAAAGAAGAGCGCGAATCGCTGGATGAAGGGGACTATCTTCCACAGGGAAACCTGCGCGGCGAGGTGGTTTTTGATCACGTCAGTTTTCACTATGAAGATCGGGTGGATATCCTCAAAGATGTGACCTTTTCCGTGCGCCCCGGCGAGGTTGTGGCACTGCTGGGTTCTACCGGTTCGGGGAAGACCACACTGGTCAATCTCCTGCCCCGCTTTTACGATCCCACCGAAGGGCGTATCCTGCTGGATGGGGTGGACATCACCCGATATCCTCGCCGCTATCTCCGACAGCAAATAGGGATCGTCGAACAGGAGCCCTTTTTGTTCTCGCGTTCGATTCTGGAAAACATCACCTACGGGATTGGACGAGAAGTGCCGATGGAAGAGGTAGAAGCCGCCGCGCGCGCCGCCGCCATCCATGATGTCATCATGAGTTTTCCCAGAGGCTATCACACGCTGGTTGGAGAAAAAGGGGTAACGCTGTCCGGTGGTCAAAAGCAACGGGTTGCCATTGCCCGGACACTACTCAAGAATCCGCGTATTTTGATTCTTGACGATTCTACCTCTTCAGTAGATACCGAAACGGAAGCCGAAATCCGCGCCGCCCTGCAGGAGTTAATGAAAGGTCGCACTACCTTCATCATTGCTCACCGCATTCAAAGTGTGATGGAAGCCGACCAGATTCTGGTGATGGATCAGGGCAGAATTGTTCAACGCGGCAAACATGAAGATTTGCTGGCACAGGAAAACGGCTTTTACCGGAAGATTTACGACATTCAAACTCGCATTGAAGCCGAACTGGAGAAGGAGATTGCCAATGCCTCCTGACTACTTCGAGGAAGAAGAATTTGAGACCCGTTTTACCGGAAAAACGCTGCGCCGAATTGCCGGTTTGCTGGCAGGGCATAAAGGGACCGTGGCGGCGTTTCTGGTGATGATTGCGGCAGTGTCCGGTTTTGACGCGCTGTTCACTTACATCAGCAAGTTAGCCATTGATCACGGGATTCTTGAAAGTAACCTGCCCTATCTGTACCGCATGCTGGCAATTTACGGCGGTTTGACCGTCGCTCAGGCGCTGTTTGTCTTCGGGTTTATCTACACGGTGGGCATTCTGGGAGAACGCATCCGCTATGAGTTGCGCCAGAAGATGTTCAATCATCTCCAGAACCTGTCCCTGTCCTATTACAGCCGCACGCCGGTTGGCTGGATCATGGCGAGAGTGACGTCCGATTCCGACCGGGTGGCGGATCTGGTCACCTGGGGACTGCTGGATCTCACCTGGGCGGCGACCAATATTTTGACCTCTTTTGCCTTCATGCTGTACATCAACTGGCGTCTGGCGCTGATTGTCATTCTGATGGTGCCAGTCATGGCGTATGTTGCCACCGAGTTCCGTAAGCGCATTCTCAAGGAATACCGCAATGTGCGCAAAATCAATTCCAAGATCACCGGACAATTTAATGAGAACATCACCGGGGTACGGGTGGTCAAGGCACTGGTCCGTGAGGAAGCCAACGCCGCGGAATTCTCCGTGTTGACAGGCGAGATGTACAAAGCCGCCTATCGCGCCGCATGGCTCAGCGCGCTGTTCCTGCCCTCCGTGCAGTTAATTTCTGCCATGGCGGTGGGCTTCATTGCCTGGTACGCCGGATGGAGTTTTGAAGTAGCCGGGTTGACCATCGGCGGTATTCAGGCGTTTATCTCTTATGTTACTTTTATGATGTGGCCCATTCAGGATATGGCTCGTGTATTTGCCGAACTTCAGCACGCCACCGCATCAGCCGAGCGCATTTTCTCTTTGCTCGATTCCGTCCCCGAAGTGGCAGACCGTGAAGGGGCTTACGATCCGGGCAGTATCCGCGGGGATATTGAGTTCGATCACGTCACCTTCTATTACGAAGACGGCGTTCCTGTGCTGGAAGATTTCACCCTCAAGGTCAAACAGGGCGAAACCATTGCCCTGGTAGGACCGACTGGCGGCGGCAAAAGCACCATTGTCAACCTGCTGTGCCGTTTCTATGAGCCCAAAAAGGGCGTGATTCGCATTGGCGGGGTTGACTATACCCGCTTCTCACTCCATGCCATTCAATCGCGAATCGGGGTGGTTTTGCAAACCCCACACCTGTTTTCCGGAACCATCCGCGAAAACCTGCGCTACGGAAAACTGGACGCCACCGATGAAGAAATCGAACGGGCAGCAAAACTTGCCGGTGCTCATGAATTTATCATGCGGTTGGAGAAAGGGTACGATGAACCAGTAGGAGAGGGTGGGAACAACCTCTCGGTCGGTCAGAAACAACTGATCAGCCTCACCCGTGCCATTCTGGCAGATCCAGAAATTTTCGTCATGGATGAAGCCACTTCATCGGTTGACACGTTGACCGAGTCGCTCATTCAAAAAGGCATGGAACAGATGATGAAAGGACGCACCAGTTTCGTCATCGCGCACCGTCTTTCCACCATCAAAAGAGCAGATCGCATTCTGGTCATTGAGGGTGGAAAAATCGTGGAAATGGGAACGCACGCCGAACTGCTCCGGCAGAAAGGCAAATATTACCATCTCTATACTCGCCAGTTCCGTCAGGAAATGGAAGAAATTTTCGATCCGTTTGGGGAGTCCAAACCTGTGGTTCAACCCGCCGATTAGGCGCACCGATTTATTCGACAGGGACGGTTTGCAGGACGGGCAAACCGTCCTTTTTTTTCACCTGCATGGCAAAAGGAAAACGATTGAAATCCACCGCCATGTCCAGATCACGGGGAGGGAATGCTTCACGCGTACCATCGTAATGCCTGCCTGAGCGGGAGTCGCGCACTCGCCGTGCAACTTCATTCCAATCGATCGGACGGTTTTGCAGGTAGGCTTCCAGAACATCTGCGCAAACCACATCTTCATCCCCCCAACCCTCGTGGGGAAAATGCCCCGTTAAAACAAAGGTTATTTCCTCTGGCGCCATGCGCTGGAGATAAATGGCAGTGGCTCTGGCATTGGTCAGCGCCGCCGTGAGAATGGTGTTTGCGTGCAAACAACGGATGACCCCCTGGGTACCAGCCGTCGTGCGTTGAATGATGGTTTTGCCGCGTACATCGTAGCGGGAAAGTTCGCTGGGGGAATTGCCCAGATCAAACCCTGGAATGGGAATTCCATCAATTTCGCCCAGAAGCAAACTCTCCGGAAGGAGTTGATGCAGGTTCAGGGCTTCTTCCACAGAGGAAGTGAGATAAATTTCTTTGACCCCCGCCTCAAAAAGATACCCGGCGGTGGTAAACGCCCTCAGAACATCAATCACCACCACAACTCCACGGGCTTGATGACAGGAATCCAGGTTAACACGGTAAAACTGAGTCATATTTCGATTATATAGTAGCAAAGACAATTCAGAGGTGTTCAGAGCAATTCAACAAAAGGATATCTTCAGATTTGATGAGGTAATGTACAATCATGGGAAGCCATACGAAAGGAGAAGTATCCCCATGACCTCTACAGCCGAGAAAGCCTTTCAAGGTGGGGAAGGCATTTTACGCATGGCACCGAACTGGGTGCCGCGCTCGTTTTGCATACCCGGAGGCAGACTGAAACTGCATCCCGCCGATTTGTATGCCTACGGGGCTCATCGCGGCGGCATTGATGAGCGCTGGTTTGCCTCAACGGTCAAAGCCGATAACGGTCCACTCACCCTGCCCGATGAAGGATTAAGTTATGTGGTATGTGGAAAAAAAGATACCGACGAAAGGGTTCTCTTCAAAGATGTGGTTGCAGAATTAGGGGCTGCTCTCATCGGAAGGGATTTATGGGAACGGTACGGGACTTTTCCCGTATTTGCCAAGTTTTTCGACAATCGTCAGGCGTTGCCTTTTCACCTCCACCATCGCAAAGAACACGCTGCACTGGTGGGACAACCGCCCAAGCCCGAAGCCTATTACTTTCCACCGCAGATGAACAATCATATGGGGGAATTTCCCTATACGTTTTTTGGATTGGACCCCGGCACCACACCGGGAGACATCAAATTCTGCCTGCGGCGGTGGCATCAGGGAGATAATGGCATTCTGGATCTTTCCCGGGCATACCGCCTGAGCCTGGGAACCGGCTGGAATATTCCTGCCGGAATCCTGCATGCTCCGGGAAGCCTTTGCACCTATGAACCGCAATGGGCAAGTGATATCTATGCCATGTTTCAGTCACTGGTCAACGATGTCCCCTTTGGCTGGGAGATGTTGACTCATTACGTCCCGGAGGAGCGCCGGCAGGACCTGGATTTTATTGTGTCCCTCATCGACTGGGAAGCCAACACCGACCCACAGTTCCGGCACAACCACCTGCTTTTGCCAGAGCCAGTCAGACCTGTGGAAGAGATGCAGGAAGAAGGCGCTTTGCAATACCGGGTGGTTTACAATTCACCGCTCTTTTCCTCAAAAGAAGTTCAGGTATTACCCGGACGTTCCGTCCTCCTCAAAGACGACGGCGCCTACAGCGTCATTGCTGTTCAAGGGCACGGCGTTCTGGGCGTGTGGAATGTGGAAACCCCTACCCTGATTCGCTTTGGTCAACTGACCCAGGATGAGTTCTTCGTCTCTGAAAGCGCCGCAAAAGAAGGGGTAAGAGTGGAAAACCGGAGCCGCTCTGAGCCTCTCATCCTGTTGCAAACGTTCGGTCCCAAACTTTCAAAAGTGTAAAGGAAAGGAACCTTGTCCCGACACATTCCCCATCCTGTTTTTCGCTTTTTCCTGCTCCTTTTTGGGGTGATGTGTGGCTCAACGGCAGTTATCCTCATTAAAGCCAGCGATGAACATCCCTTTCTGGTGGCATCTTACCGTTTACTGCTGGCATCTGCCATTCTGTTTCCATTTTTTCTGCGGGATTTGAGAGACTATCCCGGATATGGATGGCGTCAACTCTCATGGACGTTTCTGCCAGCCGCGGCTCTGGCAGTCCATTTTATGTCCTGGGTAGTTGGCGCGCGGATGACGCCCGTTGCCAATGCCAGTTTAATTGCCAACCTGACCCCGGTTGCCATGCCCTTTTTTGTCTGGTTGTTCTTTCAGGAGCGGGTCAATCGAGTGGAAATTTTTGGAACATTCCTCACTCTGACAGGGCTGATCTTGCTGACAGGCTTCACGTTTCGCATCAACCCGGAGCATTTCCGCGGCAACCTGATTTGTTTTGGTTCGATGCTGGCTTTTGCCGCATACCTGGCACTGGGCAGACGCAACGGTGGGCGCATCTCTCTGTGGCTTTACATGGTACCGCTGTACTTCTTCGCCGGGTTAATCAGCCTGATCACAGCTACATTCTGGATCAATCCGCTGAAACCGTATACATTATCGAATATCCTGTATATTCTGGCGCTTGCCATTGTCCCAACTGTCGGTGGACATACCATTCTGAATTACTCCCTGAAGTTTTTCCGCGGTCAGGTCGTCAGCGTCACCAATTTAACCCAACCCATTTTTGCTACCATACTGGGATATCTGGTCTTTCAAGAGAAACCCGCCCCCCTGTTTTATCTGGCAGCGGGAATCATGATGATCGGAATCCTGATCGTTTTACAGGGAAGCCGGCTTCATCAAGTCACACGATGACTAGTCCGAGACACAGGCGAGGAAGGTTCCACATCCATCACCTGTTGCAGTTGTTGGAGCAATAGTTCTTTTCGGGCTACTCCATGATTGACAAAACGGGGCACACCGGCACTGTCAAATACAAACGTCGTGGGGATGGAGAGGATGCCATACCGTTGTACCAGTTCAGGTTGTTCATAAGCATTGACTTCAACAATCCTGAAACGATCCCCCAGCGCGGATTTGATAGACTGTAATACCGGTCGTTGAACGGTGCGGCAGGGAGCACAGTCAGGCGTAGTAAAGTACAGGATAAAAGGTGTCCCTCGGGGATAAGACAAAGGCGGCGCCATCCTCTGGGCTCTTTTCAGGGAGAGGGACTTCAAAAAAACATACACTCCCCAACCCGAAAGTCCTGCAAACAAAGCGATCAGTAAACGAGTAAAAATCTCTTCCATAAATTTAACTTTCTTTGCGCGGACGAAAGCCAGGTAGAGTACCGGCTGGAGGAGACTGGGTAAAGCCGGGAATGCCAAAACGGTTGAACCAGTAATACATCGCACATCCGAGGCAGAATCCGCCAAACACGTTAAGCGCCGCCAGCGCAATGACAATCCATGACAGAATCCAGCCCACTCCAGAGAACCCGCTAAAGAGCGTCAAGGCAGATGCCGCCAGAAATGTACCCCCTACTCCCTGGGCAAAGAGATGGGGTTCGCGGTGATCGGGAATTGCGTCAGGCTTGACCCATCCCAGTGGTTTAAGAACACGATGATACACCCAGCCAAACGCCGGGCGTTTCCACAACAGACTTCCTCCCAGCATCAACCCGGAGACCAGCGCTACCAGCACAGGCACACTGAAAATGAAAGCAATCAACAAAAGAATGATAATGAGCAGTTGATTGACCTTAAGGGCTGAGTGATCAATGGGTTCAAGCGGTTTCATAATAAACCTCCTTCTAAAAAATATTCGGGTGGCTCGTGTTATCAGTTATTGATTGGCGAACCACCCGAACAGATATTCGAAGAAAAGCCTCATCAACCTGAGGGTGGTGCGCCTATCAGACAGAAACACATACAGAAAACAGGTTCCAACACCATATTATTCATTACAGATAATTTTAGTCCGATTTCAACCCCTGTCAACCATTTGTCCAAATTTAACTGTGGCTTTTCCATTTGAAAAACAACTCTCCCCTGTTGTTTTTTTTGCTCTTTTGGAAAAAGGATCTGACTTTCGAAGATTGTTCAACATCTCGATTGTCATGAATCTGATGAAAACACACAAAATTTACCCTGTCGTCATCCTTTTTCTATTACGTTTTACACTGAGCGGCACTATGATAAAGGGGTAAAACCATTTTCATTCAATAATCTGGAGGGTTTATGAACCAGCAAAACCGCACCTCAAACATAACCATAAGCCGCCTTCCCAGAAATATCTGGGCAGTCAGCCTGACCAGTTTCTTTATGGATGTTTCCAGTGAAATGGTGCTGAACATTTTGCCGTTGTTTCTGGCAAATGTTCTGGGGGTCAGAACCAGTGTGATCGGTTTGATTGAAGGCATTGCCGAAGCCACTTCCAGTTTATTAAAGGTGTTTTCGGGATGGCTTTCAGATCGTCTGAAAGGGAGAAAATGGATTGCCGTTGCCGGATACGGATTATCCGCCATCTCCAAGCCATTCTTTTACTTTGCCTCTACATGGGAAGCCATTGCCGCCATCCGCTGGACCGATCGCGTTGGAAAAGGCATCCGTACTGCGCCTCGGGATGCTCTGGTTGCCGATTCGGTAGAACCGGAAGTCCGCGGGCTGGCTTTTGGCGTACAGCGTGCTGCAGATACGGCTGGGGCTCTTCTGGGCATTCTCATCGCAGCAGGGCTTGTGTGGTGGGGACAAGCCAATCAAATCCAGTTAGGTGCAGAGACATTCCGAACGGTGGTATTGATCAGCATCATTCCTGGCATTCTGGCAGTTATCTCGCTGGCTGTCGGAGCGCAGGATGTCCCCTTGAAAGCACAGGGCGAAGCCCCTCGCCTGGCTTTTCGTTCTCTGGGTAAACCCTTTGTGATCTTCATGATCATCGTGGGAATTTTCGATATTGGAAATTCTTCCGACGCCTTTCTGGTCTTGCGGGCTCAGGAACGCGGGTTGAGCACGCTGGGCATTTTACTCATGCTGGCGGCTTTCAACCTGGTATATACCCTGCTTTCAGCACCCGCTGGCTCGATTTCGGATCGCATCGGCAGGCGTAAGGTCATCATCGGAGGATGGCTGGTGTACAGTGCCATTTATCTGGGGTTTGCCCTTGCCAGACAAGCCTGGCACGTGGTGGTATTTTATATCCTCTACGGGGTTTATTACGGTTTAGCCTTTGGAACGACCAAAGCCATGGTAGCCGACCTGGTACCCGAAACCCTGCGCGGAACCGCCTATGGAACCTACAACGCCGTTCTGGGTATTCTGGATTTCCCCGCATCGGTCATTGCAGGGATTCTCTGGCAGGGGGTCGGAAACTGGCATGGATTTGGGGCTTCAGCACCTTTCTTCTTCGGAGCCATCATGAGCCTTTTAGCGGCTATTCTCATGGCAGTGTGGAATCCGGCTCCTGTCAGGGCGCGCGCCCGTTGACATTCAACCCAGAGCAACGAAAACGTGCGGGCGTGTCTCTGAACATCCCGCACGTTTTTTGTTCAAATGAAAGCGGAAAATCCTAGGAAATTTTTGCCAGAAGAGCGGCTTTCTTCTGATTGAATTCGTCCTCAGTAATCAACCCCTTCTTTCTTAGTTCGTCTAACTGTTCAATCAGACGGGGAATGGTAAAGATTGAAGCGTCTGAAGCACCCTCGCGCATCTGATCGTCCAGGCGAATCTTCGCATTCAACATGGTGGTCTTAAACCGAATGGGATTGGCAATCCGCGTAAAACGGTTGACGCCCATTTCACTGGCGGTGAGCACTTCCAGATCCCCATAATTTAAGAAGCGCCCAATTACCGATTGCACCATCTTCACATCATTCACCTTTTCCAAAGAAGAGTCGGTTACATTTTTATTGAGAATGCCGGTGATCTGAATGACCCGGAGATTGGTCACAATGTACTGGTGATTCCACCACTTCAGCACGTCTCGAATCAGGCTGACCAAGGGGATGATTAACAGCAAATATCCCAGAGCAATCCCCGGATTTCCCCCGCCAGTGATGAGGAAAATGGTAACCAGCAAAATGGTGATACCTGCCAGAACCATTTCAACCAGAATTTGTTCTATCAGCACAATCCAGTGCTGGTGGGTGGTGAGCAGAATCTGCTCGTTCTCTCCCAAAAGTCTTTTCAAATATGTGGGGCTCATCATTCACCTCGTTTCTATCATATAGTATAGCCGAATCAAAAACGGATGGCTCAAAAAGCCATCCGTTTTGAATTCAGGGTTTATCAGGGGTTAATTGTTTTTACCCGGTTCTTCTTCGTCGTCTTCTTCAAAATCTTCTTCGTCAAACTCGAATTCGAGTTCTTCTTCGTCAAATTCGTCATGCACATGCCCATGAGCCAGTTCTTCCGGTTCAGCATTGCGCAAATCTACAATGGTCACCTCAAAACTGAGGTCTTTGCCAGCCAGAGGATGATTGAAGTCCAACTGCACCACGTCTTTGCCCACGCTGGTAATGCGCGCATCGAGCAGTTCGCCTTCTTCATTGCGAACGGTCAGGTCCACCCCAACACGCAGAGGAATATCAGCGGGAAATTCACTGCGGGGGACGTCAATCACGGCTTCAGGGTCGTATTCCCCATAGCCTTCGGCGGCTTTGACCAGAACCGTGCGGGTATCCCCAACTTTCATTCCATACAGTTCGCGTTCCAGTCCGGGGATAATGTTTTGATGTCCCTGCAAGAACTGAATGGGCTCACTGCCTTCCGTGGTGTCCAGCACTTCGCCGTTCACCTTCAAGGTATAATCCAACGAGACGACCACATCATCGGCAACAACAGTTGGCTTTTCGGTATTTGCCATAGAAACAGAAACCTTCTTTCTTAACAATTTAAGTCGCTCCGCGGTACAGAACAGGAGCGACCCTGATCTTCCCCAAACGTATGCGCTTTTCTTGTCAAAATTATAACATAAAAATTGGGAATTCCATCCCGGTTTGAAGACCATTTATAAAGTTCTTAAATCAGGTCAAGAAGAGGATTATTGTCATATTAGTTGGTGATTTTTGACGCTTTGTCACAACTTCTGTGATTGGTATTGTGTGCTATAAATGTTCGAAATCCAGTAACTCCATTTTACAGGGAGGTTGGTATATGAGTGTGCTAACCCTTTCTCAATGGCAATTTGCCATCACATCTGTGTATCATTTCTTCTTTGTGCCTCTAACTCTGGGGCTTTCTGTCCTGACTGCCATTATGGAAACCATTTATGTGCGCTCGGGGCAGGAAGTGTACAAACGGATGGCAAAATTCTGGGGTACATTATTTGTCATCAACTTTGCCATGGGGGTGGTCACCGGCATTGTCCAGGAATTTCAATTCGGTATGAACTGGTCGGAGTATTCCCGGTTTGTCGGTGATATCTTCGGGGCGCCTCTGGCAATTGAAGCCCTGCTGGCGTTCTTCCTTGAGTCTACTTTCCTGGGCTTGTGGTTGTTCGGCTGGAACAAATTATCCAAAGGTCTGCATGCATTGACCATCTGGATGGTTGCGCTCGGCTCAAATATTTCTGCCCTGTGGATCTTGATTGCCAATTCCTTTATGCAACATCCCGTGGGTTATACACTGGAAGGTGGACGAGCGGTGATGACCGATTTTGGTGCGCTCATCGCCAACCCCTATGTCTGGACGCAGTTCCCCCATACAGTACTCTCCGGGTTTACCACAGGGGCATTTTTTGTTGCAGGAATCAGCGCTTATCACCTCTTCCGCAAAAATGAAGAGGATTTGTTCCGTCGTTCTTTTAATTTGGCAGCAGTATTCGGCATCATCTCGATCTTCCTGGTCATACTGGTGGGACACAGTCAGGCACAGCGCATGGTGCAATTACAGCCCATGAAAATGGCGGCAGTAGAAGCCCTGTGGGAAAGCGAAAATCCGGCATCCTTCTCCCTGTTCACAGTGGGTGATGAAAAGAATCTCAAAGACCGCTTTGCCCTGCGCATTCCATACCTGCTCTCCATCCTGGCATACAACCAGCCAACGGGTGAGGTCAAAGGAATTCGCAACCTCCAGGCTGAATACGAGCAACTGTACGGACCGGGTTATTATGTGCCTTCTGTATTCACCGCATACTGGACTTTCCGGATTATGGTGGGTGCCGGTTTCCTCATGCTGGCTCTGATGGCGCTGGCTTTATGGTATGTATTGAAGAATAAACCCCTGGCGGGAACTCGTCTGGCAAAATGGCTACCATTTGCTATCGCCCTTCCATACCTCGCCAACACCACGGGGTGGATTCTGACAGAGACGGGTCGTCAACCCTGGGTGGTGTATGGGGTGATGAAGACCGAGCAAGCCTTTTCTCCCAATCTGACCCCAGGCATGGTGCTTACCACGCTGATTTTATTCACGGTGGTGTACGGCGTGTTAATGGCGGCAGATATCTATCTGCTTGCGAAATACGCGCGAAAAGTTCCCCCTGAAGGGGAAGAGCCGGTGTTTCATGAAGCCTATGCAGAGTAGGAGGGAAATATGAATCTCAATGAAGTCTGGTTCATTTTGATTGCCGTGCTTTATCTGGGCTTCTTCGTGCTGGAAGGATTCGACTTTGGTGTAGGGATTCTGCTTCCCTTCCTGGGAAAGAAGGACGAAGAACGACGGGTAATCATCAACACGATTGGTCCACACTGGGACGGGAATGAAGTATGGCTCATTACCGCTGGTGGAGCAACCTTTGCGGCGTTCCCACACTGGTACGCGACTCTTTTCAGCGGGTTTTACCTTCCCCTGTTCCTGATCCTGCTGGCGCTTATCCTGCGTGGGGTCGCTTTTGAGTTCCGCAGTAAGGACGAAAACCCCAAATGGCGCGCTTTCTGGGACTGGGCAATTTTTGGGGGCAGTCTGATACCGGCATTGCTCTTCGGGGTGGCTTTTACCAACATCATGGCAGGTGTGCCCATTGATGCCAACATGAATTATGTGGGAGGCTTCTGGAACCTGCTCAATCCCTACGCTTTGATTGGTGGGCTGGTCTCTTTGCTGGGGTTCATCCTGCACGGCGCGGTGTTCCTCAGTTTGAAGACCGACGGCGAGATGATGAAACGCGCTCAGGACGCCGCCCGAAAGATCTGGCTTCCTGCCATGCTGGTGCTGGTGATGTTTATTATCGCCACTTACTTCTTCACCGATGTTTTGCAACAGTTAGGCATTAACCCCGGTCCCGTCCCGATTGGCGTATTCTTTACCATGCTGGCAGCCGGTTACTTCGTCTATACGCGCCGCAGTGGCTGGGCATTCGTGATGACCACCCTCTCCATTTTGTTCGCCACGGCAACCATCTTCCTGATTCTCTACCCCCGGGTGATGGTTTCCTCACTGGATCCGGCGTACAGTCTGACCATTTACAACGCCGCATCCAGCCCGTATACCCTGCGGATAATGAGCATCGTGGCGTTAATCTTTGTCCCCATTGTGCTGGCGTATCAGGGTTGGTCCTACTGGGTGTTCCGCAAACGCATCACGCAAAAGCAAGACCTGCATTATTAGAGCCAGCCTGATCGTTAAATAGACAAAAGAGGCACAACGGTGAAGCGGAATGAGGACATGTGCCTCATTCCGCTCTCCTCTGTACCTCTGGATAGTCCCTTTTTGACGGTTCTCCTCTCTGCCATTCCGGGTTATAATACGACAAATATTTGTGAGGGTTTGCACATTCTGTGCAGTTTCTTTAAGGAGAGGTAACCATGATCAAACTCGTTTTACTGCGCCACGGGCAAAGCACGTGGAACCTTGAAAATCGTTTTACCGGATGGACAGACGTAGACCTGTCCGAACAGGGCGTTCAGGAAGCCCATGAAGCCGGGCGTCTCTTGCGGGAAGCCGGTTATACGTTCGATATTGCCTTCACATCGGTTTTGAAGCGTGCCATCCGCACCCTGTGGATTGCGCTGGATGAACTGGATCAGATGTACATTCCCATCAAAAATGCCTGGCAGTTGAATGAACGGCACTACGGGGCTTTGCAGGGGTTGAACAAAGCCGAAATGGCTGAAAAGTATGGCAAAGAACAGGTTCACCTCTGGCGCCGCAGTTACAATGTCCCCCCACCCCCGCTGGATCTGGATGACCCGCGCCATCCCCGCTTCGACCCCCGCTATGCCAAAGTGGACCCGGCGCTTTTGCCTGCCAGCGAATCGCTGGAACTGACCCTCAAGCGCGTTATGCCCTACTGGGAAAGCGAAATTGTCCCGCGCCTCAAAGCCGGAGAGAAAGTCCTGATTGCCGCCCATGGCAACAGTTTACGCGCGCTGGTCAAACACCTGGACAACATGACCGATGAGGATATTGTCGAACTGAATATCCCTACCGGCATCCCGCTGGTGTACGAACTGGACGACTCCCTCAAACCCATCACTCATTACTACCTGGGGGATCCGGAAAAAGCCAAAGCCGCCGCCGAAGCGGTTGCCCGGCAAACCGAAAAGAAATAAACCTGAAGGTGTATCATTTCAACGGGGCGTGTCAGTACGCCCCGTTTTAATTTTTTACCTGCGCTTTTCCTTTTGCAGGTCCAGCCACACCGTGATTATAATGACCAGTTCTGCCAGTTTGGCGCTGATACTGGCGGCATCCAGTTTGCCATTCAACACAGCCCAGAGGAGAATGGTCAGGGCGCTGTAACCAATCAGCCCCAGACTTACCCAGCGCCGCCTAGATTGAAACAGGGGGAGTGGTATCACCAGCAAACCAAACAACCCCAGAAACCCTATAGCATTCAAGATGAAGATCACAGCGTTATAGGCAAACCCCAGGTAAAAGTGGACTGCCGCCGTCACCAGAACAGCCACACCCATCAGGACACGAGAAACCATTTTTGGTTTTGTCATTTTGCCACCTCTCTTTTGAAATGAAACAAAGACCGTATACTCCCACTTCCAGAAATCAGCACGCCAATCAGCCCGAGGAGAACATCGCGTATGCGAATGGTCAGTCCCAAAGCCACCCCGATGACTGGCGATAAGCCCAAAGAAACTGCCGCGAAAACCATGGCAGACTCAAATATTCCCACAGCGGCAGGCACAGGCAGTAAAAAGGAGAAACGCGCCAGAATCAGAAAGCGCAGCATGTGAAGCAGGGAAAGCGGATCACTCAAACCACTGAGCAACCAGGCAAATTCCCCAATCGAAACCAGCCAGGATAAGACAGAGATCAGAAAGGCTTTAATCAGGGTCAATGTATGCTGCTGCGCAAAATCACCCAGATGAGACTCCATGAGAATCACCTGATGGCTTACAGCAATCCAGAATGGGTTTCCTGTGGAACGAATTTTTAGGAGAACCCGGGTCAACGGTGTCTCTCCCCTCATCAACAACAGGAAATGCGCCACAGGAACGATCAAAACCAACCCGGTGCTCAAACTCAACCAGCGGATTCCTCCTGCCCATTCCATATCCAGGAACAGAATCATCAACACGCCCGCGGCAAGAACGGCAAAATTGGTCAATCCATCTATCAGGCGGTCCAGGTAAACAGAAGTCATCACACTGGACAACGGCAGTTGCGCGTCCCGGGCAACCAGATACACCTGCACCGGCTCCCCGCCGATTTGAGGCCCGGGCGTGAAATAACTCCATCCAAATCCGGCAAGGCGGGCAAACACGCGCTTTTTCAGCGATACAGGCAATCCCAGCGCCTGCAGAATAACGCCCCAACGCCATGCCCAGAAAAGGATGACGAGCAGGTTCAGCCCTGCCCAGATCAGCCAGAAACGCACCGGTTGGCGCAACCAGAGCCCAGTCAATCCAGAAAGGGTGATATCCTCAAGACTTTCACTTAAGGCAAAAAACCCCACGCCCACCAGCATGAGGCTGATCAGAATCAAGCCCGCTTTCAGGAAGGTTCGCCAGCGCGGTGATAAATTAACCACTCTTCCGGTGTCCATACCGATAACCTGCCTGTACCCAGCATCAAAATCCCAAAACCACCCACCAGCGCCCCCCATGCTTCCCATTGATGAGGAATGACGGATATTGCCAGCCCCCCCATGATCATCCAACCGATACCAGCAACTCTGCCCAAAATGCCTGAAAAGACCATGAGCCATAATCCCACCACAATTGCCCGCCCCCACAATGGGAGAAAGTCAGGTGGGAGAGAAACCAGCAAAAAGCCTCCCGAAAGAATTGTGACCAGTCGAAAAATCGGGGGAAAAACGCGCGAGAGGAACGCCAGAACTCCCCAGCGGAAAAGCGGATCAGAGTGCTCATCCATTGCCATACTGACATACAACCAGTCCCGCAAGAACGCCGTCAGGAAGGGTATCATCCAGAGCCACGCGGCGACAGTAGTGGCTGGGGGAGAAAAGACAGGCAACAGTACCACGGCAATGAAGCCCATCTGGATTCCCGCCATGTAGCGACGGTACGGATTGAACGGGAGAGGCGCGAGGGGCAGGCGCTTTCGCTGGCGCCATCTCAGTCCAGCCACATACAGGAAACGGGCAAGCCCCACCAGAAGAAATGGAAACGGTACCTGTTCCAGACGCACCAGCAAAGTACAGGCAATCAGTACGCCAAGGCTGTCCCAGTGCATGTCCAGAGCCTCGCCCAGGCGACTCGAGCGGTGGGTGATTCGCGCCACCCAGCCATCCACAAAATCCAGAACAGCGACCAGAGCATACAGGATTCCCGGTATCCAACGGACAACTCCATCGAGCGATGGAAGGAAAAGGAACCCAAAGAGCCAGGCGAGTAAACCAGCCCGAAACAGGGTAATGCGATTTGCCCATCCCAGATCGGGAAAGAGCCTGTCCCCGTTCTGGGGAGTATTGAGATGCATGTGTTTGAGAAGATACCCAAAGGCGTATCCTGAAAACGCCAGCGTAGATATACTCCAGACAATTAACCCGTTCTCGGGCATGACAAGGCGAATGAACCAGACCCCCACGGTCCACAGAAGAAGATAGGACACCCCTACCCCCAGCAAGTCCATCCATTGAAATGGGGAAAAGGTAGAAGTAGAGCGCAACCGATTAATCATACAAAAATTGTAATGTTTTCTTGATAAAAAAGAAAGCCAAATGTTTATACCGGTAACTCCGCTCTTTAAAAATGAAACTGCCCGAAATCCCCGGGCAGTTTCGTCTGCGTACACTGCAAATTAGCGGCTCACCTTCCGCAAGCCAATCTTAACCGTTTCGCCATCAAAGGAATCCTCAGCGGTTGCCATGTCAGCCATGATAGTGCCAGCGGAGAGGGAGAGGGTAAGCGTTTCATTCATAATGTAATCACGGAACGCTTCCACCGCCTGCGCCAGCCCATCAGAAGCCTGATAGACCACTTCAATGCGGTCGGCAATATCCAGACCTGCGTTCTTGCGCAAATCCTGCACACGGCGCACAAATTCACGCGCCAGCCCTTCTCGAATCAACTCCGGGGTGAGGTCGGTAGTGAGCGCCGCCAGATAGGCGCCCTCTGAAGCCACCGCGTACCCGCTGCGCGCCTGCATCCGAACCTCCACTTCTTCAGGGAGAATCTCGTAGGTTTCACCGTTGACGGAAACGGTCAGCGACTGACCGGCAAGCAGGGCCTGCGCCGCCTGAGCGGCATCCAGCGCCAGCAAAGCCTGACGAATGGCAGGGAAGCGATTGCCGTACTTCTGCCCCAGTTGCTTGGGAAGCGGGTTGAGGCTGTAGGATACTGCTTCTCCGGCAGCGTTCAGCATACGCACCTGTTTGACGTTCAACTCATCTTCCAGCAAATCCGCATACCTGAGCGGAATGTCCTGCTCGTCAGCATTCCCCACTGCAAAAGCCACTTCTTGCAGGGGTTGCCGCACCTTACGGTTGGCTTTATTGCGGGCGGCATGTCCCAAGGATGCCAGTTTCATCACCAGCGTCATTTCACGGTTGAGCCCTTCATCAATACGAGCAGGGTCAAATGAGGGCCAGTCGCACATATGCACCGAAAGCGGCGCATTCTCGTCCACCGAGCGCACCAGATTCTGATACAGTTCCTCTGCAAGGAACGGCATGGTTGGAGCCAGCAGTTTGCTCAACGTTACCAGCGCTTCATACAGGGTGGCATAGGCGGCTTTCTTATCGGCATCAGAACCACTCTTCCAGAAACGGCGGCGGGAGCGGCGCAAATACCAGTTCGACAATTGATCCACAAAGGCTTCCACCGGTCGGGTAGCGCCAAGCACATCATAATGCTCCAGCGCCTCGGTGACATCGCGTACCAGCGCGTGAAGTGCCGAGAGCAACCAGCGATCCAGAGAATTGTACTCCACTGGAACACCGGCTTCCGGCTTCCATCCATCCAGATTGGCGTAGGTCACAAAAAAGGAATAGGTATTCCAAAGGGTCAGGGTGAAGTTGCTCACCACTTCGCCAACCAGTTCTGCTGAGAAGCGCCGTTCCTGACCGGGCGGAGTTGCCGTGTAGAGATACCAGCGCATGGCATCTGCGCCGTGCTGACGGATCACATCCCACGGATCAACAATGTTGCCGCGCGATTTGCTCATCTTCTGCCCGTTTTTATCCAGAATCAAGCCAAGGCAGATGACATTCTTATAGCATTCCGAGTCAAACAGCAGGGTGCTGATGGCATGCAAAGAGTAGAACCATCCGCGGGTTTGATCCACGGCTTCACAGATGAAATCGGCGGGGAACTGCTTTTTGAAAAGTTCCTGATTTTCAAAGGGATAATGCCACTGCGCCACCGGCATGGAACCGGAATCGAACCACACATCAATCAATTCCGGAACACGGGTCATCTTACCGCCGCACTCCGGGCACTTC
>Ga0116210_1000890_pt1 | contig 25751 bp, 9 predicted proteins | sample TshhotsprinmetaG_FD_94483 | JGI IMG/M metagenome (GOLD analysis project Ga0116210, IMG submission 94483) | Hot spring microbial communities from South Africa to study Microbial Dark Matter (Phase II) - Tshipise hot spring metaG | ecosystem: Environmental > Aquatic > Thermal springs > Hot (42-90C)... | reverse complement strand
GCTTGTTGGAAAAATGATTTCCGCGTGTGGCAAGAATGATTTCCGCGTGTAAAAGGAATAAACGAAAGAGTGAAATAGCCCGGCAAGAGTGCAAGCCATAGAAGCGCAAGAGAAGAGAGATCAAAGGACTTTGCGGTGCTTAAGATCGAGATTCCCGGGTTCAAGCTGCTTCAATTGGAACACCTTGTGATGGATTATAACGGCACGTTAGCCTACGACGGTTTTCCGGCCCAAGGGGTACGGGAGCAGTTGAATCAATTGGCCGAAATTCTTCAGCTTCACGTGGTAACGGCCGACACATTCGGCCGGGTGCGCAGCCAATTAACCGGGTGGCCATGCCGGCTGGAATTGCTCGGACACACCGGGCAAGATGTCGCCAAAAAGGAGTACGTGGAGAACCTGGGAGCAAGCGGCGTTGTAGCGATCGGCAACGGACGGAATGACCGGCTCATGATGCGGTCGGCCGCATTGGGCATCTGCGTGTTGGGCAACGAAGGGGCGGCCGCCGAGACCCTCGCCGCGGCCGATGTCGTCTGCCGGAGTATCGGCGAAACCCTCCAATTGCTGCTAAATCCGATGAGACTTGTCGCCACTTTAAGAAGCTAATCACAGGATGGCAAAACGCATGGTTTCCTTGATGCATTGCTAGAGTGTCGTTCGGGGAAACCAATTAGTGTTTCATGTCTTTCAATTGATAGAGGAGTGATGCCATGACCGGAATTTCCGCGAAATATCCCGGATTTCGCCGGCCCGCGAGTGGGTATCCGTTTTGCGCAGGGATCTTTCGGTGGCGATCTGTTGCAGGCGTTGGCAAACCCGGGGTGGGTGGATGCGGCAGGGTGCCGCTTGTTTTCGTGGACCTTACGGCGGCTGTGGCATGTCTGCTATCCTTTGTGGCGCTTTGGGCGGGGATTTTGGGGGTCGTGATCCCCACGAGTGCTCAGGAGATCGTGGTGCCGGAATTTCCGGCGGTTCCGGGGGATTTGCCCCCGCAAAGTCCGACGCCCTACGCCGTTTGGAGGAATGGGCCGAGCCATTCGCCGGATTATTTTCCGATCGCCGTCTGGCTCCAGCATCCGCGGAATGCCCCGGCGTACAAGAAGGCGGGGATCAACCTGTACGTGGGGTTGTGGCGAGGACCGACCGAGGAGCAGCTTCGGCTTTTGCGTGAGGCAGGCATGCCCGTGATTTGCTCGCTGAACGACTATGCGCGGCAGCATCTGAACGATCCGATCATCGTGGGCTGGATGCACGGGGATGAGCCGGATAATGCCCAACCGCGCCGAGATGGTAAACCGGGGTGGGGACCGCCGATTCCACCGGAGGAAATCATCGCCGATTACAAACGCATTCGCGAAATTGATCCCACGCGTCCTGTGCTGCTCAATTTAGGGCAGGGGGTAGCGTGGGATCGGTGGCACGGCCGAGGGGTACGAAGTAATCATCCCGAGGATTACCCGCTTTACGTTCAAGGGGCGGATATCGTTTCGTTTGACATCTATCCGGTGGTGCACGATCATCCGGCGGTAAAGGGCCAACTGTGGTATGTCGCCTATGGAGTCGCGCGGTTACGCCACTGGACCAACTACGAAAAGATCGTATGGAACTGCATCGAGTGTACGCGGATCAGCAATGTTGAGGTAAAACCGACACCCGAGCAAGTTCGGGCCGAAGTTTGGATGGCACTCATCCACGGCAGTCGCGGGCTGATTTACTTCGTCCACCAATTCAAACCGCAATTTATCGAAGCCGCTTTGCTCGCTGACCCGGAAATGCTTGAGGCGGTGACCCGGATCAATACTCAGATCCATGAACTGGCGCCGGTCCTTAACTCACCGACGCTAAGCGGTGCGGTATCGGTGCGAACCGATCCGGCCAATGTGCCCGTTGCCATCATGGCAAAGCGTTGGGGAGGGGCGATTTATCTGTTTACTGTGGCGATGAGAGATCGCCCGGTAACGGCGGCGTTTCAACTGGCCGACCCGGGCTGCGGGGGAAGCATCGAGGTGCTGGGGGAGAATCGGACGTTGAAACTTGCCGATTCTCGCTTCAGCGACTCTTTCCGAGGTTACGAAGTTCATTTGTACCGGATTTCGCTGGATCGCTAAAACGATGCCGGTTTCCGAGGCTGCTTTGGTGGGAGATAACAGCGTGTCCCGTCGAGCCTTAGTACCACTTTCGGCGCTTGTGGCGGGGCAAGAGGCTGATTTTTTTGCCCTCTTAGCGGCGAAAGAAGAATTGCGTACCCGGGAGGGGAAGCCATATTTCCGCGTGTGTTTCCGGGATGCTCGGCGGGAGGTGAATTTTCCCATTTGGATCGATTCCCATTGGGGCCCGGCATGCCGGAACGATTGGAGCGTGGGCACCTTTTACAAGCTGCGGGCAGTCTATCGGGAAAGCAACTTCGGCCCAGAGCTTGAGATTCGGGCAATTCGTCCCGTGAACGAGAAAGATCGCGAGGACGGTTTCGATCCGGACATGCTCCTGCCGCGCTCCCGCGAAGAGCCGCAAATTCTTTGGGAAAGACTTCATGAATTGATGGTTCGGGAGATCCCGTCGGAGCCCCTCCGCAATTTTGTGGCGGAGGTGTTGCGGCGATATCGTCGGGAATGGCTGCGCCTACCCGCCTCGTGCCGATACCATCACCCTCATCTGGGGGGTCTACTGGAACACACGCTTCACGTGGCAGAAAATACGGCGCTTTTGGCCCGGGCATACCGGCAAAGATACCCGGAAAAGGAAGTGCCATTCGAGCCGCAACTAGCCGTAGCCGGTGCTATTTTGCACGATGCGGGAAAGCTCCTCGAACTGGTGCAAAGTCCGCAAGCCGCCGACTTTTCGGCCTCCGGGATGCTGCTAGGGCATGGGGTGTTAGGAAGAGATATCTTGCACCAGGTGGCGGCAACGCACCGGATCGATCCGGAGTGGTTTTTGCGCCTCGAGCATATTGTGATTTCGCACCACGGCGAGCCGGAGGGGGGAACGCCCCGACCCCCGATGACTTTGGAGGCTTTGCTAGTGCAGCTCCTCAACCAACTCGATGCAAAATGGAACATGGCGTGGAAAATCCTTTCTGAAGAGAAACAGGGGGCGTGGACTTCGGATCGCAACATCTTGAAACAACGGCTTTATCGAGGCCCAAGTACGTCGGATTAGCCGATCTGCCCACCCCACCTTTTCGTGGGTATTGCCGGCAGGGACACTGAAAACGATTGTAGCCTGGCAAGCCGCGGCGGGCGGAGTCTGGTTCAGAGCTCCTTAGGGATCCTCTGACGAGGGAAGCGAGCGAAGAAAGAAAGCGACCGCAAGCCATGCATCTTTGAACGAAGGAACATTCAGGATCGGATTCGGGGTAACTTTCGGGGCGCAACCGGCTTGAGGCAAGTGGCAACGGGGCAAAAAGCGCTTGCAGCGGGGGAGTTCGCGGCGGTGAACGGACCGAAGTCCGCCCGGCTGCTCTCGATCCTTAGTGTCACGATCTCACGGGGATTGGTTGCGAGCCTTTTGTCGGGTACGGCTTTGTGCCTTTGACCGGATCGGATTTGCGGTTTGCCCCCAGAAACGATTCCCCTTTAGCCGAAGGAAAAGCGTTTTTGTCAAGAACCTAAAATGTTTTTGTCAAGAACCCAAAATGTCTTTGTCAAGAACCCAAAATGATTGGAACCACCGCTTCCCCCGCGGCTACAGAAAAAAAGTTCGCCCCTAAGACTCGCTTCTTATTCTCACGGGGATTCCTCCACGGCTACAGGGAAAGAGTAATATCAGGGACAAGCTATTGGAGTTTGTCAAGGATTCCTCCACGGCTACAGGGAAAGAGTTTTCATTGAGACGCTTTTTGCAGTCGCGGTCCTACTTGCTCGTCGGCTGTAGGGAAAGCATGCGATTCAATTCTTCCTGAATCAGTATGTAAAGACTTGCTCCTCGGGTGCAGGGGAAATATCTCGCAACGATAGAACTCCTGGTAATAGGCGAAACTTGCGCCTCGGGTGTTATAGGCGAAACTTTCGCCTCGGGTGCAGGGAAAGCGTTGCAGTGGGAGTTAATACGTTAAGAGTGAGAAGGACGCCGGTGGCATCCCGGTTAAAGGTGCAGATGGCGGCGCCTTTGCAAACGGCATTCGAGTGACTAATCTAGAAATTAAGGTGAGCAAGGTGCGGTTGGATTGGTTGAGGTCAATGGGATCGTTACTACCATCGAAATGAAGTTATTGACCTTTTCAGTCGGGGGCGAATGAGGGGCAGGGCGGCGATCGGACGTCGGCCGGAAGTAGTTAATGGGATCTTTTTACGAAACTTAGATGGGTTCTTTTTGCGGGCCTTTTTGGCCGTGCAAAAACGGCTTATTCGGCGGGGTCAAGCAGCGCAAGTTTTGGGCGGAAACGCGGGGAATTTCCCCTTCTATTGGCTTTTTTACTCCCGCCGGGTCCGGGTGCGGTTTGTGGCAGCTTAAGAGATTTAGGTCAGATTCATCGGCTTGAAGTGAGCTATAACGACTTATCTAACCTTCGAGCAAGATATTCGTGTCTTTCCTGCACATTCTCGTGTATTTTCACATATTCTCGCATGTTCTCTCATGTGCGAGAGTTGCGAAGGAAAAGATGATAAGGATGACAAGGAAGGATAACAAGGATGAAAGGAAAGTCACCACCAGGTGGGTAAAAAGTTGGTGCCGCCGAATCAAACATCACCTTATCAACAGAAATTAAACATCACCTTATCGATAGATGTCGTTACGTAAAACACTTTGCTGGGTTTTCATAAGAGCATTAATCTTGTCAACGATGTACTCGCTTTCGATTTTGTTTCTTGGAGAGGAACACAGGATTTTCTTTGTGGAGAAGGGTGCCGGGGCGTAAGGGATTTCGTTCCCACCAGCAAAGTAAACTCCCAATCTGTGGCATATTGCCGCCCAGGAGCCATTTTCTCGCTAGCTTTGCTGGTTTTTTCACCTGCTTAAGATCTTTGGAAGGCGTATCTTACGAGTACTCTGCGGCATAGCCGGATTATTTCCGGTCACGCCGTATAATGAGGGCAGATTTCGGGAATCAAGAGTATCGTGGCCGAAGCCGCCAGCTGCAGAGGTCGTTGGGAATATTTCGTGTGGGTGTCGAGCCCGAGAAAATGACGTTTACGGATAAACCCGAAACATATCTTTGGAACCGGAAAGATATCATTAGTAATCTTATCTGTATTTTGCAACATCGTGCCGCAGAACAGTGACTTAGGCAATTTGCCCGCTCTTTTGAAGTCCGGAAAGAGAATTATTCCGCAAATCACGGGTCCACGTTTAGAAAGGCCCGACAAAAGCGCGGAGTGTTTCTGACATGGTCCGCCGGCGAGGTTTCAAAATCCGGCTAACCGAGTGCCTTTGTGAACTACGTTTGGAAGGGTCCTAATACTGCGGTAGTGAGTTTTGCAGCACTGAAAGTCGGCAGAAAGTCGTGTTCACAGTAAAACGTGTATCCAGCCGAGTTTCGGATTCATAAGATTCTACTCATTATCCACGAATATTCTGGCGGAACAGCCCATAAAGCTCGGTGGTACAGCCTAAAGTCGTAACCTCTGATTGTTGGTAAATTGAGGTCAAGCTAGCTGAGCTAGATAGATTGAAAAGTTTTTAAAATTCTGAGTTTTTAAACTCCCCCGAATAAAGGGGGGTTACACGTCTTGATCCGAAAGGTGTTCGCGACGGTGTAGTGGCAAAGGTGTTGGGGACCGTGTAGAAGCGAGCCTCGTGAACGCATCAATGCAACCCGCTGCACATGGAGAATCGGCAATTTTTGTTCAGAAGAAAAGTAAAAGTTGTTCAGAAGAAAAGTAAACGTAGCACTCAGCTCCAGAGTTCCAAACTTAGGTCCAAAGTTTTAAACGCAGAGAGAAAATACAGACAGAAATTGCACGGAAGTAGAACAAAGAATTGCACGAGAGAACAAAGTCGGAGAAAAGAGAATCGTTACGGATCGGAGTTTGAAACTTGGATTGAAGCTTGAAAAGGACCCTGAACACACCGGTTTGAAGCAGATTGATCTGCGTTCGGGCTTTCTTCGCGAAGCTTTGATGGCACAAGACGCTGAACTGTCATGAAACTGTCATGCGGCCGGCAATTGGAACCGAAAACGTGTTGATTTTGGATTTCTTAAGAATGGTTTACGCTCTGGTTTTGATCGATTAAAGTGCAGTTAAGATTCATAACATATTATGCCAGCTTGTTGGATTGATCTTCTGGGGCTTTGCCAACCGAGAGGTGCTTGTCGATAGAGAGGATTTAATCTCGGATCCATTCAGCTCCGGCATAATCCCGCGAAAATAGTAGCGGATAACCGGTGGGCAACCACGGCAAGACGCATCGGGTAGCAAGGAAAGCTCGAGGCGTGCTTCTTAAGAGGATTTGTACCGGCACGAGGCCGGGTTGTCGGATGATCTCGCGTCTTGGAATGACCCGGAGCGCACAGAGTTCATTTTGCTGGGGTTAAACGTGAAGTTTTAGCTCAGGCAGAGCCTTGGCTTCTCCGTCGTGATACCCGGAATGCTGCGGCAGCCCGAAAGGATAAGGTAATGAGGTCCGAATCGGAGGCGGGCCTTAAATCCGGAGGGGTTGAGGATAAAAGGATGACTTTTCGCGGCGTAAGTACCGTGTTTTTAGCGACTGCCTTGCTCGGGCTCGTCGTTCCGCCGATGCAGGACAAATTGGTGGCCGACGAGGTCGTGGCCGGTCCGCGCGCCGTGCTTTGGGGAGAAAGTGAGGCCGCGCGCGGGGCCGGCAAGCTGCTGGATGCGGCGGGGCAGTGGTGGTTGGCTCAGTTAGGAAGCATTGAGGAGCCGATGGGGCCGGTCAGTGTTCCCGGGCCTACAGCACCGCCGGGACCGCGGAGCCCAAGTGCCCCGGCCCAACCCCCGGAAGCTCCTGCGGAAACGCGGCCCACCGAACCGGCGGCGGTGCGAGTGCAAGAAGTCAAGCCGAGTGAGTACTGGCTGCCGGATCGAACGGGCACGCTTCAGCCGGTCATCAATATCCCGTACGAAGTGTTCGAAGAGGTTTATCGGCGGCAGTTTCAAACAACGGACAATCCGCCCGGTTTCGTGCTCACCGGGTTCAAACTTTCCGGCAAAGTAGAAGGTCAAGTGGCCACGCTGGAAGCGGAGGTGGATGTCAAGGTTTCGCAGCCGGGTTGGCATGCGATTCCTTTGGGGCTAGATCGGGCGGCGTTATTGCCGGAATGGTATGCTAATCAGGGTTCGCCCCCGCATTTTGTGGTTTTCCAACCCTCTCGCGGCTACGTGCTGTGGCTTCGTGCGGAAAGCGAGGGAGAATATCGCTTCCGTTTCCCGCTTGCCGCGCCGGTGGATCGCTCAGGAGCGGAATCGGAGTTGCGTCTCCTGACACCGCAGGCTAGCTCGGCTCAGTGCCAACTGCGGATTATCGGTCGGGGTCTGGAGATTCGGCCCGGCGAGGGGATGGAGTTGGCCGAATTGACCGAGGCGGAGGATGCGACGAGGGTATCCGCCCTCGGTGTTTCCGGTCAATTAGGCCGCGCGGGTCAGTTCGTGCTCCGGTGGCGGGAGTCAGCACCAGGGATTTCCCGTGGGCAAAGAAGGGTGTTGGAATGTACGGGTCGAATCGTGGTGCGCGTCAGCGAGCAGCAAGTGCTCAGCGAGGCGGAGATCACCGTTCGCCCATTAAGCGGTCCGCTCAGCGAATTTGAGGTCTTACTCCCTAACCATGTGGAATTGATTGTGGGGGAATCTGCCTCCGGGTACAGCCTGCAAAGCCTAGGTCCAAGGGAGTTTGTCGGCACCGAAACGGTACAAGCGATCCGCATAAGTTTTAAGGAGCCGGTAACGAACTCGGCCACCATTCGATTGACCTGGGTGCAAACGGGGCCGCAAGCCGGCGAACAATACGAGCTGGCGGGCTTAACCGTGCCGGATGCGGTGCAACACTTCGGGCACATTGTGGTCGTCAACCCCCCGGAGTGGTTTTGCTTGTGGGGGGAGATGCGAAATGTACGGCGGATCGAACCGGCAGCTTTACCGGAGGCGTTGCGCAAGCTGGAGAATGTGGGAGGGGCGTTCGAATATTCGTTAGGGCCGACCTCGCTTACGATGCGGCTCATCCGGCGGGCCAGTTTTGTGGTGGTTAACCCGGATTACGAGCTGCGATTATCCGTCGATCAAGCGCGGCTTGTCAGCACGTTTCGGGTTTTTGTTCGGGGGGCAGCCACGCGGGGGATAGAGCTTGAACTTGAGGGATGGACCCTCGAGGAGCTTTTACCGCCCGCGATTTTTGCCGTCGACGCTCCACCGGTTGTACGCGAAGGAAAGATGCTACTAACGTTTGCTCAGCCGGTAGCGGGCGAAGTGACCATGCAGATCGTGGCGGTGCGGAAGCTGCCGGCACAGACGGGGGGCTTTTCCATCCCGTTGATTCGTTGCCGCGCGGATCTTCACGGAGGGGGGTATTTGCGGGTGGTGCCCAGCGAGAATGTAGAAATCCTGCCGGATTTGGCGGCCTCTCGGGGCTTGCTTCGCGAGGCGGAGTCCGCAGTTGCCGCTGCCGGGGGAGCTGCTGCCGGCAGCCGTTCGGGGAGTATCGCCTTGCAATTTCGGCTCGAATCAGCCGGGGAAGGGGGGGTGGTGTTCGCCGGAGAGCGTTTTGTTCATGCCCAGAAGATTGCAGTCTCCAGCGAGGTTCAAATCGCGGCCCTTAGCCCTTCTCTCCTCGTGGAGCAACGCCTTGTTTTCGAAGTGGCTTATCAGCCGACAGAATTCTTGACGGTGCTTTTACCGCGGGCACTAGCCACGGCAAGCGACTGCGAGTTTCACTTGGATGGAGAGGTTGTCAGTCCCGTTCAAGTGGGAGGCCCATCGGCCGATGGCGGCGGTAGTTCGCCCGTTCGGCGGCGAATTGTCCTCAGACAACCGCGATTGGGGCGATTTGAGCTTTTGATCCGTTATAGCGCGGAACTACCGTATTTGGTTCCTCGGGCAAGCACGATGGTGCGGATACCGCTGGCCGTGCCTTCTGAAGGGACTCTTAAGCACCATCGCGTTTCCCTATCTTTGGAGGAGGGGATGCGGGTGCAACCTCGCCAGGCTGTGGGACTAACGCCGATGGACCATTGGGGGTGGTTGGAAGGCCCTGAGGTGGCCTTGCAAACTGAGGGTCCCCTCACCGAGCTTGCCCTTGCGCTTTACCGTGCTAATGGAACACCGCCGGTGGTAGAGCGGGCTTTTTTCCAAACTTGGTTGGGCTCGACAAGTCGGCAAGACCGGGCCATTTATCGGCTGTTGACCTATCAGCGGGAACTGGAGATCGTTCTGCCTGAAGGAGCGGATGCCGAGCAATGTTGGGTGGCGATAGCGGTGGGCAATCCGGGCAATCTCCAGCCGTGCGATGTGCAGGTCACGCCGGCGGGCACCCTGCGGCTGAGGCTGCCGGATCGTCCGCGGGGTCAACCTTGCTTTTTGGAGTTGGTTTATCGGCTCCCGCTGGCGCAGGGGTTATCGGGGGCTCATCGAATCGATTTTCCCCGCTTAGGGGAAGCGCTTTGGGTCCGCCAGGCTTGGTTGCAAGTTGTTCTGCCAAAGACCGAACACCTTATCCTCAACCCGAAGCATTGGATCCCGGATCACCAATTCCGATGGATAGGGAGCTTTTGGGGGCGGGTACCGAACTATTCGGAAGCGGATTTGGAAAGTTGGGTAGGAGCCCTCCAAACGGTCCCCATTCCCGAAACAGCTACCCGTTATGTCTTCAGTTCTCATGATCGGGTGGAAAGTGCGGAGATTTGGGTCGCGAGCCGGGCCACGGTGATTTTGGTGGCCTCTTTAGTGGCCTTGATGGGCGGTTTGGCCCTGCTTTATGTGCCGGCGTTGCGGAGCCCCACCGTTCTTTGGCCCGTGGCAGTATCGGCCCTTGCGGGGGTCGCGATCTGGCCTGAACAAGCGGCCCTTTGTGCCCAGGCGGGGCTGCTCGGAATCATTCTCGCCGTGTGCGCGGCAGTGCTTCGGCGGCTAGTGGGGCAGGAGGCGAAAGGTACCGGGGCGTTGCCTCCCCGCCGACGGGTAGGGGAAAGTCAGTTCACTGTGACCGAGCGATGGTTGCCCGGTGTCTCCTCCGAAACTTCTGGCGAGACGGCCGGCCCGGTGCCGGCGGGGACAGCCTCGCTGACCTCGTAAAAACCACGTTCACGCGAGAGTGCCAACGCTTTTGAACGGCGAAAGGTCGCTTGATCCAGCCGACGGGTGAGCGGGAATACGTCTGCACCGCCGTGTGATCCGCTCCCGATGACCGGGATCAAACGCCCCCAACCTGGGGGTGGAGATCGTGTGATCAAGATTGTGTCATCTGGATTGTGTCATCGAGAATGGGTGATTGAGACTGTGTGACCGAGACTCTGTCCCTAAGAGTAGGACTAGGTGATTAAGGCTTTGTAACAAAGACTTTGAGATTGAGATTGTGGGATGGGTATGGGGGATTGACACTGGGGACGGAGAATGCGGGACTCAGAGTGTGAGATGGGAGTTGTGGGGCAGAGATTATGGGACAAATCCTATAGGAAAGAGACTAAAGAGACCGTAGAGACTATAGAGACTATAGTACAAAGACCTTCGGACAAATACTTGAGCAAAGACACTTTAGCGCAGAGATTGTGGGATTGAGACCGCGGCATTGAGACTGTGGCACTGAGGCTGTGGGACCGAACGGAAGCAATCGAGCGTGCGTGCCCTAAACGGTTAAACGATCAAAGAACACCGTGGCATAAGCCGCCGGTGGAAGCGGCAAGTCGCGGAAAAAAGGTAGATTCGCTGTGACCTGAAATGCCGCAGGCTGAATCGGCTTTTTGGCGGTTTCGAGTGACGAATGTGGGTGAAGAAAGTTCGATTAGGCTGGGTGGTATTCTGCCTCTGGTGGTTCGCATACTTGGCCGGCAGGGGGCTTGGGCTATCCGCACAGGAAACCGCTCAACCGGCGGTGGATCACTCGGTGGCGGGAGAGCTGCCGGCGGCGGTCCTGCGTTTTCAACGGGTGTTTGTCCCGGCAGATCGCTTGGCGGCTTGGCCGCGACAACCAGGGCCTTATGTGCCGATGGATCCGAAGGAGTTCGAGGCTCTGGTCCAAGCAGCTATGGAGGCAAGTTCCCCGGAACGGCTGCACGGTGCGGCCTATCTTCGCTCGGCTGAGTATTATGCGCGGCTGGAGGGGGGGGATCTGGTGGATGGATTTGCCGTTTTGGAGGTTGCCCCTCCGGAAGGGAGTATTTCCGCGCCGTGTACGCTGCCGCTTGAGCCGCTGGAATTGGCCACAGGTCAAGCAAGCTGGAGTGACCGAGATGGCCAACCGGCCCGGGTGGGGCTCACCCCGGATGCCCGGTGGAAACTGGAGGTCGATGGATCGGGTCGGCTCGTATTCCCCTGGTCCTTGCGCGGAGAAGCAGAAGGTGAAAATGCGTGGGGATTTCGCCTGCGGTTTCCCCGGTCTCCCAGCAACACCTTGGTCTTGGACGTGCCGGAAGGGATCCAATTGCGGGTCAGGGAGGGTTTGCTTGGCTACCAGGGGGCAGTTTCCGAAAAGGTCCACCGATGGGTAATTCTGGCAGGTGGCCAAAACGTGGTGGAGGTGAAGGTCACTCGAAATCCGGGGGTCCTGCCGATCAGCCGGAATTTCCACAGTCAGTTGCTTTTTTATCAAGTGAGTTCCGGGGGATTGCTTTTGAGGGGACAGATCCTCCTGGATACTCAGGAAACGATCGACCACTTCAGTCTCTTGGCCGACGAAGGTTTAAACCTTCGCCGTGTAGGGGTCACCGGAAGCGCTCGCACGGTGCGATTTGCCGAGGAACCGGCGGGCGATCAGCGCCGAATCCACCTTCAGTTTACCCCGCCTTTGCAGGCCGGAAGCCACGTCATTTGGTGGGAGGCTTCGGCCCCGTTATTGGTGGAGCAACACTGGAAGCTACCCCGGGTCATGTGCGAGCAAGGAAATTGGCGGCAAACGCATGGGGTGGTCCAAGTGCTCTCCCCCTTGAAGACGGAGCGATTCCAAATATCGGGCGGAAGTCAACAACCGGCTTGGGGCACCACGGATCCGGGGGAACTATTTCGGGCTTGCTTGGAAAAGCCGGAGGGACAGATACAGCTTCTGCTTCGTTTTGCCCAGTCGCGGCTGCGGACCACGACGATCTCCCACGTGCAGATTTCTTCGCGCGAGCATCGGGCCACCATCGCGATCGGTTTGGAGGGGATGGAAGGACTCACCTGGGGGCTAGAGGCCCAGGTGAATCCGGAGTGGTTCGTGGAAGATGTACGGGCGATCGAACCGCTGCGGATTGCTCAATGGTACGGGGACCGAAGCCAGAGGCCGCCGCGGTTGCGGATTGAATTCGGCGAGGGATTGGCCGCGGGACAGAAAGGATCGGTAATCATCCGGGCAAAACGATTGAATCCGCCAGCGGGGCGGAGCTTCCGGTGTGCGGAGCTTTTGCCACTTCAGCTTGTGGGTGATGGGCCGAGGGAAGAATACTTCTGGATTGGATGTGAGCCGGGCGAACAGGTCGAGTGGTCAGATCCGGGCGTGTTGGTGGCGGTGGGCAGCAGCCCAATCACCCGGCTGGCGGAATTGGCAGGACTGGCAAGTCCGGCAGAGGTGTGGGAGGTCCCCGGCCGCGATTCAGGGCTGACCTTTCGCCTGATCCCCGCCGCGAATCGCTACCGGTTGCGTGGTGAATCGTACTGGCAAATCGGGAGTACCGGCTTCCGGGCTTGGCACCGTTTCTTGTGCGAGCCGCTTGAGGCCGCGGGGGTTTTTCAAGTGCGACTGGCCTTTAGCCCCGGTATCCCAGCGGATTTAACGTGGGAATTGCTGGATACCGATGGGGAGCCTTCGGGGTTAGCCGTTAGCAAGACTTTGGAAACTGAAGGCGACTCCTCGAAGGCGGGGGGCATATGGAAATTAGCTTGGCCGGAGCCTCTCAAAAGGCCCTTCATTTTGCAAGCCAGACAAGAGTCGTCTTGGTCGGGGGAGTTATCCATAGGTCTTCTTTGGGGGCCGGGAGCCGACGAACAGAAGCTCCGTTTGAGCCTCCGTCTGGCCCCAGAGCTGCTCTTGCAGAGTGATGATCGATTACTTCGACGCATTTGGCCGGGAGAGGTGCCGGATTGGTCCCGAATGAGCCTGAACGACGCAGCGAAGGGTTGTCGGGCCGGTGAAGTGCTCCAATTTGCTTACACTCCGCCGGAGGGGTGGGGTCTCGATCGTCCGGCGGTCATCGCGCGGGTGCCCCCGGCAGCCACGAAGCGAGTTTTGGCGTGGAGTTGGTGGACACGTTATCAGACGTTTCTGGGTCCGCGGCAGCCTGTGATCCATCAGGCGGATTATTTTTTGGAACTCGGGGGGGTAGCGGAGCTTGAATGGCAAGCGAATCCGGCGGGGGAGATTATTGAAGTCTCGTTGGATCAAGAGAGGCTCTTCTTCCGCTCTGGGATCGGGGAACAAAGAGGAGACCTGCCAGAGGATTCAGGGCTTGTAGCCTATCCGGCAGGGCAAGATCAAACAGGTCGAGGAGGGGAGATCCGCCTGGATAATGGGCAGCTGGTGATTCGAACGCCCGGCCAACGGCGATTCCGGAGACTACGGGTGACGTGGCGTGAAACGGGCTTTTCGTTGGAACGGGAGCGGGCCTATTGTTTTCAGATCCCCTGGACGAATTTTCCTTCTATCCGCTCGGTTTGGACGCTATGGACCCCGGCGGGTTGGGAGGGAGAGTTGGATCGCGCCTTTTCGTGGCCGAAAGCCAGCGAATTTTTGCAGCGGTTGTGCGGCCCTCTTTCTCGGGATGCAGAAGGAGCAGTGTTCGACCCTTGGGAGTGGGTCGGTGTACGACTTGGCACAACCGGCGGAAATTTGGCCGAGAGTGAAAGCCTGAAATTGGCACAGGCGCTAATCCAGGTTTGGGACGACATCTTGGAAAAAGAAAGCCGTGGCGGTTCTGCCGACGGCAAGCTTCGCCAAGCGGAACTGAATGCACCGGATGGGAGCGAGACATCATCACTTAAGTCGCCGCAGGGGCCGTTGGCATTTGGGGCGGGACTTACGTGGGGTGAGCTACTCACGAATCCGGAGGCTTTGAAGCTCTTGCGGCCGGGGAATCAAACGGGACTTGAGAGGGGTCCATTATTCTTGATCGACGCCTTGGCCTTAGCGCGTTGCGGTGTTTCGCCGGATGGTACGGTACCACTATCCCGGGATATGCAGGCGCGCCCATGGTCGTTTCCATCCGCTACGTCGTCGTTTCTGCCGGCTTCTTCGTCGGGGAGTAGTTCCGCGGGGACTCCGCGGATTTTGGGAATTCTCCAGCGGCAGGGGCTAAGTCTCCTTGTTCATCGGCAGGCTGTCGTTTTAACCAGCGCTCAAGAGGTGCTTCAAAAGGCCCAGAGCTTCGAGCCGTTGCTCCGCAGTCACCTTCTGGCCCATGAGAGATGGGAAGGGGGGGATTACCTGTCGCAAGCGAGGCCCCAGCAACGGGGATCGGCAGCGGAGCGGAGTTTAGGCATCCAGCGTATAAATCTTGGGGTAAGCGGGGTTCACGCCGGAGGGTTGCAATCTGACACGGCAGGACGAACGACCGGGGCTCGCGGCGAAAATCCTCTCCGCTCCGGGGGCATCTCTTCGTCGGGGGGAGTATCCGCTAAAAATCCTTTTGTGCTCAGCTCGGCAGGGCAGGTGGGGCTGGGCGCGCTATCGGATGGGGAGGTGTTCGCTTCTGGAACACGCAAGCCTTCGGAGGATTCTCTTTTGGATGATTCTCAAGGACGATGGCAACCAGATCCCTCGCCACCCAGGGTGGTTTTTGCGCGAATTGACCGGGGACCGATCGCAGAACGGGTTGCCGCGGTTGTTTCGGCCATGGATTTTGCGGGGGCGGACGAGCGGTTGGTACCGGCCGAGCTTTGGCAGACAATCTCTGCATTAGCTGAACCTGTTGTGGGAATAGGTGCCTTACCCGACGGGCAAGGCATGATGACGGCAGGCTGGACGAAAAATGTATTCGAACTAGAGGAGGAGGGCCGGCCCGTCAGGGTGCGACTGATTCAAAGAACATTTTGCGAAGCGCTGCGTTGGAATTTGGCGCTGCTGGGGTTGATTGTAGTTTATCCGTTGGGGACCAGGGGCAGGTGGCGAAAATTTTTACCGTTTTTCCTGTGGGGTTTAGCCCTAGCCGCGGTGGTGATCGAGGAGCCATATCGCAGTGCAGCAAGCGGGGCTTTTTTGGGAGGGGTGTTGGGGTGGATTGGAAGCTTCTATTGGGTGCGAGCCAAACCCACTTTGGGCCGGCGAGCCATGCGAGCGGAAACTGCTGAGGAGCTCGCAGGTAGGCTCGCTCCACCCACCGCCGGGGGTTTGCCCAGCGAGGAAAGCCCGGCGGCACCTCCGCCCGGGGCCCCTCCGGCAGACTCCGCAGAGGACCAACCGGCCATTGGCACGGCGGTGGATGGAGTGACTTCCGAGGCAAGTACAACGGCGGGGTCCGAGCCGGGTCAGAAGCCTCAAGGAGCTCAAGAAGCAAATTCCTCTTTTCCGCGGAGATTGGGGGGAGCACTTGGCCTTTTGATCGCGGTTGGGCTTTGTTGCGGCGGACTATCGGACGAAGCTTGGGGGCAAGGATCTGGGGCCGCACGCCCGCGCAATGATGTGACCTATCGGGTGCTCATACCGATCGATCAAGAGCGTCAACCGACCGGCGAAAAATACCAGGTTCCCGAGGCACTCTATCAACGACTTTCGCACCTGGCGGCTACGGCGCGGGATCGATGGATCATACGCTCGGCCCGATATGTGGGGCGAATGGTGCGGGGACCGGAGGGGCAGGGGTTTGTCATTCCCGCTCTTCAAGTGGTTTACGAAGTGGATGTGCTCCAGGCACCGTGCCCCTTTCCGGTACCGTTTGGCTTTGGCACCGGTGGGGTGGTAGGGTCAGCGAGTGTCAACGGGCGGGCGGTGCTACTGGGCGGTTCAGTGGGCGGAGGCGCCGCGGGGACCCTTGAGCTACCGCAACCTGGGATCAATGAGGTGGAAATTGCGGTTGAATTGCAGTTAGAAACCGACTTACGCGAGGCTCAGGTGAAGTTGGGCGTTCCTCCGATCGCACAGAGCTGGCTCAAGCTGGAGTTGCCCGCGGATGCACCCCGCGTTGAGGTTCTTTCGAGCTTCGGCCCGGTGCGCTTCGACCCCGCACGAGGCTCGCTTGAAGCCGAGTTAGGGCCGGTTTCGGAAATCATCTTGCGTTGGCCCATGAGTGACGAAACGAAGATGGCTCCGGAGGTGGACCAACTGATTTGGTTGGGCTTCGACCAGGGGGGAGGCATAGCGGAGATTGCTTTCCGGTTTCCGGAAGGAACTTTGGTTCCGGATAGTCTCGTCCTGGAGGCGGAGACCACGTGGGAATTGGTTTCGGTGAATGACCGGGTGGCCGCGGAGACGGCGGAGCTCCTCGGCGTGGGAGCGGGGGGAAACCGGATTCGAATTCCTCTCCGTGGAGCCGCCGGTGGAACCCGCGTGGTCCGATCCCGCTGGTTATGGCCAACTTCGGCGATTGCCGGCAATTGGTTTGTTCCACGAATTCGTGCTTCCGGCGTAAAGGTGAACCGCCTGTTCTTGGGGGTTTCGCCCCCTGCGGGTTATCAAATTCAGACCCTAGGCACCGGTTATGAAGCCTTGGCCACTCATACGTTTGTGGAAGCGTGGAACTTGCCGGTACCGCCGGTGAGTTTTGCGTGGAGCTTGACGCCCGAGAAGTCTTCTTGGGGGATAGCCGTACGACCTTTGCCGCCGAAATTGGAAGGTACTCAAAAGCTGAGGATCATTCTCGGGGCCAATCGAATCCAGTGGCGTCTTTCGGCGGAGATTACGCCTCAGAATCACGCGGTCTTTCAATACTTTGTGAAGGCGCCGAGTTCCGCAGACCTGGAAGATGTCCAAGTGACCGAAGCAAGTGGGCCGGTGATTTGCCGCCGGACACAAACCCCGGAAGGCATTCGGCTGTCAGCCGATTCGGGCCTCGAGGAGCGGCATCAAATCGACCTGCATTTATCCGGGAAGATGGAAGCCGGGCAGCGGCAAGTTCTTCCTCTGGTTTGGATCCAGTGGCCGGAAGTAAGGGGACTGACCCTGGAGGTTTGGGCACATCGCCGATTGGATGTGGAACTCGCCCCCACCGCGGCTATGAAATTTGAAAGCGCGGAGCTTTCGCCGCCGGAAGAGGATGTGTATCTGCTGGGAACCTTGGAAGTGGCAAACCCGGAAGAATTCGCGGCAGAAGTGATCATGCGGCGAAATGAGCCGCGGATCACCGGCACGCAGTTGACGCGGATGTGGCTGCGGGATAATCGGTGGCTGGCGGAAGTAAGTTGGCAGTTGCGGATCGAAAATGGGTTCGTGGAGGAGCTTCCCATCCAGGTTCCTCGCTGGTGGTCGGGGCCGTGGGTCGCAGAGCCGGCCGCCACGGTGGAGTTCGCGTCCGCAAAATTATCATCGCGGGCATCAGAGAGAGGTGAAAGGGCATCGGAGAAAGTTGAAACGACCTCAGACAGAGGTGAAATCCTGGGCGGACCTTTAGGTTCTGAGTCGCGTCGCGGCCAAGGGGCGCTGGGGTTTGCGGCGGATAGTCCGGGACAGCTGCCGGCAAGAAGCATCTTGGAGACGGCGGGCCGCAGCGTGCGGCTGCCTGCTGAGCTTCCGGAAAATTATCGGCGGATTATTGTGCGTTTTGACCGCCCGGTGCGCAGCGGGAGGCAGTTGCGAATATCGGCACCGCTTAATCCGCGCGGCGGGATTGTGCAGCTACCGGTTGTGCGTCTGGAAGACGCGGAGCTTGAATCGGAGCTGGTGGCTTTGCCCCGAACAGTTGAGCAGAAAGCGTTGGTTTGGCGGATCGAGGGCTTGGAGAGATTGCCGCCGGGTAGTGCCGTGCCCAGCTCGGTGGCCTCCGCGGGATGGATGGTTTATCGCTGCTCTGGGCAGCGGCGACCCAGTGTGGCTCTCTTACCGACGGAGCTTCGGCCCATGGTGCGATTCGCCCGGTTTTGGGCCGTGCTCAATCCCGACGGCTCCTACGGGGCAGTAGGGCACTATTATTTGGATCCTGGCGGGCAAGATACCTTCAAGCTGACCATTCCCGAGCGGTTAACAATCCTCGCCTACCGCGCAGAAGGAAGCACTTGGAGGGAGGCTCCCGAGAATCAAGCATGGCAGGTCCGGCTTCCGCATGCATTGTTGCCGCAGCGGTTGGAAGTGGTTTTCTTGGGCCGGTGTCAGCCGCAAAAAGCGGGTACTTTGACGGAGGGTTTGGTGCTGGCTGCCCCGACCCTCGAGCAAGTGAGCGTCCGCGAGAGCCTTTGGTGCATAGGCAAGTTTTCGGGGAGTGGGGCCGACGTAAAGCCGGATGGATTGGCGGCGCTTACCCCACCCCAATATGCGCGCGAGTATTTGCAGTTTTTGCTGGGCGAGTTGCAGCGCTCGACGGGGCTACTGCCCCTCCTGGAAAGCGAGGATGTCGGTTGGCTCCGAAGTTGGCATCGCTGGTGGAACGAGGCTTATCGCGAGGCAATCCCAAAATTATCGGCCGGTGGCCCGGGACTGCGTAGCGATGGGATTCGGTCGGAATTGGCCGCCTGGGAGCGAGAGATCAAGTCGCTTGTAAACTCGTGGGACCTCGGCCCCAGCGAAAGCTCATCAGATGCGGAACGTGGCCTCGGCGATTTCCGGGAAAGCCGCGAAATGCTGACGGATCTTTTCGGCGAGGGGGCGTGGCGATCGGAGCTGCAATTTTCCTATTGGTCCGGGTCAAAAGGCGAACTGGTTTTGACCTTGTTTTCCCAGCGGAGTCCGTTTGCGTTTTTGGGGGAGTATGGGATCCCGCTACTGATCATGCTAGGCGGGTTGGGGGCGATCGTCTTTCCGGGCGTAAGAACTGCGGTTGGGAAAACCATACGGCAATGGCCGTTCGGTATGATGGCTTTGTCAGGCCTAATATGGTGGCTTTATTTGAGCCCGAGTGTATTGGGATTTGGTATTTTGCTGCTGGCTGCCTTCGGCGGTGTTGGGCAGGGACTGAGACGGCTTGTCACGCGTGCGCCGCGGATTAGGGTCAATCGGTAGCTCGAATCAAAAAATTTAATCGGTAGCGCGTATCAACAATACGGTCATAAACTATCGCGATAATCAATAATCCGGAAGTAAACTTCTAAGCGGGCACGCAACGGAGATTTTGAGCTCCAGCCGTAGGTTTGGCTCGGCGGTCAGAAAGCAGTGAGCGTCGCGATTTTTGTTGGGTTTTTGAGGGATTTCCTCATCCCAAAACATACCGAGAATAAAAGGGGTTCGAGGCTTTCCCGCGATGCTCATCCGGAAATCAGCCCTCTCTGAATGGGAGCAGTTGCCACAAAAATCTGCGGGAAAAGCAACGGTAATCGGGGCGAAAAAGTCAAGGGTAGGTGGGGCGAAAAAGTCATCGGTAAAAGGGCTGAAAAACTCAACGGCAAATGGGTAAAAGAAAAAACAAGGGAAAATGGGGCAAAGAAAAAAATGAGACTTTGGCGGTGATCGTAGCCAGACGGAGAAAGTCATAATTCCTCGATACCTCCACCCATCTCTCCCAGCATCGCAGGGAATTGTGCGGAGCGGGGTTCTGCTTCGAGCATGGAGAGCATCCCTCTCCGCAAAAAAAGGGGAGTGATAGCGGCCGGCACGCCTGAAATCCCCTGAATTAAATATCCTTGCGGTTCCAACCGCTTAAACGGTTACCACCGAATAGATCAGAACGAAGTCGTCCACCTGGCGAGACTTGCCGTACCAAAACTCTGTGGAGGTTGATGCACGGTTTCGACAGGTTAATGCAAGTTTTCGACAGACCTGCTACCTTGCATAATAGAGCGAGTCAACAAAAGATCTCTGACGCCGGATAACGGATAGAGACCTGTGGAGCGGTTGAGAGACGGATGAAGCGTTTTCGAATCGTTCGGACAGTTCGGAACCAGTTCGGAGCCGGCTTATGATTTGGCATCCGCTTCGTTTCCTGCCACGGCCGCGGAGAAGGGCAGTTACTGGGATTATTGGGGTGAAAACCGGGGATGCGAAATCCTGGGTTTATCCTAAGGGAGTAGCGTTGCATGTCGTGAAAGAAGGCTCCTCCGACTTGGCGGCGGCCAAACGGACGTTCGCGGAGCGGCGAAGCGTGAAACTTCCGCAAATAATGCTTTGCTGCATGCGTTGCTGCGTAGTATGGGTTGCATGCGGCTTTTTGGCTTTGGACTTAGCTATAGCTCAACAGCCCTCAAGAACTAGCCCGTCGGCACCCCCTGGCGGCTCGGCAAGCCAGAGTACGGTTGATGCGGCAGCGGAGCCTACGCGGGAATTTGCGGTCGCTGCCCGGTTGCAGTCATTAAAGGATTTCGAAGGGGCTTTGGATGCCTGGGAGCAATTCGTCCAACGCTACCCGCAGGATCCCCGAATATCCGAAGCTTATTACCAACTGGGAGTGTGCGCTTTTCATCTGGAGAGATTTGACCGGGCCATCGATGCGTTGCAAAAGGCACTCGCAGGCAAGTTGCCAAGGGAGATGCGGGAGGCCGGCTTGTTCGCTCTGGGATTAAGCCAGTTGGAGAGGGCCCGGCGCCAGCGTCCTTCTGAGGCCGAAAAAGCCTTGGAAACATTTCGTCAATTGATCAAGGAATATCCCCGTTCTCGACTTCTGGGGGAAGTCCGATTCCACGAAGGCGAGGCCTATTATCTCCTGGGTAATCGTGCCGAGGCCGTGACGAAGTATCAAGCAGCCCTAAGTGCACAACTACCGGCGGACGTCGCAGCGGAAGTGACCTACGCCCTAGGGGTATGCTTTGAAGAGTTGAACCGGCTGCAAGAAGCGGCCTCGGTTTACGATCGGTTCCTCAAAGATTTTAGTGAACATCAGTTCGCTCCGGATGTGAGGATGCGGCGGGCCGATTTGTTATTTGCGGCAAAGGAGTTCGAATCCGCAAGAGCATTGTTCCAAGCGGCTGCGCAGGCTCCGGGATTCGAATTGGCTGATTACGCCTGGACTCGCTGGGCAGACTGTTTGGCGGCGATGGAACAGTTCCAGCAGGCGGCCGATTTGTACCTGCAACTAGTTAAAAAATTCCCACAGAGCAAGTATCTGGTAAATGCCACGGCGAGTGCGGGGAAATGCCTGGTTCGGCTCAAGCGGTGGGAAGAGGCCCGGCAGTACCTAGAAAAAGCGATCGCCGCTGGAGGGCAGCCGGCCGAGGAGGCCTGGTACTTTTTAGCGCTCATGTGGTTGGAAAGTGGCCAACCGGTCCGCGCACTGGAAACGGTGGATAAAGCTCAGGGAAGCGTGCAAGATCCGCAGATTCGTCCTTTGCTGCATTTGTTGCGGGCAGAAGCCGCGGAGGCAATCGCCGATCGCAAACACGAAGCCCCTCAACTTTTCGCGGCGGTAGCCGATAAGTTCCCCCAATCCAGTGTAGCTGCCGAGGCCCGGTGGCGGGCAGCGGAAGTGGCTCAAAGGCTTGGTCAATACGATTTTTCGTTGGAGCAAGCGGGGGCTTTTCTGCGGGAGCATCCTAAGAGTCCATTTCTTCCAGAGGTGTTGCTAATCGCCGCAGAAGGTGAGCTTGTCTCGGGTCGCCCGGACAAAGCGGAACCGCTCTATGAGCGGCTTATCAAAGAATTTGCCAATCATCCGGCAGCGGAGGCGGCGCGGGTCCGAAGGGCTTGGGTCTTTCTGCTTCGCGGTGATCCCGCCGGGCTGATCACTTGGCTGGAAAAGCAAAAGAAAGGTGTGCAAAAACCCGAGCTGGTGGCGGAAGCCGATTATCTGCTGGGCGAAGCTTACCTCCAGACCAAACAGTACGCTGCATCGGTGAGCGCTTTCGAGGCAGCCAATGCATCCAAAGTACCGATCCGGGACAAAGATCGCCTTACTGTCAGATTAGGCCGGGCTTACCTTTTGGCCAATCGCCCTGAAGACGCCGCACGAATTTTGTCGGATTTCGCTCAGAAGTGGCCGCAAAGCCCGCTTGCAGGTTCAGCCTATTTTACCTTGGGCGAAACTCTCGTCCGCCAAAAACGGTATGCGGAGGCGATTCAGGCGTTCCAACAATCCGCCAAATTGGAGTCGGAAGCCCCGCAGGTAGCAGAAGCGCTCTATCAGGTGGCTACTCTGCAAATGGATCTGGGCCACTACGCCGCCGCTGTGGAGAGTTTCTCATCGGTGCTCGGTCGATCGGGGTTGGCCCCCTCGCTCTTGGGGCAGGCGCAGTATGGTCGGGCAGTGGCTTTGGTCCGTCTCAAACGTTTCCAACAAGCGCTCTCCGACTTGGATGCCTTCCTGGCCACTGGCCCGCAAGAACCGCAGCGGAGCGACGCCCGATACCTCAAAGGGATTTGCCATTTCGAACTCAAACAATACGACACCGCTATTGCCACGTTTCAAAACCTGCGGGATCAAAACCCGCAGTATCCAAATATGGCTCAGGTGCTTTATCAATTAGGTTGGGCCCAAAAAGCCGCCGGCAAGCCCGAGGTAGCCAGGGCTACCTTTGAGCAGTTAATTGACAAGCACGGCGACTCGGCGGTGGCTGCCGAGGCATACTATCACGTGGGGCAGTTTCTGGCTCAGGAAGGAGCGTACAGTCGTGCGGCCATTGCGTTCTATCGAGCGGCGACCGGTCAGAAAACCGAATCCCCTGCCGGAAAAGAGTTGAAGGAAAAAGCAAGTTTTCAACTGGGTTGGTGTTATTTCAAGATGCGGGATTGGCCGCGGGCTAGACAGACCACTCAAGCCCTCCTCAAACAAGCCTCCAACCCCAATTTGATCGCCGATGCCCAATTCCTGCTGGCCGAATCTCGGTTCGAAGAGGCCCGGCAGGCCCAGCAAGACCTGGATAAAAAGCTTCTTGAAGGAAGCGCAGGGGGGCGGGCTCTTGGCTCCGGTGAGCGAGACGAGGCCGAAACAAAAATCCGTGGGCTTTACGAATCGGCCTTAAAAGAGTACCGCGCTCTTATGCCGCAATTGGCCGCTGTTTCCCAAGACGAATGGCGGAGCACATCGCTGCTGCACGCCGGGCAAGCGGCGGCGCAACTTGGCCAATGGGCGGAAAGTCAGCAGTGGTTTGATCGGCTTTGCAGGGATTTTCCTAATTCGCCTCATGTGCCCTTTGCACTGTGCGAGCAAGGCTGGGCCCTGTATCAATTGAAGCAAGTCGATCCGGCGATGCAGGTTTTTCAACGGGCGGTTGAGCGGGGTCAAAACAGCGAACCCGCGGCCCGAGCACAGTTTCTGATCGGGCAGCTTCAATTTGAGAAGAAAGAGTATCGTCAAGCGATCAAGAGTTTCTTGACCGTGGCCTACGGCTACGGTTATCCGGTCTGGCAAGCGAATAGTCTCTTCGAAGCCGCGCGATGCTACGAGGTCTTAGGACGCCCCGAGGAGGCTAAGAAACTTTACGAGGAACTAATCGCCAAATTCTCGGAGAAAGTCCCAGATAAAACGCAGTTGGCTCGGCAAAAACTGAACTCTTTGAAATCAGGGGGTGGTGCGGTTCGTTAATCGAAGCGCGTACTCGGTTCCTATTGATACGTGATCGTTACGCTGCGAATTAGTTATAATACACCCCGAATTACTTATAACACACTGCGAATTACTTATAACACACTACGAATAAGTCGTAAGATCGCTACACCGCGAATTGGGCACAAGCCGTCGTGCTCCCGGCACTGCCGGTGTTGCTGAATCGGGCAATTTGCCGCAAATCCGATGCCGTGATAAAAGCGGAATCATGCGTCGACCTAATAGCCCGGAATGACGCGTTAACCCAACAGATCCGGAATGATGCGCGACCTATTAGATTTGGATTAAATCCGCAGCATGTTTCGGATAAAGCCGCAAAAAACTGGGCAATATCGAAAGCGGTGAAAACGCGGTCCAAGATCCCGGATAAACCCGCTCAAAGCTTGGCAAGAGCAAAAGCTGCGCATGATCACGGGTAAAGCCCGGCGAAGCTTGGGAAGATTCAAAGCCAACATAGCCAACATAATTGATCATCCGATGGGGTTAAGTCCGTCAACGCCTCGAAATGGGTAAATCGAAAGAGGGGAAAAGTCTTGCCCGACTTGTCGGCGGGATCACAAAACAGGTGCCAAATTCAGATCCCGTGGGGAAAATAGAAGAGTATTGGACGCCCCAAGCTTGCGATGCCGCCAACCTAATAGCAAGTGCGACGCTGCAAAGTTAGTACAAGGAAGCGTATGCCCGAACAAAAAGCATATTCCAACAAAAAGCATATTCCACAGTAAAACAGTAAAAAGGAAGCCTATCTCCACACTGAAGATAGCGAAAGTAATAACAAAGTTGGCAAACATGGCCAAAGTCAAAACAAATTCGGCTTTGGTCCCGGCGGCAAGAATCTGCTTTATTTACTGGGCAGATAATAATGAGCAGGAGGAATTCCTTCATGATCGGTAGCTTTATGATAGATGGATTGGGGAAGCTCGAGGGTCGTGGAGCGCGGATGATCCTTTGGACAATCCTTACAGGGGTTGTGCTCGCCGGTGGCCGGGAGCAAATGTATGCAGAGACCATCTCGGCACGGAGCACCTTGACGCCGGCAGTGGCAATGGTAACAAGCGGAATTCATCCAGGGTGGATTTCGCCAGTTTTGCTGACCCAAACTCAGGGCGAATCGGTGCCCCAATTCGGCTCGTCGACCATCTCCTTGGAAGAGGCCCGCTCGCAGGCAGAGGCCGCCCTCCAGGGCTTGGATGACAAACCCCTAAGCGGCGAGAATCTGTCGGCCTCCGCACCGGATCAGGGCAGGGCGGAAGAGCCAGCCAGCCGGATCAACCTGCTCGAGCTCCTTGTCCGGGGCGGCGTACTGATGATCCCCATCGGCTTGATGTCCCTTTTGGTGGTCGCCTGTGCCATCGAGCGCGCTTTGGGCCTGCGCCGCAAAAAAGTGCTCTCCCCGAACCTAATTCAGGAGCTGGGCACTTTGGCCGAAGGCGAATCCGGCTTCGACCCGCGCGAGGCGTACCGCTTATGTCAGCGAAATCCCTCGGCAGCCGCGAACGTGCTACGCGCCGTGCTTTTGAAGGTTGGGCGTCCGCAAAACGAAGTGGAACATGCCCTCCAAGAGGCCAAAGAACGCGAAGCCGCACGGTTGTACAGCAATGTTCGTTGGTTGAGTCTGGCGGCGGGGGTCACGCCCCTTTTGGGGCTTCTGGGTACGGTTTGGGGGATGATCCAGGCGTTCTTCGTTACGGCAAATCTCCCCGTCGGAGCCGATAAGGCGGAGTTTCTTGCCGACGGAATTTACGTGGCTTTGGTAACGACATTCGCCGGTTTGTCGGTTGCGATTCCGGCGGCGGTGCTCGCCCATCTGTTTGAAGGGCGTATCCAACGACTTTTTCGGGAATTGGACGAAGTAATGCTGGGAATTTTGCCCCAATTTGAACGCTTCGAAGGAAGGCTCCGGTTGACGACCGATCAACTGGAGGCGTCGAGCCTAACGCCCATCGCGGGTTTTTCGCCGGTACCTCCACCGCCGCCACGGAAAGTGGAAAAGGACAAAATCCCCGTGGTGTTTTAAGAGCCTCTAACAAAATGAACCGCACAGGCATTTATAGCAGATCAGGATGCAGCCGAGGGTAAGGAGTGCTTGATGGATGTCGCTGCGACGTTCATAGCGGACACGCAACCG